>Ga0209712_10002964_pt1 | contig 13877 bp, 11 predicted proteins | sample ArcOceMetagenome_FD_187443 | JGI IMG/M metagenome (GOLD analysis project Ga0209712, IMG submission 187443) | Marine eukaryotic phytoplankton communities from Arctic Ocean - Arctic Ocean - Greenland ARC118M Metagenome (SPAdes) (version 2) | ecosystem: Environmental > Aquatic > Marine > Oceanic...
TGCGAATGGATGCTACCATTACAGAGTTTATTTACGTTCCAAATGCTGTTGAAGATGGCGAGTATTTGCTAAATTTAATGATTGCTCCTTTTGAAAATGATGCAACACCAAGTAAGCCTATTTTATATAAAATCATTAAGTAAAAGTGAAAAAAGGCGCTAGAATAAAATACTTTTTTTATGCAGTTTTAATAGCCATAATTCTGCTTATAACAGGCGCTGTGTATGCTGATATTTCTGTAGAAGATTTAAAAAAGGAGTATGCAAATGAGCACTCTGAATTTTTAGAGATTAACGGATTACAAGTCCATTATAGAGATGAAGGTAAAGGCTTTCCGATTGTTTTACTGCATGGAACAGCTTCTTCTTTGCATACTTGGGATGACTGGACAAAAGAACTCACTAAAAATTACAGAGTTATTAGGATGGATTTACCTGCATTCGGAATTACAGGGCCAAATAAAAATGCAGATTATTCTATTAAAGCATATACAACATTTTTACATCAGTTTTTGATGAAAATAAATATGGATAGATTTTATTTGGCAGGAAATTCTTTAGGCGGAAATATAGCATGGAATTATACTGCTGAACATCCTGAAAAGATAAGAAAATTAATTTTGGTTGATGCAAGTGGATTACCGACAAACAAACCACAACCGGCTATTTTTAAGATGGCAAAAACACCCATTTTGAGTTCATTATTTTTATATGTTACCCCAAAGTTTTTTATCAAAAAGAACATGAAAGAAGTGTATGGAGACGAAAATAAAATTACAGATTCTCTGATTACACGTTATCATAAAATGGCGCTAAGAATTGGTAATAGACAAGCATTCATAGACCGGGCAAAAATAGATTTTAAGTTAGATGCAAAAGAGAATTTAGATAAACTGAAAAGTATCAAAACTCCAACGCTATTAATTTGGGGAGCAAAAGATAGTTGGATTCCCTTAAGCAATGGTAAACGGATGGATCTTCTTTTAGTAAACTCAAAATTAGTAGTTATAGAAAACGCTGGTCATGTGCCAATGGAAGAAAACCCAAAAGAAAGTTTAGTTATTTTAAAATCATTTTTGATTGAATAAATTTGAAAAAAAAATAAGGAAAATTTTAATTATTTCAATAATATCTTGGAGTCTTTATTTTTTTCTAAACGATTTTGAAAGGGTAAATATTGCTATTTTTCAACTTAAAGAAAGTAATTCTATATACGGTTTTGGTTATTATATTTTATTTAATATCTTAAAATGGATGTTATTTGTTTTCGGAATTGGATCACTAATTATGTTTTTGAATATCATTTTAAATAAAAATAGTAACTGACTTTTTGGTCATTTCTATATTGGTTGGCATTAATAAAATAGATATCCTTGTTTTACCTTTACCTGGACTTAAGTGAATAACAAACCCTAAAAATCAGTAGTTTTAGAAAACGCTGACTTTGTACTAATGGAAGAAAATTCAACAGAAATTTTACTTTTTTTAAATGCTTTTTTAGAGGATTAAATTTTATGCTAGAAGCAAACCAAGTAAATCAAGAAAGCTTTATCTTTGGCCAGTAATTTTTTAAACTATGAAAAAAACACTATTGTTACTTGTTTTGTTAAGTGCTGTTGCCAAAAGTTTTGGGCAAACACCAAAATTTTCTTTAAACTTAAATTCAGAGAAGAATTTATGGCAAAAATTTACTTATGATTTAGGGAACATGGCTGGAGGAATGGGATATGCTTACAGTAGACCTTTGCACTGGGAAAAGAAACAGTTTACTGATTTTGGTTATGTCGCAGCGGGCACCACATCATTGTATTTAATAGACGATAATGTTGATAATTGGGCAAATGGATGGAGAGGAGATGTGCCGCGTTGGCTTGTAGACTACGGTAATGATGTGGGGAGCCCAAATAATAACTTCATGCTAACAGGAGCTGTTTATTTAACAGGCTTGTTTACTAAAAATCCAAAATTAAGAAGAACAGGGGTTTTGTTAATTTCGTCAGCTTCTGCTGCTGGATTAATGCAACAAATTTCAAAAAGAATTATAGGTAGAGCAAGACCAAAAGCAGATGTAGGCAAAGATGTTTTTGATCCGTTGCATTTCGATAGAGTTTTTAACTATGACTCTTTTCCTTCAGGCCATGTAATGCTTGGTTTTACGAATGCGTATGCAATTGCAAAACAATTTAAAAGTCCTTGGGTAAAAGCGGGTTTGTATACATTGGGTTCTATACCAGGTTTAAGTAGAGTTATTGATCGGTTCCACTGGATTTCTGATGTTGCTTTTTCTACAGCGATAAGTATTTTTATTGTGGAAGCTATAGATCGATTTTTAGATACTAAATATGATGATAAATACAATCTTTTAAAAAAGGACAAAAAAGTAGCTTGGGATTTACAAGTAACACCACAAAGTTTTGGCGTGGTGATGAATTTTTAATTGCTACTTTAAGAAAAAACAGAAACTAAACGCTGGACTTTAACACTTTTAACCCTTTTACTATTTTAAGATGAAGACAAAAAAGTTCTAGCAGAAAAGTTAAAGGACATCTCTTTTTTTTGAAATCTAATAAATCGTAGACTTACAAGACGCTTTTAAAAATAAATTAGATATTAAAACAACACCTGCTTAAGGCAGTTATAATAATAGTTAAAAATCGATTAGGTTTAATTGCTTAATGAATTGATAATTTTTTTTAAAACGTCTGCTTTTACTGGTTTTGTGATGAAATTTGAAATTTCAGTGTATTTCTTTGAATGTTCTAAATCGATAGGGTCAATAGAAGAGGTAATCATATAGATGGTAATTTTCTTGTCAATTGCTGCCTGTATCTTTACATATTCGGCCATAAATTGAAAACCATCCATAATGGGCATGTTAATGTCTAAAAAAATAAGGTCTGGGAGTTTTTCTGGATGTTCTTTGTTTTTATTGATAAAATTATAAGCTTCTTCTCCATCAGGAAATGATATTACGTCCTCTGCTAATTTCTTTATTTTTAATACTCTTTTCATAAAGAATTTATAAACTTCATCATCGTCTATGATGCATATCTTATAGTTTTTTTGCATAATCTTGATTTTAAAATGTGACGGTAAATGTGGATCCTTTATCCACTTCACTCATACAAGAAATAGTTCCTTTTAAAGAGGTAACTTGGTTTTTTACAATATACAATCCAACACCTTTTGAGTCTTTGTGTCTATGGAAAACTTTATTAAGGCCAAATAATTTATTACCGTGCTTTTTTAAATCAATTCCAAGTCCGTTATCTGCAACTACTAATTGAGTTCTCCCTTCTTTTATTGAGGTTGTCACTTGTATTTTTGGTGCTCTCTTTGGTGATGAATAGCGCAAAGAATTACTAAGTAGGTTAATAATGATACTCTCTAAATAAGGTTCGTTATATTTTATTGTACGTATGGCCGAGAAATATGCAGTAATTACTGCATCTAACTTTGTAATATCTGTGGATATAATTTCTTCTGTTTTTTTAAAAATCTTACTAAACGATAATGTTTTAAGGTCTATTTCAGATCCTTTTTTCTCTCTTATTTTAATGGCTTCAATTAGCGTGTTTAGTGTTTCATTTAAATGAGCAATTACTGTTTTGAATTTAGAGAAAGTAAACTCTTTTTCTTCTGGCGTCTCAGAAAGATCATGTAAATCTAATAAAGAACTTAGATTACTAACGGGTGCTCTTAAATTGTGAGAGGCAATCTGAGCAAAATTTGCCAGTTGGTTGTTTTGTTCTGTAACTTTAGTAATGTCTGTTCCAACCCAAATAAATGCGATAATATCGCCATTATTATCTTTTATTGCATTCGTACTTAGTTGAACATATAAGGAACTTCCATCTTTTCTTTTGTAAGTCCATTTTCTGGAGTCCTCCTTATTTTCTCTCGCTAATTTGGTGAAAACATCAAAACCACTAATTTCTTTTTTGTATTTTTTAGAAAGTTCCTTTCCTCTTTTTATAATTTCTTTTTCATCATGAAATATTGTAGGAGTCTCTCTATTAACTAATTCATCACTTTTATATCCTAATAATGTTTCTGCTCCTTCATTAAAATAGGTAATTATACCGCGTGAATCCGTTCGTACAATTGAAATGGTACTTGAATTAAAAATAGCATTCAGTTCTTCATTTACTTTTTTTAATTCAATTTGTGCTGTTTTAACTGCAGTAATGTCTTGAAAAGTGCCAAATACGCCAACACATTTACCGTTTATAAGTTCGGATTGACCAATGGTTCTAACCCAGGTAAGTCGTCCTTTTCCAGTTACTATTTGTAATTCTTCGTCCCAGGCAGTATTGTTTTTAATACAATCATCGAATACGGCTTTAACTTTAATTCGGCTGTAACCTTTCTTGTAAAAGTTTATTGCAGTAGCTAAAGCTGGAATATAGTCACTAGCAGTTTCATGAATTTCTTTGGTGACTTTACTCCATAAAACTTTTTGATTGTTTAAATCGACCTCCCAGGTTCCAATTCGTGCTACTGAGTTTGTTCTATCTAAATTTGCCTGAACCCTTTTTGTATCTTCTTCTTTTTCTTTTACTTCTTTTTTAAACTTCTCTAATTTAACGTTTAAAGAAGTTAGTGCTTTGTTTTCTCTGAACATTGGCAAAAACATAAAGAAGATTATTCCTAAAAGTGAAATGGATGTAAACGTAATAAAAAAGTATTGCATCTTTTTTAAAAAGTCTAACTTACTTTCAGAAATTTTTTGATATCTGTTCACAATGGCATCCATTGTTTTTAAATAGGGCTTTTCGTTGCTTTTAACGGTTTCTATGAACCGATTTAAAATGACACTATTTTCTGGAGTTTCTATTAAATTATTGGATGAAGTAATAATTTTATTAAAATAGCTAGTATTTTTTTTGAATAGAATATCTATGGATTTACTATCATATTGCAGTCGGTTTTTTTGTTTAAGGTAGCTATCGGCTTTTTTAAAACGACCTATTATCTTTTCTAAAGTATCAATATTTTTTTTGTAAGAAGTAGTGTTTTCTAAATCCTTTGAATACAAAGCCAATTTCGTAATCTGTTGGCTATACATTCGCTGTTTACCTGCGATATTTATCGTTTCTCCATCAGAGCTTTGTATCGAAATAGCATAATTAATAATTATTTGGCTAGAAATAATAATTAAAATAAAAAAGATAAGCAGTATTTTGTATTTGTTTTTTACCAATTTAGGGGGGTTGGAATTTAACTAAAATTATAATGTTTGCTCGACAATAATATATATTCGTTATATTTTTTAATAACTTTGGTATTCGGTAAATATAAATGTATTTAAATGAACCGCAATTTTTTTTATAAGAATAATGCCTATTTGTTGATTAAATAATGAAATAAATCTAGTAAAAATCCAATTGTTTTAATTTCTTAATTGGGTAAGAGTTTAGAAAGATGTTTTTAATCTTATAACTTAAGTTATATTTTAATTTCAGAATTAAATTCAGAAACTTTATCTTTGATTTTTTAAATTCTTCAATCTTTTAATAAGTTAAAAATGAACATAGAAAACGCACAAAAACAAGTCGATGATTGGATTAAAAATCATGGAGTTCGTTATTTTAATGAGTTAACGAATATGGCACAGCTAACAGAAGAGGTTGGCGAAGTTGCCAGGATTATAGCAAGACGCTATGGTGAGCAAAGTGAAAAAGAATCTGACAAAAATAAAGATTTAGGCGAAGAGTTAGCAGATGTGCTATTTGTAGTTTTATGTTTGGCAAATCAAACAGGTATAGATTTACAAGATGCTTTTGAAAAGAAATTAGATATTAAAACAAAACGTGATCACGAGCGTCATCACAATAATCAAAAATTAAAATAATGAGTTTTATTAAGAACTTTGCAGCAGGAGCTGGAATCATTTCAGTAAGAATACAAACAAAAGTTTTTTGGACAAATTTCATTAAAATTGCCATTCCTTTTTTTATCGTAGTAACTTTATTTTCTTTGTTTTTTAGTAACTGGACAGCTATTTTCGATGGTGATTTTTTAGCAGTTTCTGAAACTAATTTTAGTGATGGAAAATGGAAGAACTTTTGGGGAATAAAATTAATTGTTAGTTTTATTTATGGTTTTTATACTGCTAATAAAAAGATGAGATAGGTTTTATTAAAATAATACATTTAGATGCAAGAATATGCATTAATCTAACTGAATCAAATCGATATTACTTTCTTTTACTTTTTGATTTAATTCTTTTACGCCAGTATCAAACAAAGCGTATAATTTGGTTAGTTCAATATCAATTTCCTTTGTAATATCAATTTTAAAATCGATTGCTTGCTGCGTAGGAGCATAGTTTCCAATACTGGTTAACGAGTTTAAATGTGCCAATTTATTGTTTAATCTAATAGGAAAATTCAGAGGATCCTGACCACTTTTAGACTTTGTTTGATATAAAGTTTCTTCAATTAGTGTCATGTTTTTTACCAAAGAATCTGCAAAATCTAACAACTCTTTATGCTTTAGTTTATCTGAAATCGATTCTTTTAACAATCCAACCTGACCTTTCACTTTTTTTACATTTTTCAATGCTTTGTGAATCTCTGTCATTTTTGTATTGATGTTGTTAATGAAATCAAACTGTGCTTTCATTTCACTTTCTGAAACTTCAGAAGCAGGATTTCTTAAAATATTAAAAATTTGAGTCCTCTTTTTATCGTTCACTGATAATACTACTTTATAAGTTCCAGGTAAGGCCATTGGGCCTTTTAAAGAAGCCCACCACAAAATCATTCCTTTCACAGGTTCGGCGCCCGTATGTATCATATCCCAGTTAAAAATATTGTTCCCTTCTTCAGTTTTTAAAATACCTTCTTTGTTTTCTTTGTCTGGTTTCGTTGAGTACTTTTTGATTAAATTATCATTTGCATCATAAAAAGAGAGTGCAATGGTATCTTTTTTATTTTCTTTTTTGATGAAATAATTTATAGCAACCCCACCGGCATGATTGGTGCCTGCAGTTCTAGAAGTTCGTCCGTTTCCGCCGGACAAATTGTACGAATTTTTAGGTTTGTATAAAACCACATCTTCTTTTAAAGTGGATGCGGTTATTTGATGCAAAGGCGATAAATCGTCAATAATCCAAAGCGAACGACCTTGTGTTGCTGCAATTAAATTATCGTCTTTAATCGTTAAATCAGTAATAGGAACAATCGGTAAGTTTTGTTTGAAAGATTGCCAGTTTTGTCCATCATTAAAAGAAATATACATGCCTCTTTCTGTACCTGCATACAACAATCCTTTTCTTTTTGGATCTGCTCTTAAAGCTCTTGTAAAATCCTCATCTGCAATTCCGTTTGTAATTTCTTTCCAAGATTTCCCATAGTTTTCAGTTTTGTAGATATAGGGTTTGTAATCTCCAGACTTATATTTTGTACCAACAATGTATGCGCCGCCTTTTGTAAAAGGGTCCACCTCAATACAATTGATCATCATCCATTCTGGCATTTTTTTAGGTGTGATATTATCCCAAGTGGCACCATTATTTTTGCTGATGTGCACCAAACCGTCGTCAGAACCGGTATAAATTAAACCAGGTTCAAAAGCAGATTCTGTTGCGGCGAAAATAGTTCCGTAATATTCAACTCCTGTATTATCTTGGGTAATTGGCCCACCAGAAGAAACTAACGTTTTAGGATCATTTCTTGTTAAATCAGGGCTGATAATTTTCCAAGATTGCCCTTCATTTTCGGTCACATGCAGATGATTGGAAGCCGTATATAATTTCTTTTTGTTGTTCGGAGAAAAGAAAATTGGAAAGTTCCATTGAAAACGGTATTTAAAATCTTCAGCTCCATGACCCATTGGGTCGTCTGGCCATACATTGATAGCTCGAGTTTCATTTGTTTTATGATTCTTTCTAGTCAGTAACCCCCCATAACTTCCACCATATACAATATCATCGTTTAAAGGATCCACGGCAATATGCGCACTTTCACCACCAGCGGTAGAGGTCCAATCAGATTGGGTAATAAACCTTCCGGAGGTTCTGTGAGAAATACGCACTGTAGAATTGTCTTGTTGTGCGGCTAAGATGCGATACGGAAAATGATTGTCTGTCGTAACTCTGTAAAATTGCGCAGTTGGCTGATTCATATAGGTACTCCAGTTTTCGCCGGCATCAAAAGAAATTTGTGCGCCACCATCGTCACCAATAATCATTCTTTGGTTATTTTCTGGAGCAATCCATAAATCATGATGATCTCCATGAGGCGCATTATAAGTTGCATATGTTTTTCCACCGTCTGTAGATTTATGATAACGTACATTTAAAACATACAAAATATCTTCATCTTGGGTATCTGCATATAAACGAGTATAATACCAAGCTCTTTGGCGTAATTTACGTTCCGAATTGATCAATTTCCAGGTTTTTCCTGCATCCATAGATTTATAAATACCTCCTTTTTCATTTTCTATTAAAGCCCAAACAATATTAGAGTTTATAGGGGAAACGGTAACACCACTAATTCCCCAAATCCCATCGGGTAAACCTTTATTTGTAGAAATATTTGTCCAAGTTTCACCTTCATCTGTACTTTTCCACATTGCAGAACCTTTTCCTCCAGAAGATAAACTATAAGGAGTTCTTCTTACATCCCAGGTTGTAGCGAATAAAATTCTTGGATTGCTTGGATCGATAATTAAATCGACAACACCAGAATTTTCATCAGAAAATAAGACACGTTTCCAATTTTCCCCACCATCAACAGATTTATAAACACCTCTTTCTTGGGTTGGTTTGTATAAATCGCCCATAACACCTGCAAAAACAATATCAGCATTTTTAGGGTGAATTCTCATTCTTGGAATGTGTCTAGAATTCTTTAAACCCATATGTTTCCATGTTTTACCCGCATTTTCTGATTTCCAAATTCCATCGCCAGAAGAAACATTACCACGAACGGTTTTTTCTCCCATTCCAGCATAGAGTACATTATTGTCAGATTCAGAAACTGCAACAGCACCGACTGATCCGCCAAAAAAGCCGTCAGAAATGTTGTGCCAACTATTACCAGCATCATTGGTTTTCCATACTCCACCGCCAGTCGAACCCATATAAAATAAGTTTGCTTTACCAGAAACACCGGTTACGGCAGCACTTCTTCCACCTCTAAAAGGCCCAATATTTCGCCATTTTACAGCGCTAAAATATTCTTCAGAAAATTTGGTAGAATTCTTTTGTGCGTTAACTTTGGCATTTGATAAAAAAAAGAGGCCAATTGCTAGAAATAAATATTTTTTCATAGGTGGTAGGTTTAATTTTAAGAATGCTCAAAATAAGAAATTTTAAGCTGTTTACAGAATTATAGGATGGATATACTACTAAATGCTTTAGAGAATAAAAAAATAAAAGAGAAAATTATTATTTCTGGATCAAAAAGTGAATCGAATAGGTTGCTGATTCTTCAAAAGTTGTTTCCAGAAATTTCGATTGAAAACTTATCAGATTCTGATGATTCTGTGCATATGCAGCATGCACTTTCTACCCAAGACTTAAAGGTAGATATTGGTCACGCAGGCACCGCAATGCGTTTTTTAACATCGTATTTTGCGGCAGACGAAGGCAGAGAAACCGTACTTACAGGTTCTGAAAGAATGCAAAATAGACCGATTAAAATTTTAGTAAACGCGCTACAAAATTTAGGGGCTAATATTTCTTATGAAGCTAAAGTTGGTTATCCTCCGATTAGAATTATAGGAACAAAAATCACAAAAAAGAAAGTTCAAATTAATGGGAATGTAAGTAGTCAATATATCTCTTCGTTATTGTTGATTGCTTCTCAACTAGAAAAAGGATTAGAAATAGAATTGATCGGAAAAATCACTTCTGTTCCTTACATAAAAATGACATTAAGTCTGTTAAATCAATTAGGTATCGAAACTAACTTTGAAGGAAATAGCATTAAAGTTTATCCAAAAAAGGCTGTTGAAAAACAAAATGTAGTGGTAGAATCAGACTGGTCTTCGGCAAGTTATTTTTACTCGATCGTTGCTTTGGCAGAAATTGGCACAGAAATTCAATTATCAGCCTATAAAAAAGAAAGCTTACAAGGAGATTCTTGTTTGGCAGAAATCTATCAACATTTTGGAGTTGAAACTACTTTTGGTGAAAACTGTATTACTTTAATAAAAGGAAAAGAAAGTAGTAAAGAAACCTTAGAATTAGACTTAAAAAATGCTCCAGACATTGCACAAACTATTGCTGTAACTTGTTTTGCTGAAAGTGTTGCGTGTAATTTATCGGGTTTGCATACATTAAAAATTAAAGAAACGGATCGTCTTATCGCTTTGCACGATGAGCTCACTAATTTAGGGGCTACTATTTCTGTGACAGACATCAGTTTACATTTGGAGAAGTCATCAGAAATAAATAAAAATATTGCCATAAAAACGTATAAGGATCATAGAATGGCAATGGCTTTTGCACCTTTAGCATTGTTGGTTCCTATTAAAATATTAAATGCTGAGGTTGTTACAAAATCATACCAAAAATTTTGGGATGATATGCAACAAATTGGCATTAAAATTAACGAACTTTAAAGATAAACAGTCAAATGCTTGACAACGCCTATTTCGATATCGTATCTTTGCTGCTTTTATAGCAAAATACACATATGAAATTATCACACTTTGAGTTTGAATTGCCAGAAGAATTGTTAGCAATATATCCGGCAGAACATAGAGATGAATCTCGTTTAATGGTTTTAAATAGAAAAGAGCAAACTATTGAACATAAAACGTTTAAAGATGTTATAAATTACTTTGAAGAGGGTGATGTTATGATGTTAAACAATACCAAAGTTTTTCCAGCAAGAATGTTCGGAAACAAAGAAAAAACAGGAGCTAGAATTGAAGTTTTCTTATTAAGAGAACTAAATGCTGAGAACAGATTGTGGGATGTTTTAGTAGATCCTGCAAGAAAAATTAGAATTGGAAACAAATTGTTTTTTGGTGAAGATGATAGTTTAGTGGCAGAAGTTATCGACAATACAACCTCTAGAGGAAGAACTTTACGTTTCTTATTTGATGGAAGTTATGAAGCTTTTAGAGAAAAATTATTGGAACTAGGAGAAACTCCTTTACCAAAGGCAATTAAGAGAGAAGTAGAAGTTTCGGATAAAGATCGTTACCAAACGATTTATGCGAAACACGAAGGTGCAGTTGCAGCGCCATCAGCAGGTTTGCATTTTTCTAAACACTTATTAAAACGTTTAGAAATTAAAGGTGTTGATTTTGCTGAAATGACTTTGCATGTTGGATTAGGAACTTTTAGTCCTGTAGAAGTAGAAGATTTGTCTAAGCATAAAATGGATTCCGAACAGATCGTTATTCCGGAAGCTACTGCTGTAAAAATCAATCAAGCAAAAATAGATAAAAGAAGAATTTGTGCAGTAGGTACTACGGTTATGAGAACTATTGAATCTTCAGTTTCATCAAAACAAGAATTAAATGGTTTTGAAGGTTGGACAAATAAATTTATTTTTCCTCCTTTTGAGTTTAACATTGCCAACGCAATGATTACAAACTTCCATCAACCAAAATCTACTTTAATGATGCAAGCGGCCGCTTTTGCGGGGTATGATTTTTTAATGGATGCCTATAAAGTAGCAATTAAAGAGGGATATAAATTCTCTACGTATGGAGACGCTATGTTAATAATATAAATATTTAAGAATTTAAATATTCAAATATTAAAAACTGGCACTTAATCTAAGTGCCAGTTTTTTTATGCATATTTTTGCACAGAGTTTAATTATCTAATTTTTTAAGTATTTAATTTTGAATAAAAAGAAAGACATCCGAGCATTAACTAAAGAAGAATTACGGTTTTTCTTTGTTGAAAATAACGACAAAGCCTTTCGTGGAAATCAGGTTTATGAATGGCTTTGGAGTAAGTCTTTGCATACTTTCGAAGAGATGACAAACATCTCTAAAGAAACGAGAGAAATGTTAGAAGCTAACTTTGTAATTAATCATATAAAGGTAGATTCCATGCAAAAAAGTAAGGATGGAACCATTAAAAATGGCATAAAATTACATGATGGTTTAATTGTTGAATCTGTTTTAATTCCAACAGAAAAGAGAACAACAGCCTGTGTTTCTAGTCAGGTTGGGTGCAGTTTAGATTGTAAATTCTGTGCAACATCGCGTTTAAAAAGAATGCGTAATCTAAATCCTGATGAAATTTATGACCAAGTTGTAATTATCGACAAACAAAGTAGATTATATTTCAATCATAAATTGTCAAACATTGTTTTTATGGGAATGGGAGAACCCTTAATGAATTATAAAAACATGATGAAATCGATAGAAATGATTACCTCCCCTGAGGGTTTAGGAATGTCTTCTAAAAGAATTACGGTTTCTACTTCTGGTGTGCCAAAAATGATAAAAATGATGGCTGATGAAGCGGTGAAATTTAATTTAGCAGTTTCTTTACATTCTGCCATAGATGAAGTTAGAACATCGATAATGCCTTTTAACGCTACTTTTCCACTAAAAGATTTAAAAGAATCTTTAGAATATTGGTATGAAAAAACAGCTAGAGCAATTACCTACGAATATATTGTTTGGGATGGAATTAATGATAAAAAAGAAGATATAAAGGCTTTAGTTGCTTTTTGTAAAGCAGTGCCTTGTAAAGTTAATTTAATAGAATACAATCCTATTGATGATGGCGAGTTTCAACAAGCGAATTCATCAGCAATAAATAATTATATCTCTAATTTAGAAATGCATGATATTACGGTAAATGTTAGAAGAAGTAGAGGTAAAGATATAGATGCTGCTTGTGGACAATTGGCAAACAAATCGTAAAAATTTTAGTTATGAAAAGTTTTATTATTAGCATGTTAATTTTGGGTTCATTGAGCTTAACTGCTCAAGATAAAAAGAAATCTTTTTGGCAGACTCTAAAAGGAGAGGAGTTAGAAACTTCGATGTCTTTTCTTCCCTTTGGTACCCACTATACTTCTTTAGAGTTTAACGAAGTTTGGTACACCACTTTTAACTATAAAAGTATAGAGTTTATCGGTTTTAAAAACTCTTTTAATGAACTTGCTGTAGGGCTGTCTTATAAAAGAGAAATCGGTATTACTCAAAAACTTTCTTTGATTTATGGTATTGGTATTATGTACGGCTATCATGGTCAATTGGTGGATGTAGAAACAATACCTTTTAGAAAAACTTTTTTATTTAAAGGAGAAATTAACCCTTTGGCAGGGCTTACTTTAGATTACAGAATTGCTAAAAAAATCAGTTTTCAGTTAGCCTTATCACCCGCTGTTGGTATTTATGGCTTTAGATATCTCTTATAAAATTGAATATAATTTGTAAAACGAATGAAACCAGTAGAGCTTATAAAACTTCCCATTAAAAGTGAAATGGAACTCTTTGAAAAAAAGTTTAAGGATGCTATGCTTTCTAAAGTACCACTTTTAAATAGAATTACTTATTATATTGTTCGCAGAAAGGGAAAACAAATGCGACCAATGTTTGTTTTTTTGGTGGCAAAAATGGTTTCTGATGGTGGTTTTGATGAGCGAACCTATAGAGGAGCATCCGTCGTAGAATTGATTCATACAGCTACTTTAGTGCATGACGATGTAGTAGATGACAGTAATAGAAGACGTGGATTTTTCTCGGTAAACGCTTTGTGGAAAAATAAAATTGCAGTTTTAGTAGGCGATTTTTTACTGTCAAAAGGACTCCTATTATCAATAGATAATGAAGATTTTGATTTGCTGAAATTGATTTCTATTGCGGTTCGTGAAATGAGTGAAGGCGAATTACTTCAAATAGAAAAAGCAAGAAAACTAGATATTACAGAAAGTATTTATT
>Ga0209712_10002966_pt1 | contig 13872 bp, 14 predicted proteins | sample ArcOceMetagenome_FD_187443 | JGI IMG/M metagenome (GOLD analysis project Ga0209712, IMG submission 187443) | Marine eukaryotic phytoplankton communities from Arctic Ocean - Arctic Ocean - Greenland ARC118M Metagenome (SPAdes) (version 2) | ecosystem: Environmental > Aquatic > Marine > Oceanic...
CCATTCTGGCCACAGTGTGCGAATATAGCGAAATTTCGATTTTAAATAAACATAATACTAAATAATGCTGTTGATGCTCCTATGATACCTCTACTACCGACATTATATGACATTCTAACAATGGATACACACACGCCCTCTGGAAGAGCCAAAGTGTAGTGCTAAACTCAATACGAACGCGAACAAAGAAAATCAGGACCGCGCTCGTAAAATAAAATTACAGTACCAGTAGCCATAAGTAATGAAACAGTCCTAAATTTGATAATAGCAAAAATTTGAATTAGACTTTAAATCCATACGTATACAACCAACATATAGAGGTTTGCAATGGCTGTAGTTACAATCATTGCCAGCATTCCGGGGTAAAGAAAGTTCATAAATGAAATGTTGTAGCCTCTATTCGACGCAATTCCTGCAGTGACAATGTTCGCTGATGCTCCAAGCAACGTTCCATTACCTCCCAAACATGCACCAAAACTAAGCGCCCAAGCCAATGTCTTGAGAGGAAGTGTTTCTGGAAGCTCATCGGCGAGGATGCGAACAACAGGAATCATTGTCGCTGTGTAGGGGATGTTATCCAAAAACGCTGATGTGAACGCTGATACCCACAACATCAACGTGATTGCAATTGGAAGTTGCTGTGATTCATCTTGTGCCTTAATCAGCGAAGCTAGAGCACCACCAATTGCTTCCAACAAACCCATAGCTGCACAAACCTCCACCAGTACAAACAGTCCAGCGAAGAAGAGCAAGCTGTCCCATTCTACATGGTTTCTTAATACATCTTGGACATCGTGAGGATTTGTAAAAGAAATTGTAAGGAAGGCACAAATCAATGCAAGCCAGGCCGTATCCTTGTGGTGCAATGGATGCATGAAGAACAGTATAATCAGAAAAAATGTTGACGTTCCTGCGATGTATAGCCGGGGCTCGTCATAAACAGGGTACGTCTCCTTCAGTTTATCAGTATCGAGGTCGGGCATTTTCTTCATTGTCAGGTAAGGTTTGTAAATCCATAACATGAGTACAAGACTCAGAGGTACGGCTACAACAAAGATCGCAGGCATAATATTGATAATGAAGTCGACAAATCCGACTTCACTAAAGCTCGCACCAATAATAATGTTCGGAGGATCTCCGATTTGTGTGGCCTGTAAAAGAAAAACAAATTGTCAGCCTACGGGGCATAGTCACAAAAAGATCGAACCAGAAATCACACTTACAGTTCCACCAATATTGCTCAAAATCACTTCGCTGATAAGGAAGGGCCGGGGATCGACACCTAGGATTCCGCACATGTCAATGGTGACAGGAGCCAGTAGCAACATGGTTGTTACATTGTCGAGGAAAGCACTCGACACAGCAGTGAGGAGACACAGAAGGATCATGAGCCTGTTGAACGATCCCTTGGATTGTACCAGCAAACGCACAGCCATCCATTCAAAAATACCAGTGTGCGATAGTTCTCCCACGATAATCATCATTCCAAACAATAATCCAAGTGTACTCCATTCTTGATGAAGCATAATAACCTTGATTGATTCTGTCTCTCCGTTATGCATCAAAAAGAAGAAGAAGAGTGCGATCATACTTCCAAAGATAGACACCAACGTACGATGAATAACCTCCAGGAGAATGAACACATACACAACAACCATGATTGCCGCTGCAATGTAGACTGAATTCTTCGATAACGGGCTCTGCCTCTGAGCGGACAATGTGAACGATAATGGATTTCCCGACTCGCTGTAGACGTTGATTACGTGGTGATTCTCTGGATCGTCCCAATCAACTACTAGCTTATCTTTGAATGTTTTACGTGATTTATCATCAGGCGGACCGAGCAAGGTAGTATAGACAACGGACTGTATCTCAGAGCCTAGGTTATCTTTGTCAATGCGAGTAATCTCGATTCTTGCTCTATCATCCACGTCCTCGGATTGAGGCCTTGGGTCCATATGCATTTTCAACTCAAGAACCTTTTCAACGAGAGAGACAATTCTGTGTGAGTATTTTGTGCCAAACCCATGCATTGCAATAATTATTTTTTCGCAGTCAACAACTTACATCTTTGGAATGAAAATGATCCTCGTGCGCAATAAAGAAGTTGCGAAAGTCTTTATCTCCTAAACACTGAGTGACGCACGCAGTTCCTACAAGTCCAAAGAGAGAATGGCTCTCGTCCTCGTGAGTCTTCCACCCAACACACACTCCCACAAAGGCAATCAAGATGCACGCAAGGATCCCTGCCCTGATTTTGTCCTTCCTCCCTGCCCGTTTGATGGGAGGAGCTATATGCACTACATTTCCCTTTTCTTCATCCTTTGACATCTTGTTTGCTGAAAACCTTAGGGGAAAGAATAGATTGCTCGTAGCTTCATCCTCCATGGACACATCTTCTGTGTCATCTTCATCCCCGTCAAAAAATGCATTATTAGGAGATAATAGATCGAGAGAAATCTGCTTTCTTCGTAAAATGCTGCCAACTATACCGGTGTTGCGATTGGCTTGGCCGTGTTCAGCTGAATTCTCGGGGAGGCCCCCGTTTGGGTCGAAGAAGTTCATGTCCCCAAGTGGCAAGGAAGGAACCTTTGTTGGCAAATCGAGAAGGTGAGAATGAGCGAGCTACACTGAAGTTTCTAATCAGCATGTATAAGATTGTTTAATCACGCACCTTCCTCCTTCGAAGTATAGATCCCATCATCTGGCCATTACTATTGACCCGGCTCGTCCGCTCTTTTCTTGGACTTGCTACATAGTCATCATCGAATCTATCTTCGCTTGGCATCTTTCCAACGTACTGTCGATAAGTATGTTATGCGTAGTGTCCATGTTATCGATTTTTTAAACGCCAAAAAAGTCGGCACCTCTTTCTTCTTCTGCTGTTCTTTGCCGGGAAGAAGTTTGAACCAAAAAATACTTTGGAACGGAAGGAGGATTACCGGGGTATGTGCATTGACGACAGTCAAAAATCAAAATAGAAAGTCATAAACCAAAACTCCGGCATGCTCAATGCGCGCAGTTCATTTTGATATCTTATCTGTGCTCTTAACCTGTATAAATTGTTGCATCGAGCGAGAGAAAACGTACCGGTAGTACACATTTCATTTCACTACTATTCATAGTCAACGCAACAACGCAACACGCGAAAGTGAACCTACATAATACTTCATTCATAATACCATCGCCATTCCGCTGCCAGTTATCTTGCTTGCTACGTTTCACACAACCAAATATTACTGTACCCACTCATCATGTCTGACAGCAACTACGCAGCAGCGACACGCCATCGAAAACCGAATTCAACAGCTGGACGTCCGTTCCCTCTAGAAATAGTCGACGATGAATGGGCTGCCGACCATCTAAGTGATGACGAAGTTGACTGTCATCAACAAGAGGCGGCAATCCAACCATTACTTGGAGATATTGATGTTGACGCGGTGGTGGTATCCACTGGTCATAATGATTCAACACAGAATGAATCAGAGCGAAGACGGAGAGAAGAAGGGAGATGGAATGATTTAGGCCTGGATAGATTTGACAATGCGACTTCGGCATCCACCATTGAAGCATCTCCGGCCACTAATGACAATTCGCAGAACCATTAGTCTAATCTGAATAAAAATCGAGGAGATTGATGGGAAGAGGAAGTATTCTTTGACGATATCTAAACTCAAAGAACCGACTACAGTTCTAAATTATACCGTACAATACTACGTGTACCTCATTTGAACTATTGAAATAAGACACCGATTTGAAAGCTGGCAAAATTACAATAGATTTAGCAATGATAATGCCAGAATAAGTATTTGTTATTATCCCTTTATTGTTTTTCACATGTGGATTTTGAAGTCCTCCGATAGTCCCGTGACGATGCTTCCCTCGCATATATGGATTGGGTTAATATATATATGAAATAGGGATCTGAATACATTCAAGTACATGTACTACCGAGCTATATGGTTGTTTGACGAATCAAGCGAATGCATGGATTCGACAAAATAGGATAGAGGACTGGTAAATTGGTACTGTTATGGTGTTGGCACCGCCCATTGTTGTCAGCAAGCGAGCGAACAGCATGCCCGTTGAAAAGGTGGTCAAAAGAATTCGATGCACGGGTGAGAGTTGGAACAGAGATCTTAATTTATTTCAAAAGGAAATTTGTGACGAATTTGGCTGTACCCTTTCTTTTGGATGTGTATGAGGCATATGGGTGGCATACCTGAACTGAATCCTGTTGTTTTCATATGGCTTTTCCGTGAAAATGACCAGAGTTTTGGAGATAATATACATAATGATTATCGAGACGACTGGATGCGGATGCGGTCGCAGTCAATGAAGTCCAATGCACCACTTGGACATCTTCGTCGTAGCAATGCTTCTAATTTGAATTAGCACGAGTCGAAAGCAATATCAATATGAATCAATTCGAAATCGTGTTATCCAATATCCCTAATCCGAACGTGAGAGCATTGTAAAATTAACACATTTTTGCTTCAAAGAAAGCAGCAAACCGGGGAATTACTGTACCAATCTTTGTAAATGAAAGTGACGGAATCCATTAGCTTGGCCAGTTTTGCGAGATAAGATGTATCATACTTTGAAAGGGTCATTTTCGATCTTGTCAACACCTCCTTTTCATTATTGGCAGTATTTTAAACAAGTCAAAGGTTTGATTTTGCCCAAATTGGATCTCATTGCATTAGGAGCTGTGTCACTTTGAATATTATTGGGGACATTCTTTGTAATAAGATTGCGCGGTATGAAAAAATGGTGAACAAAATTTCTCACGGGACGTATATGCAGCAGTGAAATACCTTGCAAGTGAAGCGGCTGTTCAAAGGGCGAGGCGGGGCTGCGCTTGTTGTTCATGAATGGCTTGCTTCAACTTGTCATCCTCACAGCAGAGATGAGATCGTTCGTGTGGGTTTGTCGAAAGAGAATGCCAGATTGGATTTGATTCATCCGTTATTTTTGGATGTAGATTGAAGATGCTGCTTTAGATGATTTATTGGACTTGGTGTTGATTTTGTGGAAGTGAAGTCATCAAGAAGGAGATGATGTAAGGAAGGGTAGAGGAGGAGGAGGAGCCTGGCCGTTTCAGGTTTGTGACTAGGTACTATCTAGGCAAAGACACTCAGAGTGTTCAGGACCATCCATGAAAATTTGACAACTCTCCTTCTTCATCCAAACTCAAAACTCGCAAGTTCAGACGATATCGTTATCTTCACCGCTCAATAGAAGCCCGACCCACGTTGGAAATCATACTGTGTCACAACGCCCTCATTAAAATTAAGCAGCCATGAAACTTCTCTTCAGCCTGCTATTGGCAACTCTTGGAATTGAGAAAGTTGCTTCCTTTCAAGTTATATCACCAAGAACTTGCAGAACACAAACATCAAATACAAAATTATTGGGATGGGCACAAGACAACAAAGGTGAATGGGAATGGAACGAAGATGATCCCACCTATGTACCCCCTAAAGCACCTGTAATGGTAACTGAAGTGAAAGCAATGGCTACCCCTACTCTTCCAAAAGGATCATTTCGCCCCAAACAATCTCTTGGTCAGAACTTTTTGCGTGATGGTAATACAGTTGCCAAGATAATAAAGACATTTGTTAAGGATGCTACAAAGACTGTTCTCGAAAACGATTCTTCTGATCAGATGCGTGCTATAGAACTTGGTCCAGGAGCAGGTGCTTTGACTGATACACTTGTCCTTACCATGAAGAATCTTGATGCATCTTTTCAATGCATTGAGATTGATCCTAGATCGATTGAGTTGTTGGGAGAGAAGCACCCATCTTTGAGAGTTCATCATATGGATGTTATGCAAGCTGATTATCCTGCAATGGCTGAGAAAGAAGGTGGACCTCTCTCCATTATCGGAAATCTTCCATACTACATTACTTCTCAAATTTTGTTTGCACTCGCTGATGCGTCGCACTTTAACGCAGTGAGGAGCGCGACAGTAACTATGCAATACGAAGTTGGTCTGAGAATTGTTGCGAATACAAGTACAAAAGACTATGGTATATTGAGTGTTGTTTTCCAGTTATACGCAGATTGCAAACTCCACTTCAAGATCCCTCCAACCGTATTTTATCCTGCACCAAAGGTAGATTCTGCATTGATTGGGTTGCACTTTGTTGGACCAAATAAACTGAGGGAAAGACTTTCGGGAATTCATCCACTTGAATTGCGTCGAGTTCTCACTGCAACGTTCCAGCAACGGCGCAAGACAGTGCGCAATAGTTTGAAAAAATTGCTCATGGATATTCATGATGGGGATAAGGAGAAGGTACAATCAATTTTGGATTCTGATCCTCTGCCTCTGTCAAAAAAGACTCTGGAAGCCAGGGAGCGTGGAGATGCATTTGCATTGTCACAGGAGCTACCAAAGGATTGGGTGAAGAAGAGACCAGAGGAATTGAGTTCTGGCCAATTTGTTGAGTTGACAAGGCTAATTTTCCATTCAGACGACCATGATAACGAAAATGCTGAAAATGCATCTCTTGGTAGAAAAGTTTGGCGTAAAGTGAAGCACGGGAATAATTAATACCAATCTTCAATCTTCACCTACATTTCTAAATTTTCTTGTTCGAAATTAGATGTTCTGGTCTACCCTAAACCTGTTTTCATCATGACAATGAGAATTCTCCCCAGAAATAGACAGTGCTTATCACAACACTCCGACCAAAAACCAAAAAGGCTTACATCAACCGGAGACAAAATATCTACTACGTATAGCAAGCATAGCTGCTATTTCAAATATATCGAAAGTTGCCAAAGGAATTCTACAATTTTCCACTAATCTGTAATAATTTGAAACTCGAATAGCTCCAAAAGATCCCCGCAATGATGAAACTTGGCCATGCCTTTATCAGTGCAATTCTTCAAGTATGAAGATTAGAATCCTCTCACTGTCGCTAATACCAATCACCTCCACCGGTACGCTTGTCAACGACAATAAGATGATATCCAAATTTGGTTTCTACAGGTCCTAAAACCGTTCCAATCTGTGTTTCGGGAGAGAAAATCACTTTGTCAAATTCAGGGACCATAGTTCCTGGTTCAAAGGAACCCAACGATCCACCAGTTGATCCTGAAGGGCAGGAAGAGTACTGTCTAGCGAGTTCTGCAAACGTAGATGTTCCACTAGATAGTTTACCCATAATCATAGAGGCATCGTCCTCTGTTTTCACTAAAATATGCCTCGCAGTTGCCTTGATTGCGTCAGGTGGGGCGCCATACTTTCATCCAACAAAAGGCAAAAACACGAAGAGTGAAAAAGGGAGATGAAGAAAGAGTTCATTCAAAAGGTTTCTTTCCAGTAATCCTCACCTCATCGTTGGAAAATGCCTTAGCGATGCCGTCGAAAAATCCCATCTCCATTTGTGTTGACCTTGAACGAGCCACAACACGTGTAGTGCGTTGCGGGGAGAAAGCATCTGCAAATTGCATGCTAATTGAAGTACTAAGAAGCAGCGATAAAACCTTCATTTTTGTAATCTTTATATTGCATACTATTGTCACCCCCGAAGCGTTGCTATTTGGTACTCTTGTAGATACCCATACTGTACACAGCGGACAGCGGCACATTCAACATAGTAACGAAACTGGTCTGACTGAGTGAGATGAGATTGTTCTCAACTTATCCCTATCATGTTAGTAACTATTTAGGGACACACATCATTGCCAGATTGGCCACGTCGTTGAAGATGGCGGACAGCTAAGATGAGTCTAAGATGACAACTTCATCCTTCTGATGACACCACGTCTCTTTCTTACGAGCTCTTTCTGAACATCAAGATCCAGTTCAAGGGCGGATTTCAAGTTTGAGTAAACCAATGGCCCACAGAAGAGTTGACACCTCCGTTCATAATAATTTGAAAAACGCAGTGCAAAACAAACCAGAAGGTAAGCAAATAAATCAACCCAGATCATCGTATGAATCAAAGATTCAAGTAAATAAAGTGGCAATACAGGCATTTTTCGTAGTATTGGTCACGTTTCCCATCATTTGGACGGAACCAGAAGAAGTCCGCAATGTCCATGGAAGATTTGTAGTAAAAGCCAGTGAGTGCGAGGATGAAAAGTTGCATTACTAAGTATTGATTACAGTATCAATGACGGGCATGTTTCCACGGTATTGTACAATCATATTTTGAATTTTGAACTATGGGTGCGCATGACGCCGTCAGCTCTGACGGAAACCACGGCATTCATAGTAGTGCCGAAAAATGGTTTTGTTCACGACTGGAAGGTCCACGATTTGACCATACTTTACTACACACCATCCTAAAGTCTTTCGATGATATTCATTGAAATTATTTTAAATGCGGATGTTGTAAGCAGTACAATCACATGCAGACCACTTTGAACTTACGCACCCAGAGAGAGCTGATGCCATCATCACCATCATAGATCATGAAAGATGATCCATTCGACAAAAAGAGAACTTTCTCGCTGATGGGTTGATGACCGTTTTTCTGTTTATTCCTCGGTCCTGAATCCCATTGGGTCAAATGTGACATCTCGCAACACGTCAGAATGAAAAACCCATTTATAACCAAATTTAGCTTGAAGTTCGAGACCATATCAAATGCGTCGAAAGAGGTCCAATGCGACTCGAAATGGCCTAGTAATCAAGTTCACTGACGTCAACAATTTTTCTCACTTTCCATTGGTTCTCAATTAGTTGATTTGCGCCTTCTCCCAAGGACATCACATCACTTTCCATCAAACTACCTTTCTCACTCCAAGAAGAAGTCATAATTTTTAGCAAGCTACTAACAGCAATTCCATAAAGTCGTCACATCAACTCATACACAATGACCAATTCACCCTCAAATAAGAGAAAATCTACAGTGCTCCCTCGTAGCACTGTTGACTACTTGAAAAACTGGATGATGTCTCCAGAACACATTGCCCACCCTTATCCAACCGAGAAAGAGAAGTCAGAGATAATGGCTGCTACTGACATCGAGCTGAAACAACTCACCAACTGGTTTGTCAATAATCGCAAGCGATTTTGGAAACCTAGAGTAGAAGCGAGACTTCAGCAGCAAATTCAAGCTCAAACTACTGCACCTTCAATGGCAAGTCGGCCACAAAGCATTGGAAGTAAGTTTTTGACATTTATCTAGTTTTAATGTTTCTCTTTCAAAGTATATGTTCTAATTCTTGTATTGTTATTTTTTCACTTCAAAAGGTTCACTCTTTAGACCTCAGCAGTCCAGTAGTCCAATTACCTTCAATGGCCCAAGAACTAATACTAATAATACGATCCCTTCTTCTGAAACCAGAAACTTTGCTCCTGACCAGTGCTCATTTCAGATAATCACCAACCATCACACGTTTGTCCCACCTGATGCAAGTGAGAGTTCTGCGAATAACGACTCTCAAGTGGTGAGTATGGGATCTTCATCCTATGCTTCAGATTCGGACAGCAGTTCCATCTGCAACAGTTCCAATGATGGTAATGATGTTTTCCATAAAAGCACGGACACATTTGAAAACTGTCCAACAGAAAACATTCTTGCAACAAACAAGAGTGAAGTAATTGTTGAAAATTCCATCACGCACACCCTTAGTGATGATGATAGACAGGTTGTCTCTCCCTGCCGTGATTTCATGCAATCACCTGTCAAGTCAATCAAACGCAATCGCAGCAAGGGTGACCTTCTTTCCTTTTCCAGCCCAAGAACTATTATAGTCCGCCCACGATCTCTCACTTTCAATTCAGCAACCAGCTCCATAATGGAACCAGTGCAAAAGAGAAAGTGCCTAGAAGATTGGTCAAGCGCCTGCCGCAATGCTCGTCACGGCTATGACAACTCTCTTCCTAGTTTGGAGGAAGCAACGAACTTGTTTGGCTTCTCAGCAGGAAATTGACTTTCAAAAGGTTGCCTATATTTTTGAATGCAAATAATACTGGCCAAGATCCGATTCAATCAAACCCTTGCACATAATCACTACTACATTGAATCACTCTGGCCCACCTCATACTTTCTCCTTCGTCATGCTCGCTCTGAACATACAGATTACACTGCGAGTTTTAGCACAGTTGATACATGAATTAACGCTATATACACAATTAACGCTATATTTATTAAAACATAATTCCCTAAGCTATTATTCATAGTGTTACTGATGCCTACATTCAGTTTCTCAATCAATTGGCTTGGTCCAGTTAGTCAGTAGTGCATAAGGATAAGCGCGCAATGCGGCTGACACTTCTTTCATCACAAATTGACAACTTTCTCGAAGTTAGGGTTCGCGCAGTGATGGCTGGTTTCACAGTTTCGAGAAGATGAATGGAGTGATGTGTCCCGGTGTCTCGTGCGTAGTTGGTTGAACAAGATGATTGCTTTAGTGTCACCAAACCAAAAACCAAAACATGAGAAATGAGAAATTTTGAAAAGACGCGGGAATTAAAAATATTACGCTAAAACTGTGAATCTCGAATGGCCTTCTTTAGTTTTTTTGTGAATCTTTTGAACCAACAAAACGCACACTTAGCTAGGACCTTTCTGGAAACAAAGTCCACTGCAAATAACAAACTGAAGTAGTACGATGTTTCGCAACACATTTCAAAGTGGATTTCTGTCCATTCTTTATTCAATTGGGTAAGCTGAGTTGGATATCCCATGCATTCATGAATTATATTGAAATCTCTTGTCTCATCAAATTTATTATCTTTTTCATCATTTCATTTCAGATCCAAACCGCTCCAGATCTGGGATGCAACTGTGCGAAATGGGCACATCAAGCGTATCACAGATCGCGATATTCAAAGCTCCGTTCTAGAAATCACGGGCACAAATGTATCTACAAATTACATTGTGTGTCCAGCGGATGCTAAAAAGACTCTAGGAATCAAGCTCCCTTTTCTCGTCATGATTCTCAAGAATTTGAATAAATATTTTACCTTTGAAGTACAAGTGTTAGATGACAAGAATGTTAGAAGAAGATTCAGAGCTTCTAATTATCAATCGACGACGAGAGTTAAGCCATTTATTTGTACGATGCCAATGCGCCTTGATGAGGGATGGAACCAGATTCAATTCAATCTCTCTGATTTTACACGTCGGGCTTATGGGACGAATTACATTGAAACACTTCGAGTTCAAATTCATGCCAATTGTCGAATTCGTAGAATCTACTTTTCAGATCGGCTGTATTCTGAAGAAGAGCTGCCTCCGGAATTCAAGTTGTTTTTACCGGTGACTAATAAAAAAAAGGAGAGTATTGACAACGAATTAGAGGCTGTGAATGAACAAGACATTGAACAAGTTAGTTCACAACCAGCTACAGTTGCTATAAGTTGAGAGAAGAGGTGTTGTACATTAGTCTCAAATTAAATCATTTGTAAGAGCAATGAGAATCATAGTTTTGACGCATGGATCTTGCATGGATGGCGATCTGATGAGTCTTTGTAGACACATTTCAAAATGACCACATTCGGCGGACTACGTGGTTGCTAAAACAGCGAAACAGACCCGTGTATTCTACATGAAAGGGACTATGTACTAACTAAGATGAAGACGCACAATCAAAGTGACATAAAAACTGATTAAACAGAAAGAAGATAAAAAAATCTTGAATACTTCTTATGGTATGCATGAATTAGAGTGAATACTCTGGAAATTTAAGCAACAGAGAGTAAATATTCTTGCAGGCTTTCCGCATCATCTGCTTCTCTTAGCTTTTTCAAGCAACCCGCTGCTAGCTGTTGTGCGAGTGATTGACTAATGCCCATTGCCTCAGCACAATCTTTGATGGATCGAGTACGCCCATCATTCAAACCATATCGTAAACGAATCAGTCTCGCTTCTCTTGGATCGAGATTCCTTACAATGGCTGCGATAACATCTGCACGAACATGCAGCCTTTCCACGAGATCAACATCATCCATGAGATTCTTATCGTTATTAAGAGCTTCAAATTTGCCTTCTGCACCACCACTGCGACCTTGAGTTTCATATTGATAATCCAAACTCAAAACATTCTTTGCCCTCTTCATCTTCGATACGACTTGTTTCACAGTCTCAATATCCATTCCGCTTCTTCCCGCAATGTGATCATGGCTTGGTCTGTACGAGTCATCCTTTGCTCCAAACTCCATTTGCAAATCAACTATGGCAGTCTGAATCTTATTCCACTTCGCCCTCTCCCTCAAAGGTACAGTAATAGTTTCACTCATACTACTATTCCCCAAGACCCCCTTGATCCAAATGGTAGCATACGTACTAAACCTCAACCCCCTCGAGGGATCAAAGAGTTCTGCAGCTCGTAAAAGACCCAATGATCCTTCCTGCACCATTTCCTCATATGAAATTCCATCATTGCCAGTCTTATGATTCCCAGATCCACCACTGATTCCCATCCTGGACCGGACGAGGGCATGAACGAGACCCATGTTCGCCATGACGAGATTATTCTTGGCCTGACGGTAGTCACTCACCATCCTCCTTAGTTGCTTGGGTGATTCTAGTTGTGCAAGTTCCGCCCATTCCTGACGTGTGATATCACGACCATGTTTTTCTTCAAATTTGGATTTGATGTTGTGCATTTCCACTCCACGTTGGATGATACGTGCGAGCTGAATCTCTTCGTCGTGGGAGACTCTTGCCGAATGAGGGGAATGGGATGTACCGCGTGTGGATTGCGATTGTGGCTGTACGTGCGGTTGGGGTGGCAATGGTTGCGGCTGTGGCACCTGTCTTCTTGTGTTCGTACCATCACGAAGTCGATGATCTGCATTTGACTGGAGTGCTTTGCGAGTACTCATAATGGTGGATACGTCCCTGCTCTTGATTTTCTGAATGGAGTTATTTGCTGGTGTGCTAGTGGCACGACCATTGCCATTGCCATTGCCATTACTAGTGGTAGTACCAGTGCCAGTTCTAGGACTGCTCAAAGTCTTTCTGACAACTGCAGTGCCATCACTGTCAGCAAGACCATTATCATTCCCACTCAAAACCATTCTCTTGACACGGACAAGCCTGGGTTTCGTCTTGGTCTTGGCAGTGGCAGCAGCAGATCTGCCAACGTCAGAAGCATTAGCATTAGCATTCGCATGATCCCTGCTCAAGACAGCAGTAGCAAGTTCGGGCAATTGACTGGGCAAAGACCTCATGGCAACCTTTTCGACAGCACTGGTAGTCTCTCCCCCAAACAATCCTCTGGGAACCGTTCTCTTTCCACTTCCACTTGATTTAGATCCAGCTTTAGACCCAGATCCAATTCGAGATCCTGCTCCAGCTCCAGCTCCAGTTCCAGACCATGCATGATGCAAATCCATAAAGGCAGTAGCAGCATCATGAGAATGACTAGCCCTCACTTTCGCAGCCTCCATTTGCAAATAAAGTTCCATATCCGGAATCTCACTCCCAAGCGATGTCCTCAGCGATTTGACAGAAGGAAGGTGTGCTTCAACCCTAGAAGAAATGAAAGCATCCTGTGCCGAGTCTTCCAAATTATCCAAGTTAAAATCGTAATGGTCGTCAAAGAGGTTTTTCCAGGATGTATCTTTTTTCGGAAATGCCACTTGGACTTGAACGCCGATGCCGATGCCGGATGATGGTGATGAGAGGGATGATTTGGATCTGTTTTTTTGAAGGCGAATGAGTCGGGCAGTGTTGAGGAGTGCGAGAGTGTTTCTTTGAGATGGGTGTAGTAGCTGTTGTTGTTGTAGCTGTTTGAAGTTGATGACAATGGCGTGCGTTTCAGTGGCTTGGAGGAGGATGCATGCTGCCAGTGTGAACATTGTGCAGACCCTTTTGTAGTTTTTGTTGGGCTTGCAGTGTGATGCATTAGTATTAGTATTAGTATATTTAGTGGCAGTGGCAATAGTAATAGCTC
>Ga0209712_10002970_pt1 | contig 13869 bp, 8 predicted proteins | sample ArcOceMetagenome_FD_187443 | JGI IMG/M metagenome (GOLD analysis project Ga0209712, IMG submission 187443) | Marine eukaryotic phytoplankton communities from Arctic Ocean - Arctic Ocean - Greenland ARC118M Metagenome (SPAdes) (version 2) | ecosystem: Environmental > Aquatic > Marine > Oceanic...
ACTATCCTGATCTAATAACATCCCGTAGGTACATCCAGCCGCATGCAAATCCCTTAAACCAATATTATGCGCCGCAGCAATGCCAATATTCTTAGGAAAATGATGATAGTGGAAGTTGTTATTGTTAATAGAAAGCGGGGTGGGAATAGGAGAATTATCTACAATACTAATAACATCAACTTGTTGTGCAGTTGATTGAATAAGCCGTTCAGTAAAATCCATATCAGGCTTGTAAAGTATGATAGTAGCACCAATCACTCGTGTCTAACCTTTCTAGCAAGTAAAAATCTATCGAGTTTGTAAGCTAACTTGACTACTTTTGACGGCATCAATCTTAGTAACAAAACGGAAAGTGCGTATACAACATTGCCAACAGTATAGCGTTTAAGTGCCTTCATGGCATAAAAACGTGCTTTAAATTCATTGAATGACTTTGTCAAACCTCTGCGTTTGTAAAAATCATTTACTCTTCTAAACTGCAATAATTTTTTCCCGAGATTTGCAAACTGATAGCCAGCCGCAGCTAGCTCAATCCATAAGAAATAATCCTGAGTATTTCGCAGCGCCTCATTGTAACGAAATCCATCCTTAAAAACCTTAAAACGTATTGCTACAGTAGGATGGTTAATTGAGCAACGCTTGGGCAGAAATTTTACAATATCGCCATGTTTAACTGGTAACTTCCTTTTACCAACTACGACTCCATGTTCATTAATCTCTTTTAATGCACAGCCCAATATTGATACGTTCTGATGTTTCTCGAAATAGTCAATTTGTGCAGTAAACCTATCCTCTTCAGAAATGTCATCCGAATCCATACGAAAAAAATATTTAGTCTCCGCGTTTTGAGCTAGGGCCCAGTCGATAACAAAATTCATACATGAACTTAAACCCAAATTACTGCTATTACGAACCAGTATCATTTGATTATTTTGTCTGCACACATCACATAAATAAGTATAAATTTCATCGTCAATATCACCGTCAATAACAACAATGCAAATAAAATTTTGATAAGTCTGTTGGAGAACACTACTAATGGCTTGCTCTACCCAATCCAACCTGTCTTCAATATACACGGCCATCCCAACAACCGTTTCAAATGGCTTGCACAAATCGGTTGATGTAAGGAAGGAAAATTGTTTGCTCAAATCGTATTAAAACCCTGTGTGAAAAAATTGATATAAACCGCCATTTCAGAGCTAATTTAGATACCACCGACCAAATGGCAACGGAGTATAACAAATAATTGTCAATTATCATCAACGTTGTGTTGCTCTATTTTATTCAAACACAGACCAGAAGAAATTAAATTGTGACATGTTACAAAACCCCAAATACCACAGGATTGAAATATTAGTGCTTAGTAATACAGGTTGTATCTAGATACTAATCTTCACTAATAGAAAAATTTTCACGACGCAAAGTCAGGTTTGGGTTGTAAGCGGGATCATGTTTTATAAAACTAGCCCAATTAGTTTTTAAATAATTAAGTTCTGATTGGAAACGTTGTTGTTTTTCTTTGGTATCATCGTGTCCTCGCGATACTGATTCGTAATGGTATAATTCCGCTTCTGCGCAATATAAATTTCTGCGCCCTAACTCCATTACTTTCAGACAAAAATCAACGTCATTGAAGGCAATGCTAAGCTCTTTTTCATTCAGTCCCCCTACGGCCAGAAAATCATTTTTCTTCACCAGTAAACAAGCAGCTGTCACCGCACTAAAATTACCTGAAGCCGCCAACCTATTGAGATAACCAGGGTGATAACGGGGGAAATATTTGTGTGCGTGCCCTGCCCCTCCCCCATAGCCCATCACCACGCCTGCATGTTGCACGCGACCATCGGCATATAATAACTTGCCCCCCACGCAGCCAATGTCATGTCGCATGACATGCCCCATCATATGAGTCAGCCATTCGGGTGTTATGACTTCAATATCATTATTAACCAATCCTATAATTTCGCCTTTTGCATGGGTAACAGCAAAGTTATTGATCGCTGAATAATTAAAAGGATGTGAGTATTTCAATACTCTAATTTGCGGATGCAATGCCAACTCGTCAAAATAATCCAATGAATCTGATTCATCTGAGTTGTTGTCAACCAATATTATTTCATAGTGCTTATAACTGGTCTTTCGCAAGATGGATTCAATACAAACTTTGACTAAACCTTTCGCATTCTTGGTAGGAATGATCAGACTGACTAAAGGCGTGTCAGGCATATGCCAAGACAGTCTCAAACAACTCTTGTCATCGCTGTGGGTGCATTCTGCTGATTGTGCCAAACGCTTCAAATAAGGCTTACTGAGTAGAGGAACGACACTCTTTAAACCCTGGGGTCGATGGACCAATACCAGAGGAACATGTCCAATCGCCAGGTTCTGGTGCAGTAAATACATACTCGAAAGTGCCTCGGCGATAGTAGTCCGAGTCACCTCATCGCTAGCAAAAAAAGTCAGGGGTACATTTGGCGCGATAATCACGCCGGTTTGTACCATATAGGTGGTAAGCTGTAAATCAGGATTCCAATCTGGTAAAAATTTGGGGGTCTGCCGCTTATTACCATCTATAATATCAGAATCGCAGTAAACGATATCGAAGTTAGGAAGAAAACTTTTAAAAACTTTAGACGCGTCTTGGTGAATTTGTTCGCCACAATACAAACAGATTTTAGCAGTTGCTATATTAGCGAGGCTCGCTAGCTGCGCAAGTGTGACTAACCGCACCTTCATAAGCTCAGGAAAGTCATGCTGCAAACGAGACAGGAGTTCAGGATGCCCCTTTGTCGAGGAAACCAAGGTCAATTCAGTTATGGAGGCTTGCTTTACTGAAGCCAAAGTCGTTTGCAATGTCGCGAAGTTGTATTCACTGATGAAGATCACAACTTCGACTAGAGCATTGTCGACAGAATTTTGAACAATTTCATCTATCTGTTGTTGTTGAAACGCAATATTCCGCGAATACAATTTTTCTAATTGTACACGGGATGGAAATCCATAGAACAATCCTGAGCGTTGCAACATACGGCTATAAAAGGATGTTAATTTAGGAGATCCTTTTAAAATATTTTTCAGTTTTTTAGGTAGATTGCCAATGACGAATTTTACCGCCATCACTAAATATTTCTTAATTTTCACGATATTAACAAGCCACTTTTCTTTGAACATTTACAATATTGCCTTTTAGGTGACACTCTTTACAGAGCGACAAGTACCAAGCTAAGCGATACCGTATACACTTCGTTGAGTTTTAAGAGATGTAATGAATTATTCTGTCTCGAACAGATAAATATTTCATTTACTCCAATCAAATCTGGTTTGAAGGTCAGGTAAGTTATAAGAGGCAACATATCTTCCAAATAAATTCTTATTTTCGTCAAACTATTAACTGTTACGTTTGTGAAACCAGCCCTTGTAGATTGGGAATGTGCCAAAACTAACTCCGACTGTTCCCCAAAGAAACAAAAAACTGTTGCTCAGTTCAGCAGAAACTAATTTTTACGATCATGAAATGAACATTGGTCTATAAATTAAATATTTTTTCTCTTTAATTTTGCTTTTACCTTTAAGAAAGTTTTACTTATCAGATATTTTAAATCTATTTTTTTTCTATAACTCTTTTGTAGAAGTTTATAAAATTTATCTTGCCGTTGCACTGCCGTCGATTTTGATGATATTTCTTCAAACAGATTCATCAATAAGCCTTCATCTTTAGACCTAATAAAATTCACTACTGACAAAAACTCGGCATCATTAAGCTCTTGTTTACGATACGGTTTTTGTTGAGTTGATCGGGTCTTAGAAAGTAGATCTCCACTTTTTGGAACATGGTGATTTTTATTAAAATCAGCCAGAATCACCAAGCACTGATTTTTCATTCGTATAAAAACGTCTGGAGGAATCAGTGAGTATACTGCGGTGCCACTGTCAAACGCTTGAATCACTTGATCTAGACGAAACTCGAGTGAATTTAATGAAAATTGGTTTATCCAACGTTTAAATTCAAGTGCTTCGAATTGGTAACTGTTGTTGACACTTTTTGTAAGTTTGATGGGGCTATCATAAGCGACTCCCATACTTAAAAGAAGATCACTCACTATATTACCGCCTTCAAATATATCAGAATGATACATTCGAACCCTAAATTTCTTTTGCCCAATTTTATCCAGTCCTTCAACTATCTTACTAATCGTTCCTTTACTTACACCTTGGTTATGTGGAAAAATTTTAGTTTCACTGTGGCGCTTCACAGCCTGATTATAACTCGACTCCCTGAAATCTAAAGGGCTTCTAACATAAACAATAAAACTAGCATCAGGAATATGCTCATGTAACTTATCTATATTCAGAAAGAAAAATTCTGACGACAATAATAATATACCCGCATTACTACTTTCAAAATTGCGATATAATTTTTGCCATTTTATTTGACTAAATAAAAGCTCACCATCATTGCGATCAAAAAGACTATATACATTACCTGAACTAACACCATTTCTATCCAAACTGTGACTTGGATAAAAGACGCCTATTAACCTCAAAAAGTCACGATTGGATTGCGCCCAGTTCTGGATAGCTGATGTGCCAGTTTTTGGTGGCCCTACATGAATAAATATTTTTTTCATGAATGCTTATTTTACAAACGCTTGCAATTGTGGATTTACACCTACGTTAGTATCTTCCAAAATCTTCAAATACCGCTTTGCCAATACTTGTCTACTCTTATCATACTTACTTGCATCGAATTCAACTCGATTAACAACCGATTCAAGGGTCGTTTTAGAATGTACCTTATCAAGAGAAAATTTTGGCAATTGCATAATTTCTACTAATTCTGTTAACCTTGAATCATGTGGTAATAGTATGCATGGTGTACCCGCTTGCCAGGCAAGCATATTGCCATGCATACGTGTTCCAATAGATAAATCAAATCTCTTTAACTTATACATCCATTCTTCTGTATTAAAATAAGTAGAGAATTTTTGCTGTACAAATTTAGTGAATATGTTCGTAGAGACGCCAGGTGCCAGTATATTTCGAATGCGATTTATTGATTCCGGATTACATTGTTTAGTACTATGATGTGCTAACTGTAATAGTTCAAATGGTGCCTGATTAATTACCTCAACATCGCGACCGATAGACCAGTTAAACATTGTCGATACCTTTTCCGACAAACTCTCTGTAATATCTATGTTTAGTGCAATTCTTTGAATATCTTTTAGCGAACCTAGTTTGGCTGCATTTTCCACACCAAGGTTAGGGCTGTAATTAATAAAATTAGATGGACAGCCAATTACCTCAATATTTTTAATACCATTTTGATTTAAAACGTCTGCGGTATAATCCCCCCTAACACCTACTGCTACCGCACGTTCCGAAATGACTTTCATAAATCGTTTTGAACCAGGCTTAAAACTAAGTTTTTCTCCTACATTTTTTGCTTGTGCACCCAAACCACATATAATTAACGGGAGATCTGCTTTTTCAAAAAGATCTGCCAAAATAGAAAGGTCCCAACCTGGGTAAAGTTGATTGGCCGCTGGGAAAACTAAAACATCATAATTTTCTTTTAAATATTTCGGGTCTACACCCCATCCAAAATAATCCTTTTCCCCTTCAATATGCTCGTTCATCGCATACCAAAATGCTAGATTGCCGGTATTCAAACCTACTTCTTTATTTAATTCTTCAATACTTTTATTGTAACTATCACTTATATGACCTGGTTTTCCGATGATAGCTATTTTTTTATTTTTCATTACTTACCTTATTTCAAAAACATAATCTGCGCCGAAAAATTAGAATTATAATTAAAGCCCCCCTAAAAATTCGACTATAAACGTTCACTTCCCATATAATTCGTATTTCGGATGCGGGGAGCTTTAATCACATAAATCATTTTTGTCCGTATTAACTCAAAAGAAGAGTAACTTACTTTAGCGCCTTTTAATTTTCGTACTTTTAACTCATATTAGTAACTCTTACACTACTATTTGCAGAGTTGTTAGAGCCGAAGTGCAAACCATTAACCGGATGTTAGACGTTATTAGACTTATCACCTATATAACTTAAGAACACGTGTGCACTACAATAATGAGCTTATCGCTTCAAACACATTGAAACGCTCGAAACGATTTAGCTTTTAGATACCCCTTCATAGCTTTAAATTCTATTACATCACTTTTAGTAAAATATACTGGTGAGGGAGATTTTTTCCTAAAAAACATAAACTTACTGATATAAGTCACAATTTTGCAACTCAAAGGTTAAACTCGGCGGCATTCAGTCCTTCCCATAGCATCATTCGTGAAAGGCTGAAATTTGACCTGCATAAAATGGTATCTATAAAACTGCAATATTGAGACTAGATCTAGCAAACAGCGTTTAAGCTTTCTTATCTGGTACCCTTGTATATGATTGCAAGCACAGCCGTAATTCTTTGGGATTAGTTATGTTTAAAAATATCCATATCAAAAAGTCCAAGTTATCTTCTTAAGTTTAAACTAGTTGACGTCAGAGGACGACACTTATACTCAAGTTACTTCAAAACACACATTTTAGAACCTTGGGACCAACCTCAAAAAACGTTCAGTTGACTGGCCAATTACAATGTCGGGTTTAAACATCTCTATCAGTTTATCATTAAAATCTCCTGACCAAACAAACTGGCATTCTTTAAAGTAATGAGAAAACCACCATGTCAAATGATGTTGTTGAGTTCCCATATCACAAAATGAATTACCAAAAATCAACACTTTTTTGTTAAATGGAGCAGAGGGGTTTATCCAATAAATATGTTTGCCCATATGCCCTTTTTTTTCTGGCTCGAACTTGTACTTAATTTGCCTATCAAGTATTGGAACATCGGCAGTCACTTGGTACTTTTCCCAGAATGTAAAAGGAGTGTACTTCCTTCCTAGATCCCCACTTTTGTGTTGTGTTATATTAAATTTAGGCTCAACAGAAATATTGAATCCCAAATGCTCTATCAGCTCTTTGAACAAATAAAAAGTGCCTTTGGCACTCAGATGACTATCCGTTTTAAAAAATAAATCCTCTGCTGAGTAATTTGATAATGCCTCCCAAACAGAAAAATAGGTTTGTCTGTCTGCTTTTTCTAAACGTTCAAGTAACTTAGAAGGAACTATATTATTTCGATAATAAAAATTACCAAGCAACGTTTGTTTTTCAGGTATCACGATTTGAAGATACTGATAGTCTGACAAACAAGCACGTTTTTTTCTATTTAAAAACAGTGAAAACCAAACAGGCGCCTTATCTAAATACACATCCGTTTGCTGAAAGAGTTCGTCTACTTTATTGTCGCCACCATGTAAAAACAGGTGACCTGATTTGCCGGTTATAGCGACGCCACATTTTGACTTCAATCCCACTTGCAGATTAAACATCGCCAAATCATCACATAGACACTCCGTCATTGTTGTCTCGATATCCTTGGACGATTTTGCTGTCCCAGAAGTCAAAAGTTCAAGTACATCTTGGGACGGTAAAGGTTCAGAATTGATTTGAATTTGAGACATCATACAATTGAGAAAATATATAGATCCCGACGGTTTAGCAAAAGTCCATGCGGCTTTAGGTAGTAACCTAGGTTCTATTCTGTCCTTATCATCAATGTAAAAAAATGATGTTTTACTGAACTCAGCCACTTGTTGACTAAAACGGATCCTGAACCCATAAAGATTTTGGCTACTTTGTGAAGCAAAAGCGGCTCTGTGAAACAAATGAACAGAAAGAGAAATATCTCTGCCTTTTTCAACCAACTGAAAACGAAGTTCATCTGGATTGTTACCCTCTTTGGGTATTATCCAACCTGAAACTTGATTGCAGTCAAGACTTTCCACCATAAAACCCAAACTGTCTTGTCGATTTAACTTGTTTAGTATGCTTTGTTTAATATTCTGCAACATTCTCACTACTTCCTCAAAGCATCCACATAATACCTTAAACTCATTTCGTGATTAATCTGCAACTACACCATCAGACAGAAGATAAACAGGTAAATGTGACTCAATACACTGAGTTATATTCAAAGGAGTCTCTATGCCGCTGACCAATTTATTTTTTAAATTTCTATCTGTAACACACAACGTAATTTTGTCCGCCAAATCAAAGGCACTGCCATGACGGAAATGTAGTCCATTTACATTATTCTTAACTTTTTCAGCCATGCCACCAATGTCACTAACAATAAGGGGGACACCACAATTAAATGCTTCTTGAATCACCATAGGAGAATTTTCCCACCATACTGACGGCACAACAGCCCAATCCACTGAACGCAATATTCCTGGCATTTCTTGGGGTTCATAGGCACCATGAAAATGGACTCGCGCACCATACTTTGTCATAAGTGTCTTTACTTTTTGTTGGTAACTACCCGTTTGGTGTTCCAAATTGGCACCATGAATTTCAATCAACACCTGTTTCTTCACTTTTTTGGACAAGCCTGCTAACGCCCCTATTAGCACATCAATTCCTTTGTAGGGGTTGATCTGGCCAAAGAATGCAAACCTCACGCTGCTAGACTCTGTCTCAGTAACACTACTAATTGGGACATCTTCAAGAATATTTTGACCATTCTCGATAACAGATATTCGGTCAGGCCCGATCCCCCAATCAATATAACGTTGCTGTAAAAACTGAGAAGGTGAAACAAAATGATCTACGTTGTTAAACATACGTTTAATATATTGTTCACGAAGGAAGAAATCCCCGGGCTGCTTGTCTGGGAAACAGCTATGACAGTCCCTTGCGGTTGCCTTATAACAAAGCTTACCAGAGGTCTTCACCATCAAACCATTGTTATGGCAAATAGCTAAATATTCATGCAAAGTGAGTATGATTTTAGCATCGGGTAGTGAGCGCTTTATCTCCTCAAGAATTTCGATACCGAGCAAAAAATAATGATGTAAATGAACAATATCCGGCTTTATGAGCAGGATTAAGTCTCTAAATTCCTGCCACATATGGCGAGTTTTAATGTTTGAAAATAAAAAGCCATCATCCATGGTGGTATGAAATAAAATTTCCCTTGAACTATTTCTTTGTGAAAACGCCGCACCGCCGTGAGGAGGCTGTCCTGTTCTGGCCAAGAAAAAGGCATCAACATCATAACGTCGTAATTCGTTAAACATATTATAGGCGGCCATTTCCGCGCCACCCTTATTAATATCGGGATGCCCATGTGAAATAATTAAGAGCCGTTTTCCTTCAAGACTCTTCATACTGCCACCTCTTGGATTAGGCTGCGCCACTTATTGGCTTGATAGACACCATTAGCGAGAGTCAATTTGAATTTCCAATCACCACTATCTACCAAGTCCTGCGACAGGCGTTCCAAATGATATAAACGGGTTGTGCCAGAAACATAGATTTTGAGTCCATGATTTATCACCTTAAGACATAAATCGGAGTCTTCAAAGTCCCCCAAGACATATATAGGGTCAAAACCTTCAAGTTCACGATATAAAGTGGTTTTCATTAACATACAGGCGCCCGTTGTATTTGATGTTGCGATTACATCGTCTAAAGAAACAAGATCCACAGGCACACCTTTAAAAGGATGGTGATTCATCCATATCCCCGGATAATGGGAGTCCTCACGAAACTCCATTCCGGCATGTTGAATGGTATTGTCTTCGTAAATAAGCGTGGCACCTAAAATGCCAACATCTGTTAAACTTTCAAACTGGACTAAGTACTGGTCAAGCCACCCATTTAGGCAAGGTAATATATCTGAATTAAGTAACAATAAATGCTCGCTAGTCGCAAACTCAACGCCCAGATTATTGGCTCCAGCAAAACCTCTATTTCTCTCAGATAAAACCAACTTAAAAGGATATTTAAAGGTTTGAAAAAGACCGTAAGCAGTAATCAATACTTCACGCTGCAGGGCTGGGTCGTCTAACACATAGATAACTTCTACCTGTTCCATAAAGGGGTCGGCTGAAAAGTTAGCCAGCTGATGCTGCATAAAGTCATATCTGCCGTACAATGGTATTACAACGCTGGCTTTTGTTATGCCAGTAAGGCCGCCATAGGTTTTTAATTCACTGCCGGTATTTTTTGACTGCTTGGCTCGCCAAATACGTTGAATTTCAGGAAGCACATCAATGCCTAGTGATTCTAGTGCACCAGTTTTTGCAATATCAACACTTTGTAAAAGCTGTTTAATTTTCTCGACGTCTTTGTCCCTGTGTCTAATAATAGCTTTACCTGCATTGCTCTTGTCCAGCTTCAAACCATGACCTTGGACAAACGCTCTAGCTTCTTCGTTTTTATCCGGCACGTGACTTAATATCTCCGCGACATTTCCCGCTTGGCGATAACGTAGTTTTGATAGTGGAAAAACAGTATTAGAATGTTCGAAGCTAAGGCTGTCTATGCTTCCGGCAAATTGATCAATGACTAATATAAAACCAAAACAATTCTCATCGTTAGTAAGCCCAAGTCTCTGTGCGACATCATCTCTTTGAAATGAAAAAATGGAAGTTTCAACTTTGTTATCTGCTTGTGTCACCAAGAGACTGTCCTGATTAATAGAGAGAGATTTATGTGCAACCCAGCCAGACATAACCAGATAGCTCCCTTGTGATATGACAAAATCCAAATTCACTAAGGCATCCTTTGCCATTAGTCCTCGTAATTTTCTTTTTAGCTTCTGTAGCAAAGTAATGACTCCGTATCTTAATATTTATTACGAGCGTTTGATTCAGTTATAATTGCCAATGGAGATTCAGACATAAGCAATAAACATAATAAGAATTGTCGATTGCCCGATGTTAATTCAAAGTGCTCAATGGCTCAAATGTAAATGACTATTAAAGTGAATATCGAATTGTGATTGTTAGTTGAAGTATCCATAAGCGGTGTTCCAAAACACAACTTAGCTTTACCACTGTATACTTTTATGGAGCAATCATTTGTACTTTTATCTTTTTCCATGTCAAGCTACAAGACTAATTGTGAGCGTCTGGTAATACCCGTATTCCACTAATTAATCTTGCAGCTCACAATATCAGCTTTGAAATATATCGGAGTTGATTATAGCAAGGCGCTGTTCTTAAGGGTGGCAAACAAGCATCGAACCATAATAACTGGACCGGCATCGGGGTCATCAAGGCTGCCCTCTGCATTTGTGTGTATAGACTTGATTTTCTCAGTTACCACCAAGGGCAGCATTTCGAGGCAACTACATTGACTTTGTAATTTTTACAGAGCCTTAATGTACTAGTAAATGAATCTGATTTAATGTGACAATATACTTCTATAACAAATAACGAAATAGAAATGATAGTTGTATTCAAATCACCTGATACCACTTAGTACGTAATTCTATAAGAATGGAAACATAATATGTGTAATCAATTGCTCATCGCAGCACATCCTCGTTCCGGTTCAACATACTTATGTCGTATTTTAGGTCAGTTTGAACAGACTGAAGTGTTCTTGGAGATTTTTCATACTAATCCCGATGTCATGAAACAACATTTAAAAGGGGCATATCCAAAGGTAATTCAAAAGTTAGGTTTATCAGGAAATGACGAGTTTATACGTAACGAAATTATCTCTAGAAATTGTCAATACACCAAAATATTGTCTTCTCTTTATCCATACAAAACTCTTGTTTACAAACTATTTCCCGGTCATTTACCCCCAAAGCATATGCAAGAACAAATCAAGAATAGCCGGTTCGTTTTATTGTTAAAACGTAATTTACTACATTCATATATCTCAGATGTCATTGCAACGACCTCTCAGAAATGGAGCGGGGTCGATACAACCTCAAAATTAGCCACTTTTTCGCAACAAAAATTTATTCAACATATTTTCCGTTCTCAACGTTTTTATACCAACGTTGAAAATCTTGCAAAAAAGCAAGGGCAAAAAATGATTGTGATTAATTATGAAGATTTAATAAAAAGTAAAACACCTTATCAATATCTTTCTGACTTATTTGCTGGCAGTTTAAAACTAACCTCTCCCGCAAAAATCAACACTTTTTCCAATACGATCCAAGACAAGCGAGTAATGGCCAAAGCAAAAGTAGTAAATCCTGTTGCAATGGAAGATTTTTTGAATTCTGTTGGTTTATCTACACTAGATAATGGTAATAATTTTTGTCGTGACACGGATTACAATTTGGCCCTAGAACAATATAAAAAACAAAAACATACATAACAGACTAGATATACGATGATTAATTAATCATTGCTGTCTCAATTTCAAGCCTTGGTCGCAATAAGCCATTAGTACCTAAACACATGATACCGATCACTTGATAACTACTATTGTAGTATGACCAAAATAACGATGCCACATCTGTTAATATGGCTATTTAAGCGTTATAACAGCTTTGCATATTCAAAAATACGTCGCATCTGCGTTTGTGCATTCTCAAAGGAATAATTTGATTCTGCCAGAATTTTTTGATTTTCAGACATTCTGTGCCATAAAACCTCATCGTTATATAACTTAACAATAGCCTCAACCCACTCTGCAGGCGAGTTGGCGATAAGTGTTGTTAAGCCATTGCTTAGTCCCGTACCTTCGGCGGCTATGGGTGATAAAACAGTGGGTACACCATAGGCAAGTGATTCCAGCACTTTACCTTTGATCCCCGCGCCGGTTAGTAGGGGCGTAACAAATATGCGGCAATGATGAAATATCTCATCCAAATTTTCCACATATCCGATCATTTTTACATTATCACTTGCGTATAATTTAAAATTATCTGGTAAATGAGAGCCATAAACATTCAGAATAATATCTGGCGCCGCAATACTGAGTAAAGGCATTACCTGAGTAATAAAAAACTCCATGGCGGCAACGTTTGGCAAATGCTTAAATCCACCTAAAAATGCAATCCCCTTGCGCTCTTTAAACTGTTTACCTGTTGATTTAGGCTGCAAAACCCAGGGACACTTGAACAAATTATCATTTCGAAGCGTGTGTGAGGTAATTACCGCATGCTCTGCGTCGGTATACGACAACACTACATCTACTTTATCAATAACCCCTAGTTCTCTTGTCCGAGTCTCAAGGGCTTGCTGCAATTGATGATCATCGGCCACGCTTAAGGCTGTTCTTATTTCTCTTAAAAAATGTAAATCTGCATTATTGAAGAAGATGGGAATGTGTGGGTAATGTATTTTTAAATACACTACAAAATGCTCCGCAACGTTATAGCGGGTAATATAAACACCAACCACATTATCCATTTTCCCACCAAACACATCAGATGCTTGTTGGTAAAATGGCTTGTGAAACACCTCAACACCCAAACTTTGAAGGTGCGTGGTATAGTTGATTTTAAAATCCAAATCCATAGGTAAAAAAGCAACTTCAAAACCCAGTGAGGATATCAAGTTAAGTTCTTGTATTGCGGCATAGGAGCCTGCATCACGATCCGGTGTTGGCGTAGTCATATCAATCATCAGTATGCGTTTTTTCACTACTGATGCCACAAAATTCCCGTTAGCGCGGCTTTCAATAAGCACTCTGACACGTTCCAGTATTTTGGGATATTGCTTTTCAGCATTGGGTTTGGCAAATCCGACCGCCGTTGGCAGATATACAATCGACTTGTGAATTTTTCGCAACTGGTCAAATATGGCCAATACCGTCGTATCATAATTTTGAGCCGGCGCAACTTCAACTAGCGCCTGTTTCAAATTATCGGTGCTGATACAAAAAGGCGCATTAATAAAGGTATCAACCTCCCTCACAAAGTTATATTCAGGATCCAACCAATTGGCTTGATAACCACTGACGACAGAATTCAACTCTTGACTAAACTGGCAACCCGCCTCGTAAATTGTACCGTTGCCGTTTTGC
>Ga0209712_10002972_pt1 | contig 13864 bp, 10 predicted proteins | sample ArcOceMetagenome_FD_187443 | JGI IMG/M metagenome (GOLD analysis project Ga0209712, IMG submission 187443) | Marine eukaryotic phytoplankton communities from Arctic Ocean - Arctic Ocean - Greenland ARC118M Metagenome (SPAdes) (version 2) | ecosystem: Environmental > Aquatic > Marine > Oceanic...
AAATCGATATTTTGTCTTTTTAGCAGGTTCAAACTTTCTAATGTCAATCTATAATTATTTAAAACCTCTTCTCTAGCAATTTTCAAATCTGAGCTAATGTCACAACCTACTATAAATTTTAAAAGTTTTTCTTCATAATTTACAACAAACTGAACGTTAAATTTTTTAATGTCAATTCCGTTGTCAGTCCAGCCACGTCTATTTCTCTTGAATCCATTGGCTAGTTTGTTTTTCTCATTTGATGTAGATCTTGATAGTAGATACAAGTATTCTTTCTTTGATCGCAAAACCCTATGAAGTACCAGCGCTTCGGTGCTAATAGCTCCAATGTCACCTTGAATAGAAAAGCGATGTGGGTCTTCAGCTCTAATTTCAATATCTCGGTTTGGAACGACAGATTTAAATGACTGGTCAATATATCCTTTTGTACATTTCGCTAATGTACAAAATTCTTCTTTATCACCTGATAACAATAACCACTTAAACCTCTTCGGTAGTTCATTTGAAATATCTGCTGAAAAAATTTCGTGCAATGGTTTTTGGGGAAGAAAAAACTCATCAATATCTAAAAATGCCACATAGTCTATAGATTGCTTTTTCACATGACACAGCGCGTCTGTGTATATTACAGCTTGTATTTTGTTGGTGTTATAGAAGTTATCATTAGTTTTTTCTTTGTACTCTTGAGGAGGATTACTTATTAATTCGTCAGCTACAACATATGAAACCTCTGGATAGTACTTAATAATTTTATTCAGAACGTCAAGTGAGTTATCGTCGGTATTGTTGATGTAAATTTTTATGCTGCTGAAGCCAATATCTAAATGATAAAAAATCCATTCAGGAAGATAAGCCGCTTCATTTTTAGCACATGCGATTAACTGGATATTGGGGATCTTGCTCTGCAATTCTGTACTTTCCATTTTTAACACCAATAGTCAAATTACCATTCTATTTTTTAAAGAAAGAATAAAATGTAACTATACAAACAGTTTTATTTTCTTAAAGTATAAAGTAACTTAGTTGCGTTTAAAAATAAATCTTAGTACTCCCCAGCTGGCCCACCTCAAAAAAACATGCTATTCCATGACCATATTGCCAAATTTTCTGAATATATATGGCTCGTTTATAAAATATAAAAGGAAAATTCCAAATATGTAAAAAATGTTAATACTGCCAAGGTCAAATTATTTATAATGGTTACATTAAATCACTTCTTCCCATAATTTTATTTTTAAGTTGCCCTTAAGCAACCAACCACTATTTACGGCTGACAACATAGGTAAATCACCAGGCGTATCACCATATGCATAAGTTTTTAAAGTCTTGCGACCGTTTAACCAGAATTTAATTTGCCTAACTTTTTCATCACCATAACAATTTTTATTTAATATTTTACCGTTTACAACACCTGCAACATTTTGAAGCTGGGTGGTTATAGCCGCCTCAAATCCATTGTTATTTGACCAACTATCAAGATAAACATCAATAGAGGCACTTACCAGCACACAATCATGCCCTTGGTTTTGATGCCAGCGTAAACGCTCTATACCCTCTGGCCGGAGCATGTGAGGTATAACCTCTTCACTAAAGCGCTTGCCCAGTAAACACAGCTCATCAATATTATATCCAGCAAGATACTGTTTAAGGACAATCTCTTTGGCGACATCATTTCGGATCACCTTAGCAAAATATGCCACTAAAACAGGGCTAATCAAAAACAGTTTTGCATAGTATTTGGGTTTGCCCACGACAAACTTCAAAAATGGCATCAGAGTATCGCCAGTCGTTAAGGTGCCATCGAAATCAAAGAAAGCAACGGTAGTCGTCGCTTTGCTCATAACGACATCCGTTTAAAAATAAACTCTGGGATATGCCGGATTATCGACATGATCAGGCGCCAGAATCCAGGCAAATAAACCTCATTTTTCCCTTTGGCCATTGCATTGATAATACCCTTAGCGATCTGTTCTGGTTTGGCCCACAACGGCCCAGACTTATCTAATCCTGCGGTCATTGGGGTATCGACAAAACCCGGTTTTATAGTGACGACATCAACCCCAGCGGGTGTTAAGCGATTACGCAAGCCCTGCATAAACAGGGTAACCATGCCTTTAGCTGCACCATAAACGTAGTTGCTCTGCCGTCCGCGGTCCCCTGCTACCGAACTTATCACTGCAATCACGCCTTTACCTTGGGCTTCAAACTGGTTGGCTAGTAGCGACAGCAGATTGATAACACTGAGTGCATTAGTTTGCATCTCTTGTAATGTTAAATTGGTATCCGCCTCACAGGCCTTTTGATCCGGCAAAGAACCGTGGGCAATTAACACGCCATCAAGACCATTAAGGGCTGTTGTCGCTTGCGCTATTAGCGCTGGGTGCTGGGCGCTGTCGGTCAGATCCGCGCTGATGCCATCGATTATTTGCTCAGCGCCAGCTCTGACTTTCAGATCCGCAATTATGGTAGCGAGTTTATCTGCGTTGCGGCCAATACAATAAACAGAAGCGCCTCTTTGTACCAGTTGCCTTGCTGTGTGCTCTGCAATTGATGAAGTTGCGCCGAAAATAACAATACGATTTAAACTATTCATTTGGTTACTCGCTGCCAAAAGTGGGAAGAGAATTCCGGGTCGATAAAACCAGCGAAGCGCTCCCAATCGGGATAGCCTGACTGAAACAGTGATGCTGGCATACGCGCATCCTTGGCGGGATAAAGCGCACCGCCTGCGGCGCTTACAATTGCATCCAGTTGATTGAATAAATGCAGTGTTTGTGCACCTCTATTTGGAAAGTCTAGCGCCAATGTAGCGCCCGGCCGTGCAAAAGAGAGCATACCAATAGAAGCACGCTCGCCAAAGGTTTTAAGTACCGCTAAAAACGAGCCCTGGCCACTTTTTGCAATAGCATCAAGCAACTCTGCCGTTGCATCCTGAGCGACTGCAGGGGGTAAAACACATTGGTACTGATAGAAACCTTTATGACCGTAGATGCGATTCCAGTGCTGAATTTTATCCAGGGGATAAAAATACGGCTCATAGTGGCAAAGGCTGCCCTGAGGCTTGACCGGCTGACGATAATACAGCGCATTGAAACTACGCAAACTCAAACCATTAATCAATGATAATGGCGGATCAAATGGCACTTTCCGGCTACCTTCCTGATAAGCAGGTAGTTGTGTTTGGTTAGCTGCATGTTTACCCGCAAAGAGTATGCCTCTACCACGGCTATCGCCACTTGCCAGGCAATCAATCCAGGCAACTGTATAAGGCCAGTTGCGCTCTGCTTCTTTGTTTAGCAACCAGAATTGCTCGAGATTGCTAAAACGCTGGGATTCGACCCACATCCAGGGGTTCTGAACAGGTAGCAACTGGATTTCAACCCAGGAAATCAAGCCCGTCAAACCCAGCCCACCAACCGTAGCCTTAAACATCTTACTATTAAGGTCGGGCTTGCACAGGAGTTTTTCGCCCGTCGAACGGATTAATTCAAATGCGGTGACATGATGACCAAAACAACCTGCCGCATGGTGATTTTTACCATGGATATCGTTAGCGAGCGCCCCACCCAAGGTAACATAGCGCGTGCCCGGCGTACTGGGAAGAAACCAGCCTTGCGGCACAATCAGCTGTAATATTTCGCTTAGCGTCACCCCACTTTCGCAACGTAGTAAGCCGGAGCGAGGGTCAAATGAAATAAAGCGATCCAGTTGCCTTGTTTGTAACAAGGTGCCCTGATCATTCAGACAAACATCACCATAACTTCTGCCGTTACCATAAGCCAACAGGGGACGCGGTGCCCGCAAGCTATCGGGGAGTTTGCGCTCATTTAAAGTATAAACGGCTTCCGGTGTGAGCCTGGGCAGCCTGTTCCAGGATAATGGCTGAGTTATAACATCTCTCCTTTACGGCTGCGATAAAGTGCCACCAGGCCGATAGCTACGGCAAACCAAAGTGTTGCCAAACGGATAAAAACGGTTGCTGCAATAGCCACCGGCATCGGCATGCCTTTGAAAACAAGCAATGAGATCATTACCGCCTCTGCACCACCTAAGCCACCGGGTAAAAAACTGAGTGCGCCTGCGAGCATCGACAGGGCATACACAAATACGGCAAACGAAAAGCTAATATCAGCCCCAAGCCAACCTAATACCCAGTAAAAAGCCAGCGCTTCCGCGCCCCATGATACAACGCTAATAATAGTGGCCAGCATTAATATACCTGGTGAATGACAAACACGCGCTTGACTCAAGATATGACTGACCTTTAAAATTAATCTACTGATCCTGTCAGCACGCTTATCGGCCCAGGTATGGATCTTCGTCAGCAATGTTTGACTAGACACACAGGCGAGCACCGCAACAACTCCTGCAACGCCTGCAAATACAATTCCTTGCGCTTGCGGGTATTGTGATAATCCAACCAATGTCAGCAATATGATGGCAACCAGATCGGATAAACGTTCGCTGATAAAAGCGGCGAAGGACGATGGAAAAGGGATGTCCCGCTGCTTCAGTAGCACGCCTCTGAACACTTCACCTGCTTTACCCGGCGTTGTTGTCAAAGCAAAACCACTTAAATAGATACGCAAACTGGGCAAGTAAGGGACACTATGCCCTAATTGCGCCAGATAGCATTGCCAGCGGACAAAGCGCAGACCATAATTTACCAGCGACAATAGCAAGGCGATCAAGGTACCCTGCCAGCCTATCATCACAAAGGCTTGTATTACTTCCTCCCAGCCACCCCAGAGTGAGAAGGCAAGATAACCAGCTGCAGCTAACACAATAGACAGGATCAGTGCGGTAAAACGCCAGCCCGTCAGATAGGGTGCAGCAGCACTCAAGACAATATCCACAATGTTGCAATGACCCAACCCAGAGCAGTAATGAGTAAATGAATATCTGTCAGCAGGTCTTTGGCCGTATCGTTACCTTTCGCTTTATGATGTAGTAAAAACAGATACCGGAAAATACCATACATAACAAACGGTAACGTGTAGATCAGTTTATCGCTACCATGCAGTGCAATGGTCTGCAGGGAGACAGTATAAAGACCATAGCTAATAATAGTGCAGGCTGCTGTTACCGCGCTCAGCTGCTCTAGTAGCGCCGGGCTGTAATCATCCAGTACTTTGCGCGTGAGGTTATTATAGGGGGCACCGGCAGCCTCCAGCATCAGCAGTTCAGCACGGCGTTTTGAGAAGCCAAGAAATAGCGTTACCATTAGGCCGCAAAGCAACAGCCAGGAAGAAGGCGCAATCCCTAGACCTATCGTGCCCGCAAGAATTCGTAACATAAAGCCTGCAGAAATAATAAAAACATCAAGAATAACCACATGCTTTAACCTCCATGAATAGAGGATATTCATCAGAAAATAAATCGATACAAATAATATCACCCAACCACTAATAAGCCAGGACAACAGCAAAGAGGTAACTACCAGACAACCCAGCAGTCCCTTAGCTAGTGGCATTGATATCTGTCCTTTGGGCAAAGGACGATGGCGTTTAATTGGATGTTCACGATCTGCTTCAACATCCATGATGTCATTTAGCACATATACAGCACTTGCCATAAAGCAAAAAGCGATGAATGCCTGCGCTGCATCAAACAGGGTAAGGATTGACCATTGGTGGGCAAACAGCGTGCCGAGCAGCACAAAACAATTTTTTATGTATTGGTGTGGCCGCAGTAACTTAATAAGAGGGTGTATAAGAGTCATCCTTAACCCGACCTTCATATCAGAATAATCAAGATACTCGATGCGGGTAAAATTATTGTTTGGTACTGGCTTAAAAATAATTTCCCAGACAAACAGTCAAAGAATTTAGAATATATCACCGCAGTAACTATTTAATAAGATTAATTCTTGTTTTTTTATTGAATTGCTACTAATGACGGCTCACTGATTACAGTAGGGCAAGATCGTGAACGTTTTTGAGTCGTTTTAGCCATATTTGATGATCTAATTAATCAGTGTTGTTTGAATCTTTTTTTTAGATGTAGCGTGGCCGGTAACAGTGCACCAGAAAAGTTGAGTAATAGACGAGAAATCGCCGACTTTCAAAACCTCAACGATATAAAAGAGAGGTAAATATGGAAAACATGAGGCAATATATATCTCCAGTTTATGCAATACGACTTTTTATTCTTCCTATACTAAGCCTCTAATGGTTCAGATTATATAGTCTTAGTGAAATTATAAGGCTATTTTTTATTATGTCGATATGTCAGTTTTTCCCATAAAAATATGTATGAGGTTTAGAAATGAAGGTTAACTTATTACTTGTATCTTTCTTGTTGAGTTTTATTTTACTTATTGCTTTTAATGTTTCGCTTAGTGATTATGAGTTTAGAAATCTCAGTTTAGGATGGTTTAATACTCATTACGCTATAAACTATATAGAATTTGGATTTGTAAAAAGAGGTTTTATTGGGACTTTTTACTATTTTTTGTTTGATGATATCACGCAGGTTAATCTTTTTATTTTTCAGTTGTTTTTTATTGTTTCTTTTATTGTCGTATCATTTTTATTTTTTAAAAAAATTGGCATGCATAAAAACTATATCTATTTTTTATTTATCATATCACCGGCTACTATTTTACAGTTCACTTCAGATTTGCCTCGATTTGATGTTGTCCTAGTAATATGTTTTATGCTTTCCCTGATGTTTGTTAAAAAAAGTCTCATCTTGTTTTGTTTGTTTTCTTGTATAGGTGTTCTCACACATGAGATATATGTTTTTTCTTTTCTACCGGCATCATTTCTTGTTTTAATAAATAAAGAAAGAACGCATGGCAATGTAATACCTTTAGTTATAGATATTTTAAAGTCGCCAGCTTTTTACTTTTTGCTTTCAATTATTTTATTGGTTGTTATTTATGGTAAATATGAAAATGGTTATGATGAATTATTACGTTTATTTTCAAGTAAAGGTATATCTGTAGACCCTAATCCGAAGGGTAGTATTCATATTTGGACAAGAACAATTATAGAAAATATAGAGAAAACAGAAAACCGTTTATCTTTTGGCCATGCTATATATTCTGTAATAGTATTAAGTGTTGTTTTAGTGTATTTAAGGTTTTTAGGCGTTGACTTTAAAAATCCTAATTACTATTTAATACTAATATTTTCATTACCAATGTTTATTTTGGGAACTGATTACGCAAGATGGATAGCATTTATATTCATCGCTATATTTTTGACTTTCGTAATACTCGAAACTGAAAAATTGCATTCTTATTCCAAAAAATTACCTATGCTTGCATCTTGTTATGGCCCTTTAGGAATAGGTGGGTTCCCATCCCCATTAATGACAAAAGTGCAGGCTATTTTAAAGCAGTTTATGTTCCTGTGATTTAAGAGTACTGTTGAGTTTATTCGCGAATTAAATCTAAGCAACAATCGCCGATACTGTTTGACAGAAGTCCTCAAAAATCTTCTGCGGGGTTACGGCACAACAAGATAAAATATTACCCCATTATGTGCGGACAGAGTTTGCTCACTACACCCGAGTCGGTTGCGCTATTTTCAGTATCCAGTCATGTTGCAAACTGCCAAAGAATCGCTCCACCGTGAGCGTTCATTATGAAAGATATTTCTAAGTTGGAGAACAGTAAGTGCCTAGTAAAAAACGTCTAGCCTAAGTTAACATTCCATCAAAAAAAAAACGTGCATGGATAAAGACAGATTACCAGGGAGATATATTACAAGCGGGATTCAGCAATATATTCAATAAATAAACACTAATGTGGTTGCCTAAAAATCGCCCTTAATCAAAAGATAAGGGCAATATCAGACACTCATTAGTGTTGTTCAACGGCTAATTTAAACATTGGTGTTAATAACTTATTACCATATTCACTCATATGATCACCATCAAAGTAAATTGGGCGCCCTTTAAATAGCGCCATACACCTGCCGGCACTGCATAAATATGGAATAGGATCTAATACTTGAATATCATTCAAAATCGCCACTTCATTGATTAGTTTTCGTACCCGCTCATTCCTTTGAAGATATAGGGCATAATCTATTGATAAATCATAATTCCCATTACCTAGTAAAAGGTTTTTAGCTAATGTCATAGGAACGTTCTTTCTCATTTCTGGTGTAGGCTGAACAATATAAACAGGGTGGCTAACAAGGAGTTTCTCAATTGTTACACTTAGATTGATCTTTAGTTCATCGTATAACGCATCTTCGACCTTATTATATGGATTGGTAAAGTAGATCAGAGGTTTAGTATCTCTAATATCTTTTATTCTTTGAGGGTTGGATTGACCATATAAATAAGCACCTGTTCTTGTTATCCAAAACACTGGTACATCTTCATAGTTAGATTCTAAATACTCGATCCGCCGAACATTCTCTTTATAACACCTATCACCTTCTTTAGTAGACATAATATTCAATACAAACGGACAACTCGACATTGTTAACGCAATTATGCCCTCTTCTGTTAAGTCCACAGAATATGCGACTGCTGTCGTTAAAGCATCTGCGTGGCTATCCCCTACAATAATTGCCTTAATATTGCTTTCATTACCTATATAACAAGGGAACTTTTGATCACTCATACATTTATAAGGGTTTTTGTTTATAGCTTCATTACTTGCGACTACTACGGCATCAGGATAGTGATCTTCAAAACCATTTGTGATAAAAACTCCACAGCCAAAGATGCCAACAACCAACATCATATAGACAGGCTTACATTTTAGGTAACCAAATAGGTTACCAAAATCATTCCGAAACTTAAGTTTTTCAATATATTTATTACTGATAAAACCAAGTAACACTGACAAGCTAATACCCATATAGACGAAACTTTCATTTAATGAGAAATAATAAATAGAAACAACCAGCGGCCAATGCCATAAGTAGATTGAGTAAGACCAAGCCCCTATTTTTTGGGAAACTATGTTACTTGTGAGAAAACTATCATTTCGTTGTGCTTGGATGATAAGGAATGCGCCTAAAACTGGAATTAATGCTAAATAGCCCGGCCAAGGGCTATCTTTTGAGATTAAAAAGTAAGAGCCAATAATTAATGCTAAACCAAACCATTCTAATAATCTTTTTCTTTTATCTTGTAATGCAAAAGGGTAAATATAAGCAACTCCCCCAAGCAGCATTTCCCATGCTCTGGTAGTTAATAGATAATATGAAGAGTTAGGCCATATATAAGTTGCGATAATGCAATAGATAAAACCTAAGACCATTCCAAGTAGAACAGTTGCTTTCATCGTATTTACAGACATAAACTTTCGCATAGCGACAAGCAATAATGGATAGATTATATAGAATTGCCATTCAGCAGATAACGACCAAGTATGTAATAACCATTTTTCGTGTGATGCGGCATCAAAATAGCCTGACTCTCTCCAATAAATAACATTAGATAAGAATCCCATACTGCTGGCTACGTGCTTACCTAAAGCTTGGTAATCCAACGGCGTGAGATAGAACCAACCGAATACCAGTAAAACTAAACAAAGAACCGCTAATGCAGGAATGATCCTGTTTGCTCGGGCAACATAAAACTTCAAAATAGAAAAGTTTTCTTGTTCTATCCCTCTGAATATTATTCCCGTCATTAAAAAGCCTGAAATAACAAAAAACACGTCTACGCCAGCGAAACCGCCAGGCATCCAAGAGGCATTAAAATGAAATAGCACAACAGCTATAACTGCAATAGCTCTAAGTCCATTTATATCTTTTCTAAATTGCAAAACACCGTACTCAACAAATTATAATATTGGGGAAAGTACTTTATGCTAGTAATAAAGCAAGGCAATATTTATTTTTCAAATGCTAGAAATTAAAAAACCGCTAGGATTCAAATAATAAGTGCATCTGAGGTCGATGCTAGACAGATCCCCGCGGTCCAAGTGACTACCGTTGGTGTCTGTGACTGTGAAGTCCTACCGGTATTACTCAGGCCTTTACGGTAAGCGTCTAGCAAAGGCCGTCTTTTAGATATCAACCTAGTATCCCATAATAATATCTTTGATAATTAATCGAGGATATTATGCGACAACAACGCCAAACAAAAGATGAGTGGAAAAACACGGTTGCTGCTCAGCAAGCCAGTGGTTTAAAAATTTCTGAATACTGTGCGAAGTACAACATTCATCTTCAAACCTTTTATGCACGTAGAAGTGAAATAAATAAAAAGGCAGTTCAGACAACCAGCAAGTTGGTTAAAGTCCTTAAGTCCAAGTCACAATTAGTATCCACGATTCCACCTCTAACGATTATTCATAATGGGGTGATACTGAATATGGCTCAGCCAGTTGAAGCCACATGGCTTGCCGATGTCATGAAGGCATTAGCATTATGAAGATGTTTTTAGAGCCGAATGATATTTATTTACACAGCGGCTTTGTGGACTTCAGAAAGTCGATCAACGGCCTGCTTGTTATCATTGAATATGAACTAGAATTATCCCCATTTAATGATGCCCTATTTATCTTCTGCAACAAAAAACAAGATAAACTCAAAATCGTTTACTGGGATAAAACGGGCTTCGCGCTTTGGTACAAAGTGTTGCAAAAGAATCGGTTTAAATGGCCTACATTAAACGATCTTAAACACATCAGATTAAGCGAGCAGCAGCTCCAATGGTTACTAGGTGGATACGATGTCATTGGGCACCGTACGCTTAATTACACGTCCACGGGCTTATAACATTAGATCATAAGTACGATTTATCGATCACGATTTAATCTACATAAAATCAGCCATTTAGCCCCGCGTTACGGTAAAATACGAGGCATGAAAGAAGCCCCTAAGACACTCCCCACTGACGTGACCGCCTTGCAAGAACTGGTGGTAGCGTTACGTGCGCAAAACGATGACTTAGTCGCGAAGAATCAACGGTTAAGTGAGATGTTCAGGCTCGCGCAACAAAAACGGTTTGGTAAAAGCAGTGAAGCCTATCCAGGACAAGGTGAGTTGTTCAATGAAGCTGAAGAGCTGGTTGAACAAACGGTTGGTGTCGACGAAGAAACGATTACGTACACACGTCACAAGCCCAAGCGTGAAAAAATATCAGCCGACATTCCTCGTGAGCGTGTCATTTACGATATTAGTGATGAAGAGAAAATCTGCGATTGCTGCCAGCATGCGCTTCACCCAATAGGCGAAGACACCAGTGAAAAGCTGGAGTTTATTCCCGCCCAAGTCAAAGTGATTGTGAATGTTCGCCCTAAGTATGCCTGCAAGGCCTGCGAAAAAAACGGCACATCAAACACAATCAAACAAGCGCCCGTGCCAGCGAGCATTATCCCGAAAGGCTATGCCACCCCTAGCTTACTAAGCCAAATTATTACCAGTAAATACCAGTTCGGATTACCGCTTTACCGGCAAGAAGCCATGTTTAAGCAATATGGTATTGAATTAAGTCGCAAAACAACTGCGCAATGGATGATGAAATGTGCAGATATCTTACAAATATTATACGACACGCTCAGACAACGATTACTCGAACAACCGGTCATTTATGCAGATGAGACCACGCTTAAGGTAGTGAGTGATAACAAGTCAAAATCGTATATGTGGCTATATGCCTCAGGCGCAGACTCGCCTGAAGGAAAGCTAGCCGGTACAGATATCCCAAACATCGTGTTGTATGACTATAACGCCAGTCGAGCAGGTCAAGTCGCGATAGATTATCTTGGCGGTTATGATGGCTACATGCACGTGGATGGTTATGCAGGCTACCATAAAACCCAAGCGACCTTAGTTGGCTGTTGGGCACACGCTAGACGATATTTTACCGATGCGCAAAAAGCCATGGGCAAACATAAAAGCGGCAAAATAGAATGGGCGCTAAACCATATTCAAAAGCTGTATCGTGTGGAAACGTTAATCAAAGGCAAAACACCCGATGAGCGCTATCGCATCAGGCAAGAAAAGAGCTTGCCTCTGCTTGCAGAGTTTAAAACGTGGCTGATGAAATCTAAGGAGCAAGTCATTAGCCAGAACGATTTAAGCGCGGCCATCCAATATTGTTTAAATCAATGGGAGAAGCTTCAACGTTATACGCTTGATGGGCACTTAAGCATCGATAATAATCGCGCTGAGCGCGGAATAAAGCCGTTCGTGATGGGTAGAAAGGCATGGATGTTCTCACAAACAGCAAATGGAGCAAAGGCTAGCGCGGTGTTGTATTCGATTGTTGAAACAGCAAAAGCCAATGGCCTGACGCCTTATAACTACATCACCTATCTGCTTGTGCAATTTAGTCAACCCGAGCAGGACCTCGAGCGACTGCTGCCATGGAATGTTAACTTAGGCTAGACGTCTTTTACGAGACGGTTACCCTTTACGGCGCAAGATTGTGCCTATCACGGTGGATGGCCCTTATGATGCCAAGGAGTGCTATCAGGAGGTAGCTAAGACAAAAGCGAATAGGATATTTCCACCCCGCAGCAACGCGGGCTACTGGGAAGTTGAGCATCATCGAAATGAAGCGGTAAAAAGCCTCAAAGCGGGAGCGTTAACAGAATGGAAGGAAGAGTCTGGTTATCATAAAAGTCGTTATCCGAAACGGCGATGTATAGATACAAACAGCTCATTAGTGGCAAATTATCGCTTCGTGATTGTAACGGTCAGGTGGCTGAGGCGCTATCAGGAGTGTGGGCGTTAAACAAAATCTGCACGCTAGGTATGCCTGTAAGACAGGAAATTAGCTAATCTGGTAATGGGGTGGGGTGTTGCGGCAGTCTGTCTGACTTGATCAACAACGCCCTCGCTTTGTGTTAAGTGCGGTAAGGACAAGTCCTTTATAATTAATCATAATAGTGGTAACCACATCTTGCAGGACACAAATCACTCGGAGCAAGATATCGAGCGAGTATTGACACTTGGCTAATTGTAGAAAACCGATAACAATAGATGAAATACTAGTCCATTTAACGCTTTTTGTTTTAAAGTCATATTCACGCTAAGAGGTTATTTTATCGATAAATAACTTGGTTTTTTGTTGAATAACATCACGGGACCAATGTTTTCGGAGAATATTTCTATTTATTATAAGCTCTTCTTCAGTTATTTTTTCGCTAATAAGTTCTCTATTCAGTTCTAAATCTTCAATACTAAATATTTTTGCACCTTCATTTTTGAAAAAACCATAAATTGGATTCTCTTTTCTTAAAAAGACTTTTGCACCGAGATACAACATAATGATGATATTACCTAAACCCTGTTGTCGAATATGGTTCATAATGACTACAGAACAAGAAGATAACGTATTAATATATTCATCAATAGTCATAAAGTTAGTTAACGCATTAAATTTATTACCAAAAAGGTCATCTCCAATTCTAGACACCTCATCTTTATATACAGGTAGACCGTAACTTAAGGGGCATATTAAACTCCTATCTTTAATATCCAATACACTCAATAGATCAAATGCCTCTAAATGGTTATTTTCATATGTTGCACTATTACCAATAAGAATATTATTCCCAATAACCTTTCTATCTTCAAAACCTTTCAGCAAATCATCTTCTAAGGTGCCATAGTTCCAATCAACAAAATTCGGCCTAAAACGGGGTACAGCATTTGCAACCAAATCATATTCGTCGTTCAATACAGGAGCAAAAAAATCAATCTTATTTATGAGTTTTAGTTTTGATCTGTATCCTCTTTTTAAACGATTTATCGTCTGTATCAACGGGATTTTTTTTAATAGGATCTTCACTTTCCCGTCTTTATTTAAAAAATGTCTTAATTCTGTGGTTTTAGGTAAAAGAAGTCTATTTGGATTTTTGCAAATCAAATCGTAGTAATCAAAACCAAAACCAATCCATAATACTTTGACACTTGCAGGTAGATTTATATCCCAA
>Ga0209712_10002977_pt1 | contig 13847 bp, 13 predicted proteins | sample ArcOceMetagenome_FD_187443 | JGI IMG/M metagenome (GOLD analysis project Ga0209712, IMG submission 187443) | Marine eukaryotic phytoplankton communities from Arctic Ocean - Arctic Ocean - Greenland ARC118M Metagenome (SPAdes) (version 2) | ecosystem: Environmental > Aquatic > Marine > Oceanic...
AGCACCATCTTGGCATTCGCATATCCTGACGCTCAGCAGCTTTGCCAAAAAACACTCGGTCTATCTTGTTCCAGTAGCTGCGCAGTAGCTTATTTGCAGTTTTGCGCCCGATGGTGCGACCGTTCACAAACTTGAGCGTGCCAAACACATCCCAGTCTTGTGCCATCAGATGCTGCACCAAAGCTCGTCGTTCTTGTTTGCGCTGTTCAAATCCCATTGCGGTTCTCCGCATGTATTTATCAACGAAGGAGGAAAAGGCGACAAAAACGGCAATACTGTGTTGCAACAATTGTGTTGGAACCACTGTGTTATAGGTTTGTGGTTGCAACATAGTCTTTAGAACACAGTGGTTGCCCCGCAGCGTCGTAAGAAATTTCCGTAACACAGTCCCGCACCAAAGTGTCGCAAGAAGTTTTCGCACCACAGTTTCCGACTCATGTGCTGAGGGACAATATCTGCCCTCGTGTTTGCTTCAGCACCACTGTGTTTTGATAAATACTTGTGAGACCAAAACACTGGAGAATTGGATGAGCATAAGACTATTAGAACACATGCGCGATGAATTGATCGCAACGGGTATCGTGCAGAACACACCAGAGTTTTGTCGCAGCTGGCTAGGGCGCAGTGAGGGCTATATCCGCGTGCTGCGCTATCACAACACAGAACCAAGTGTAGAAACGCTGAGTATTTGTGCAAGCAAGCTTGGATACTACGGGGCAAGGCTGGCAAACAGTGAGTTACACGAGCATCAAATCTGGGCCAAACGTCTATCAGACCTAAAGATGCAGTGTGACAGTGCAATTGGGCGGCAGGCAGAGGCAGTGTGGCGTGCGCCAGAACGGATGGCAGTATGAGCCGCTGGTCCGAAATGGGTTCTGCGACTGCAAAAATCTGCGCTGCGGTTTTTTGTAGACCAGTACTTACGCTTTTGGGGTGGTCTTTTGCGTACCCCACTCCCCCAGCTAGGAGCGGTACATGACTGACCGGGACGAACTCCGCCGATTGATTGATGTAATTGAGAAGGCCTCCGGCAGTGGCAGCGTCGAGCAGGCTGTCCATGACATCAAGACCTTTGCCAACACAGTTAGCTTTTTAGCTAACAAACTGGATGCCAGGATTAAGGGTGGCAATGTAAAGACCAAACCCAAGTCACGTATTGGCAAAGCAATTGCACCGCCTATTCCTAAGCGTAATGTTCCGCAGCAACAGGCCACTTCGAACTCCACAGCTAGCGGCATGCCTTCCGCTGTATCGAGCTCAACATCGCAGGCTGACTACGACAGGCTCAAGCCGCAGGGTGCGCAGGGGCCAATCTCAACATCGTAAACAGCTGGCGTCGTACAGTGCGTATAAGCGTCGTGTTGGCGGCGACCTGTCCGTATCAGCATCTCGTGGCGTTCAGCGTGGGTTGGGGCTGTACGCGGTGTTTTGAGCGTTTTTAATGCGAAAAGCGTCGTAACGAAGTACTGCGAAATTCCATTGACCGTCAGGCTGAGAGGTATGCCTTAGAAGGTTACTACTGAGACTTTCGCAAAGCGGTCGTTGGTGCAGGACGCAGCTAACGGCAGTTGCGAGCCCGAAGCGGAAGTGATGACTGTCCGCTGCGTGCGCTCGCAGCGTGGAATATGCTGCGTCAGCGTAAAATTCGGTGCTGCCGCGCGGCGGAAAAACCAGCCATTCGTGCAGAGTGCAGCGATAGGCCTATGGCTGACGATCGACTTTTGTACCGTCACGCACACAGGCGCGCGTCACGAGGATGCTAGGTGCGCGGTTCATCTGGTGATCCGTTCTGAAAAAATGTGATCGACTTGAAAGGCGAGCCGTAAATCTATCTGCGGAACGTCATGAAAAGTCGGAGCGTGAGGACCAAGTCTTGGTGCCACCTACGCCGCTGCGCATTTCGCGAATCGCATCGCCAATTTTGTCGCCATAGCGCAATAGGCTGCCTCCCAGAAGATATACGCAATCTTCGCCATAGTGTCGTGCCATGTCAGGCAGTCGCTCAACACTCATGCCACCCCCCGGACTTGGCAAGATAGCGGGTCCAATGCCCATTGGATCGCGACATGCCTCCACGATCTGGGTGCATTCCTCTTGCGTGAATCCAAAGCGCCCGCCGTAGTTTGGAAAGACGGAAATATCAGCCCCTGCCAGACGCATCAATTGACCAAACAGCATGCCATGCCCGTAACCGTGATCCGGTGACAGAACATAAGGGCCCAGATGACTGGGGTGTGCCATGATCGGAAGGTCAAGATCCGCGTCTTGTGCCAGTCGGTTGATAGCATCAAAACCAAAAAGACCAGGGATTACCAAGAGACCTCCGGCACCAGCGTCCTTGGCACGATACGCAAATTCGCAAACCTGATCCCCGTGCCCTCCGATATTTGCAAAATAAAGCGCGCGCGAGGTATCACCTTGATCTGCGCGTTCTTGATTGGCTTGGTGCACGGCGCCGGCGCAAGCCTTGACACGCTCCTGAAATGGGGCGGCGTCTTGGTTGGCCAACCCGTGATCTTCTTTGATGATGTCAGCGCCTGCCACAGCCGTTAAATAGCACAACCGCGCAAGGGTTTCAGACGTCGACCCCTGTGGTTTTATCACGGGGCAGACATACCCACCAGACGTACGGCCTATCAGTTTGCGCAGGCCTGCAGCCCCAAAGCGCGGGCCAGGAAACCGAGCCCGTAGATCGTCATTGGGCGTCAAATCAACGGCCTTTACGCCACGCAAAATTGAGGCATTGCCCAGAATGACATTCAGGAGTTGAGGCAGTTCACGACCCACTGCGTCGATATGATAGCTAATATTAGCAGTCCAAACGCCGTTGCCCTTGGCCGTGACACTTTGCACCTGTCCCAAGACGACATCTTCGATATAGCCCGAAGGCACCACATCGCGTGGAATCTCCAATGTGTCCTCAAGCGCAACCGCCTCAGCCCGCGCATTTGCATCGCAGTCATCATCGGCGCAAATCCGGTAGGTAACACTAAAGCGGTCCATTACAATCCCTCCGCCTTTGCCAATGAGTGGACCGCGTCCACGCGTGCTTCGGTCAGATCTTTTTCGGTGATGTCCAGCTTTTGGCCCAGCAAGTCTTCGACGCCTTGCGTCAGTGCCAAAGCATCCAAGCCATAATACCGCATGAGATACGCGCGACTGCCACCGTGAGCGTAGGTGTCGTTCAATCCCAAACGCTTCAGCTTTTTACCAACACCATTGTCTGCCATGATTTCTGCAACTAGCGAACCAATGCCGCCCTCAGTGACATGGTTTTCCAGCGTGATCACACCACTTTTGACAGAGTTGATATGGTCAAGCATTGCTTCAGCGTTGAACGGCTTGATCGTGTTCAGATGCAGATGGCGGACGGACACGCCAGACGCTTCTAACGCCTTGGTCGCGCGCATGGCTTCTTCGGTCGTGATGCCTGCAGTCACGATCAGGACGTCTGCGCCCAAGCTCAGTTCACGCATTTGACCGACCACAATCGGTGTATCGAATAGGCGTGGCATCGACCCACGTAGCACGCGGCAATAGACGGGGCCATCAATGCTGTCAGCCGCTTCACAGATACTTTCAACCTCGGTAGCATCGCCAGTTTCGAGGATGGTCATGTTCGGCATCGAGCGCATAACGCTGATGTCCTCGATCGCTTGGTGCGTCATGCCACCGGGCGTTGTGATGCCGGGCAAGAAACCCATAATCCGCACTTTACGGCGGGGATATGCAATAGAGGCCATCAACTGGTCATAGGGCCGCCGATATGTGAACACCCCAAACGTGTGCACAAACGGGCGGTATCCGGCAAGGCCAAGACCGCCACAAAAGCTCATCATGTTTTGCTCGGCCATGCCCATCGACAGGAATTGATCGGGGTGATTGTCGCGGAACTTATCAATCTCACACGACGACGTCAGATCCGCCGAGATGCACAGCACATCGGGGTTGGCGATTGCGTGTGCCTCGAAGGCCCGCTCGTAGGGGCGGCTTACCATTTCTACCATTTGCTTAACTCCTGATCAGTGTGCGTAATCGATGGGATCAACACCCAGCGAGTCTGCAATGGATATGTTCATGCGGGCGCGTTCTTCTTCGGATTTGAAACGCACGTAGTGTAGGCGCGGAAACCGTTCCTCAAGGATTGGCATCGCGTGAAACGGGCTCGAGTTTGCGAGGATAATCAGCGGCTTGCCCTCGTGTTTGGTCTTTGCCGCATCACGCATGTCATTCAGTTTATGCGCGTCGACTTCGACAACAACCGCGCCAAAGTTCTCCATCTTTTTCTTGAGGTCACCGACTTCCATCACGCTGTCCATCGCGCCGTCGCATTGCTGTTTGTTTACGTCCATGATGGCTTTGACGTTGTCGATGCGGTGATGTGCGCAGCACTGAATGGCCTCCCATGTCTGGCCCTCTTGAACTTCGCCGTCTGACATATAGACCCAAACGCGCCCCGCTTCGCCACGCCTTTTGCGAGCCCACGCAAGGCCCGCTGCCGTGGATAGCCCAATGCCCAAAGTACCGTTATGAACCTCCATACCCGGAGAATGTTCTGCACCGATCATCTCAACGCTTGATCCGTCTTTGTTAAACATCTCAAGCCCCTCGGCTGCCATGCGACCCGTTTCGATCAGGGTTGCATAGGCGACCAACGCATAGTGTGCGGGCGCGATAAACAGGCGGTCAAATTCAGGCGCGAACGGGCCGTTGTATCCCGCACCCGTATGATAGTTAGGGTTTTCGGCATGAGGCACGCCCTCGAACGGCTTGGGGATCATCGGCAGGGTCGGCGCGCCAAGGTTCAATTCCTCGTTATAAAGCCACGCCAGTTGTTCCGCCGCCGAACAGGCCTGTGACAAATACCCGCCGTTGTTGCGCATAGCATGCTCAAACACGCGGCGCCGGATCCCAAATGCAATGTCTTCGGTCGTCTTCTCGTTTTTCATCGCAATATTTCTCTTTGTCCGGCTAACATGCCGAATTGGATTACAGTGAGGACCATGAGGTCGGTGATCGACTGGCGTGCGCTTTAGAAGATCACGCCTTTGCGTAAAATAAAGCACACAAAGGGGCGGTGTTCATCACATTGCACAACAGCAAAGCAACGGCGCGCCTGAGTGTAAAATTTTTGCCGCAGGATGCTTGACAGCTTGGCACCCTCAGGCAGACGCGCGTTTAAAATATCCCATGCGGCTTGATGCGCGCCGTTCATTTCGTCTGGGGCATCGTCAATCTCCATGCGTAGCGCGCCATACTCATGAAATGGATCAATGGGCATCAACTTGGTTATAAGATCAACCACCGCTGGCGCATCGTTGCCAGGATAGTGGATGACCTGTTTGTGCGTACACTCCGCAGCGGTTGACGTGGCAGGGAAATTTGAATCCACGACCGCAATCTCATCCCCATGCCCCATGCGAGCAAGACAAGCCAACAATGCTGGTGTGGTTTTTGGGTCTATACCGATCAGCATTTTTTTCCTCAACTCCAGTGTATCGTTGTGTCCGGCCCGTCGAGTGCGACAGGCCGGACTAGTCAAATCAACGTTCAGGCAGCGGCATCCAGTCTGTCATCGCAACATCGGCATGTTGGAACTGCGGCATCATCGCGCCGAGGTCATCCATGTTTTTGATGTCCTGCTCGTTCAGAAAGTTCTGCGTGATCAGAGTGGGTGGTACGATAACGCTGGCACCTGGGTTTTCTCCAGCCAGCAGCATCGCCAACGCCCGGACTGAGGCTTCTCCGACGACGGAAGGGTTGGTCGCCACGGTTGCCACCCATGCCGAACCCGGTTCGCGCATCGCAGAGATATCAGCGGTCGACACGTCAGCGGAGTAGATATCGATGTCGTCCGTAAGGCCCGCCTCATCGACCGCGATTTTTACGCCTTTCGCAAACTCATCATAGGGAGCAAAGATTACCGTGATGTTTGGGTTCGCCTGCAAAACAGATCGTGCCTGATTGGCAATCGAGTTTGCGATCGGATTGTCGAGCGTTCCGAAAACCGCGGCCTCGGTGATGCCAGGATTTGCTGCTTTTGCCTCTTCCCACGCCACATCGCGGCGATCTAGCGGTGCGATACCCGGGACATAAACATAGCCCGCAGTAAAGTCGGTTCCGTTATCAGCGATGGCTTGATCCAGCGCCAGTTTTCCCAGCAAGAAGTCGGATTGTTCAATCTGCGGTATCGCAGCATTTTCGAGGTTCACATCAAAGGCCACAACCTTGATACCAGCATCAACGGCGCGCTGTGCGGCGTCTTGCATGGCTTCCGTCAACCCATGCTGGATGATGATCCCGTCCACCCCAAGCGCAATCGCCTGATCGACCATATCGGCCTGTAGCGCCGCGTCTTGGCGGCTGTCAAAAATCCGCAGGTCCAGACCGATCGCCGCGGATTGGGACTCAACACCCGACAGGTAGGATTGGAAAAAATCGCCCGTGGATAAATAGCGGACCAAGGCGATTTTAACATCGCCCGCATTGTCCAAAGGTGCGGGCATTTCAGCGAATGCCGCGCTCCCCATACCACCCATCAGGGCAGTTGCCCCTAGGATTTTCGTAAACTGACGTCTAAGCATAATACTTCCTCCTGAAGTTGCAGTTATTTTCCACCCGCACGGCTTTTGGCGCTGAGGTAGAAGGTGAAGACAAGGGCTATGACCAGCACAGCACCTTTGACAAAATCTTGAGTGTAATAGGGCGCGTTCATCATCGTGAGGCCCTGCAACAGGATGCCCACAAACAGCGCCCCGATGGCAGTGCCAAAGGCATTGGCCCGCGCAGCGCCCAGCACGGCAAACCCAATCAAAGCGGCGGCGACACTGTCGAGCAGCAGGTTGTTGCCGCTGGCGATATCCCCGCGCCCAAGCCGCGCGGCGAGCAGTATCCCCCCAATCGACGCCGTCGTGCCGGAAATCATATAGGCGGCTATTTTATAGCGATTAACGTTTGCGCCAACCAAAGCCGCCGCACGTTCGTTGGACCCGATAGCATACATCAGGCGCCCATGACGGGTCAGCTCCAAGAACACCCAAATCACGACAGCCGTGAGCAAGAAAATCACGACCGGCATCGGCACCAGCTTTTCAACAAACAGATCGAAACGGTGACGACCAAGCCACAAGAACGCAGCTGAAAATGTACCCTCTGCAGTGCTTCCATCAGTCAGTTTCATACCGGCCGCAATAGAATTTCCTTGCGTTGGAATACGCTGCAAACCGATCAACAAGAACATCATGCCAAGGGTCGCGAGCAAGTCAGGCACTTTGAATTTTACGATCAAGAGCCCATTAATCAACCCGACAGTCGCCCCCATCAACAAACACAGCAGCACAGCCGAAACCGCAGACAATTCTAGAATGACCATCGCATAGGCCGACAGCATCAAAGCGGATGTCGCCACCGACCCAATGGACAAATCAAACCCATCGACGACCAAGGTGCAGGTCACCCCAAGCGCTAAGATGCCAGTGATGGCAACAGATTGGAGGATAAAGGCTGCAGATCGCGGCGACGCAAAACCGTTGGCTGACGCACTGAAATAAATCACCATGCCAAAAAGTAAAATCAGGAACCCAAAACGGATCGCAAAGGTAAGTATGGCTTCGCGTTTCATTTATATGTCCACTTGTTTTTGCGGGATAAAAGCTCCGGAAACCTGTGCAATCAGTGTCTCCATATCCACGTCTTGGTTTTCAGTTTGGCCTGCGATTTCACCCTCGTTCATCACGATAATGCGGTCGGCAATCTCAAGCGCTTCGTCCAGTTCTGCGACGAAAACCAAGGTCGCACGTCCTTTCGCCGTTTCGCGAATATGTGCCCCGATGTCGCGGCGCGCGCCGATGTCGACGCCTTGAAATGGTTCGTCCAACAGCAAGACCCTGCATTTTTCCAAAAGCCAACGACCTATCATTACCTTTTGTTGGTTGCCCCCAGAAAGGGTCCCGATGCCGTCACCATTGGATTGGCAAACGATGTCCAAACGGCCAATCATATCCCGTGCCGCCTTGCGCTGTCTGCGATTGCTTAGAACCGTTGCGCAACTGAATTGACGCAAAAACGGCAACGTCATGTTGTTGGCTATGTCAAAGTCTGGGATCACTGCGTTTGTACTGCGATCCTTTGAAGACATGAAAACCCCCGCCTTCACTGCCTGTGCAGCGCTTGACGGGGCATAGACCTGTCCGTTGATCCGCATTTGCCCAGATTTTGGACTTTGCAGCCCAAAAATGATGTCAGCCAGCACACTTTTTCCGCTACCCAAAAGACCCGTTATTGCAATGACTTCACCGTCCTTTGCATTAAACGAAACAGCCTTGGAGCCACCAGATATGACCAATTGGTGGATTTCCAAGATCGGCTGCCCGTTGCGTTGGACGTCAATATTTACGTCAGTCATCGCATGACCCAGCATAGCTGTAACCGCACCGTCATAGTCCAGTGGGCTTTGATCGAAGTGACCTGATATCTCGCCGTCACGCATGCACACGATGCGGTCCGCAATACGGCGGATGTCGGACATGCGGTGCGAGATATACAGGATCGCAACACCCTGCGCGCGCAGCCGGTCGACAAGTGTGAACAACCGGTCAGCTTCGGAAGCCGACAACGATGAGGTTGGCTCGTCCAGAATAAGAACTTTGGGTTCATATGCCATAGCGCGAGCAATTGAGATCATTTGGCGATCTGCAACCGACAAATCTGCAACCCTTGTGCGCACATCCATGCTTAGCCCCATGTTGTCGGCGACCTGCTGCGCAGCGCGGCGCAGCGCGCCATCGTGCACCAGCAGGCCCGCGCCTGCTTCGGTTAGTCGGTTCAACATCAAATTGGTTGCTACATCCAAATCAGGAATAACCCCGTCGTCGATGGATTGGTGCACAGTAACGACGCCGTGTGAAATTGCATCGGCGGCGTCCTTTGGCCGGTAGTCGGCCCCGTCCAGCCGCATCGCTCCTGCATCGTTGAAGTGGAAACCGCAAAGCACCTTCACAAGCGTAGATTTCCCAGCCCCATTGGCCCCCATCAACACGACAACTTCGCCAGCATTCAGGTGCATATCAACGCCGCGCAAAACGTGATTCCCGCCAAAAGACTTTTCTAGGCCTATGATTTCGCAGGCTTTCATGTTTCGCAGCAATCCTATGATTGGAATGAAGTGGTTGTTTCTCCATTATGGTAGAGGTTGAGTTATTCATTTGTCAAATCATTTGTCTATTGACTAAAATTATCAATAAGGCATGATGATTACGAACAGAAAAGGGATGCTATGACACAGCCTGGGACACAATCGGCCTATCTTGCGCTCAGCCCGGAAAGCTTGCCGACGAGCTTGGCTCATGTTGTGGCGCTCATCGAAAAGCTCGGTGAAGACGTACAGCAATGGCACGTCAAAGAGGTGGGCGATGGAAACCTGAACCTTGTCTTTATCGTGCAAAGTCCCAAGGGCAGCGTCATCGTTAAACAGGCTTTGCCCTATGTGCGTTTGGTTGGGGATAGCTGGCCGCTGCCTTTGTATCGTGCGTTTTATGAATACCACGCGCTGACCCGTCAGGCGCAGCGTGATCCTGGTTCTGTTCCAGAAATCTATTATTTCGATGAAACGCAGGCGTTGATCGTGATGGAGTTCTTCACCCCGCATGTAATCTTGCGCAACAAATTGATTGCAGGTAAGATCGTCCAAGGTCTTGGCGAATTTTGCGGCAAACACTGCGCGCGCATGGCGTTTCGCGGTTCGGAATTTTCGATGCAAAGCCCCAACAAAAAAGCCGATGTTGCGCTGTTTGCAGGCAATGTCGAAATTCCGGCAATCACAGAAGGACTGGTGTTTACCGACCCCTATTTTGATGCCGAGATGAACAGCCACACGCCCGAACTTGATCCGGTAGTTGCGCGGCTGCGTGCAAACGTTGATCTAAAACGTATTGTGCAGTCCATGCTTGCCAAATTTGCCAGCAATACAGAGACAATGCTGCACGGCGATCTTCATTCTGGTTCCATTATGTCGACAGAGACCGAAAGCCGCGTCATTGACCCCGAGTTCGCGCAATATGGCCCTATGGGGTTCGATATCGGCATGTTGACTGCGAATTTTCTGATGGCCTTTTTCAGCCAACCCGCCCACCGCAAGGATGATCTGGCCGAATACCAAAACTGGATACTAAGTGTTGTTGAGGGCTGCTTTACGTCCTTCCAGAAAGAGTTTCGCCATCTTTGGTCAACCGAGCGCACTGGCATGCTTTACCCCAAAACCCTGTTCGAGGATCAGGGCCACAACAGCGAAGCCGCCTGCGATGCTGTTTTAGGCAACATTTGGTCAGATGCGTTGCAATTTTGCGGTATCGAAATGCACCGACGCTGTTTGTCGCTTGCCCATAACGCGGACTTTGAAAGCATCGAGGACACAAGCGTCCGTGCCCAGTTAGAGGCGCGCAACATCGAAATGGGGCTCGGCTTGATTTTGAATGCAGACATGCTGAGCACCCCACAAGATTTGGTCAGGCTTGCGCGTAAGATTAACGAGAAGGATATCCTATGAAAGTCAAAGGCACCCATTATCGCTCCCTATGGTGGAACCATGACGACGATGTTTTAGAGATCATCGATCAACGATCCTTGCCCTATGAATTCGACATTCGACAAGTCAAAACTATGCGTGAATTTGAAGATTCAATTGTCGAAATGCGCGTGCGCGGTGCCCCATTGATTGGCGCAACCGCTGCCTATGGCATGGCGTTGGCGATGAAGCTTGATCCGTCTGACGCGAATATGGATGCGGCATGGGAAAGCCTGAACGCGACCCGCCCGACGGCAATCAACTTGCGATGGGCATTGAACAGGTGCCGTGCAGCACTGCGGCCCTTGGCCCCCAGTGATCGTACGGCTGCGTCGCTCAAGCTGGCGCATGACATCGCGGATGAAGACGTCGAAATCAACAGACAGATCGGCGAACACGGTCTGCGATTGATTAGGGACATTGCAGCCCAAAAGCCAAAAGGCGAACCCGTACGCCTGTTGACCCACTGCAACGCCGGCTGGATCGCGACGGTCGATTGGGGCACGGCCACGAGCCCGATGTATCACGCCCATGACGCGGGCATCCCATTGCATGTTTGGGTAGATGAAACACGTCCTCGCAATCAGGGCGCGCTGACCTCTTGGGAATTGGGCAGCCACGGCGTGCCCCACACCTACATCACAGACAATGCTGGCGGGCACCTGATGCAGCATGGACAAGTGGATATGGTTATCGTCGGGACTGACCGAACGACAAGGCGTGGTGATGTCTGCAACAAGATAGGCACCTACCTCAAGGCGCTTGCGGCCCATGACAATGGCGTGCCATTCTATGTTGCCCTGCCGTCTCCCACTATTGATTGGACGGTGGAGGACGGTGTCGCTGAGATCCCGATCGAAGACCGCAGCCCGCGCGAAACGACACATATCCAAGGTACGCGCGAGGATGGATCGCTTGGCGTGTTAAAGGTCACCCCCGACGGCACGCCTGGCGGCAATCCCGCTTTTGATGTCACTCCAAACCGATTGGTAACGGGGTTGATCACAGAACGCGGTATCTGCGATGCTAGCGCTGAAGGTTTGGCCGCAATGTTTCCAGATCTGTCTGAATTGGAGAGCTAAATGCCATCAACGGGTGCGTCGCAGTCCAGATCGATCACCGGCTCTTTTGGCCGTGCCTCTCGGCAAGAAGAAAATATAATCGAGGCTGCGTGGCTCTATTTTCACAATGGGCTTAATCAAGGCGACATTGCCAAACGTTTGGATATCAGCCGCGCTTCGGTCGTGAATTACTTGGCCGAAGCGCGGCGTCGTGACTACGTGCGTGTGACCTTGGACAGCGATATTTTTCGCAATAACCAGCTCGCTTTTGACCTCAAAGACAGGTTCGGACTTGAGGATGCTTTAGTTGTGCCAGCCGATGCGGCGTCTGAAAGTCGCTCAATCGAACGGGTCGTTCAGGCGGCTTCCGACTGGCTTCCAAATTTTCTGAGCCCCGGAGACCAACTTGGTATTGCTTGGGGTGAAACGATCTATCGTTTGGCTGAAATCGCGCCAAAGTTGTCGCTGAATGATGTGAGTATCGTGCAGTTGATCGGCTCTAAGCCCTCGGATATTGGGTTCGCAGCCGAGAACTGTGCTGCGACGTTGGCACAAAGATTTGGTGCCAAATGCGAAAACCTTCATGCACCACTTTTGCTATCCACGCCCGAGCTATGCGAAACGCTCAAAGCCGAACCCATGATTGCCCATCAGCTTGAGATGGTGGCACGCTGCAAGAAAACAATATTCGCCGCTGGAACGACGGATAACAAAAGCCATATCGCAATGACTGGACTTTTGGATCACGCGACGCTGGCACAAATGCGCGACGAGGGCGCAACTGGCGTTATTTGCGGACGCATAATTGACCAAAACGGTGCCCCCATGCCCGCCCCGATCGAGGACCGCATGATCGGCGTTTCGCTGGATCAAATGCGTGAAAAGGAAATGGGCATGCTGGTATCGGCTGGCGTCGAAAGAGTACCTGCTGCGCGCGCCGCAATGCTAGGCGGGTATGTCACACATCTTGTCACTTGCTCTACCTCGGCCACTCTGATTTTGGGAGATCTCCAATGATTTGTGAGGACAGCCATCAGCTACGCCAAGCCATCATAGACGGCTGCCGGTGGATGAATGCTTCGGGCCTGAATCAAGGAACATCAGGAAATATCTCGGTGCGCTGCGGGGATGATATGCTTATCACGCCGTCAGGCGTACCCTACGCGAACCTAAAACCAGACATGATCTGTAAGATGGCCCTTGGCGTTGAACCCTATCTAACTGGCACATATCCTCCAAGTAGCGAGTGGCGGTTTCACCAAACGATCTTGAACGAAAACCCTGATCAATCAACCGTGGTTCACGCGCATCCGGCACATGCCACTGCTTTGGCCATTCAACGCAAACCGATACTCGCATGTCACTATATGGTAGCCGCATTTGGTGGCAATGATGTCCCGGTAGTGGACTACGCGTTATTTGGCAGCGCCGAATTGGCGGACATGGCAGCGCTGGCATTGAAAGACCGTAGGGCCTGCCTGTTGGCAAATCACGGCGCCATCGTGACTGGTGAAACCTTAGCGCGCGCGCTGTGGCGCATGGAAGAACTGGAAAATCTTGCCCGCGTCTATCTGCTTGCTCAAACGGCAGGCACGCCAACGCTTTTGACTGACGAACAGATGCACGCAGTGATCACAGCCTTCGCTGACTACGGACCTCGTCAAACCCCTGTCGAATAGCACCTGAAAAACAATCATCGACCGCACTGAATGCAAGATCAGTTTTGTCCTATGGCTGGATTGTCAAAGTGTTGTGCAGCGAATGACCGCTCTGGTGAAATTGGCTGCGGTGCAAAATGTGGGTCGCTGCACTTTTGAAGAAATGCTGCGGCAGCAATAGCCGCACCTGCATCAGGCTGGTTTGTCCGCATAGCGGCCATAAACAATAGTTAGAGTAAACGTCCACTTCATTTAGTCTGTGTCCAGTCTTGCGTCTTTTGGAATGTTGAACAGTGTGTTAGAATTAGATGCTTGCGATTACTGTGTTAAACACAGCATTTTTGCCCTAGCCTAAAAATACCGCAAAAACACACTATTAAGCACACCAAAAATAATACTATATAAGTCTTTGATATTAAATTTATAAATTACACCACCTCCATTGAAAATCCTCGTGTCGGTGGTTCGATTCCGCCCTCGGGCACCATTTAAGTCAACAATAACAATGACTTAATCTAGTGCAAAATTCCAAAAAACCGCTAAAATCAAAAACACACCTTAAACACA
>Ga0209712_10002978_pt1 | contig 13845 bp, 8 predicted proteins | sample ArcOceMetagenome_FD_187443 | JGI IMG/M metagenome (GOLD analysis project Ga0209712, IMG submission 187443) | Marine eukaryotic phytoplankton communities from Arctic Ocean - Arctic Ocean - Greenland ARC118M Metagenome (SPAdes) (version 2) | ecosystem: Environmental > Aquatic > Marine > Oceanic...
TGTCGATTTACCGGAGTCATCTAGGCCCACAATAAGGACGGTCACTTCCGGTGGAATTAGGTAGCTTTGATAAAACCCAGATGCCAAACCAAACATGGTAAGTTGAGATCCCCGTCAAAGGTATTTTACAATGAAACTACGTAGAGGCAGGTGTGTGATGGATCTCTTTTCAGTTAGGGTGTGTGTGGTTGTGTACGTAGTTAGTTGAGATGACCCAACACCACCTGCCATGTTCTCATTTTTGGGATTCTTACCGCCTCTTCTCTCTCCCGCCAGAAGCAAAAAATGACAAATAAAGTAACGTTGGCAAGTTGAAAGTAATTCAAAATGCATAGTGAATGGTTCTACTTTGGACTTGAATCTCTCATGATCTATTTCTTTCATAACATACACACTAATATGTCATTTACTCGGTGACAAACAAGTAGAATAATTCGAAGTTTCTTTCCTTATTTTGTAGTTAGTTTTTCTAAAGCCTAAACCTAGAACATCAGGAACTCACTGAAGCGAATAAACTGATACACCGAAATATTGAGGTAAGATTAGACCAGTATTCTTTCCTTAACTCTATTTTCAGTTTCTAATTTCGATCTTTGCCGATCTTTACTGATGGCGGGTAGCGGCTTGTCCTCGGCCATGCTGATCATCAGGGTGTGGGATTGTTTTAGGTCACTTGACTAAGGAGCATATTCGTAATGCTCATTCAATTCCGCTACAGTACTTCTATGAGCGTCATCCATGACTGTAAGAAACAGGACTTCGTCAACAAGAAGCTCCAAGAGTTCAAGACTGGTGAATAATACTAAATTTCGTGCCTCCTAGAGTCTTCAATTTTTACAAGAGGAAAAGGATAGTTAGATACAATCTCAACACTTATTTCCTGCAGATGGCAATCAAATATTGCATAAAATGTCACGAGCATTCGACACACCCACTCAGTTCTTTTTTTTTGAACTTCATTTTAAAGTTCTTTGAGGGGCGATTCCTATAGTAGCTCGGCTAGTTGATCTTGGCTTCCAATGGCGGAGATCGTACCATTGCATCTCATTGAGACACGGTCAGATCTCCATGGCAGATAGGTAGCCGTTTATTAAACAGACGGATCAAAATAGTGTTCAAGCTCTTACCAATATCAAATTCTCTCCAAAACTCCTGGTAGCTAGGATAGATCTTGGCCCTATTCTCTCATCATGGAGATACTCGCATCAAGCTCCTCGGTAAGATGTGCAATTTCATAATATGTTGATCAATTCCATCTGACCACTTCTTTCAGCACGCGTTGCTCAAATTTGTGACTCTCCATCGTCAAATTAGAAAATCTAGGATTCTTCAATTTCAGATTGGTTGGTTGTCAAAACATTTTTCTTTTGTGGAAGAAGAAACAAATGAGAAGAGACGAAACATTACATGTTTTTTCAAAGAAAAAAAAAGATGAAATGTCGCGGGAATGAGATGGAGGAAAAAGCCGTTATACATCTCAAACAAGACTGAGTTGAGATATTTGAAAACAACGCGCCCATCTTCTTGAGACTCCCACCACCGGCGGGTCTCCAAAAAAAAGTTTAACATAAACTGTACCACCGTACATCTGTGCCATACTACAGCGTTACAGTAGTAAGACTGCATTTATTTGCGTGACACTGCCTTTCCTATCACTACCACTACTAGTATTACATAAATAAAGGAAGAGTGTTCAAACCAAAATCATCTCCAAGTTATTAAGCACAATGAGGTTCGGAAGTGTACTTTATCTCCTCGCTACTAGCATCGTTTGTACAAACGCCGACGACGCTGTCGCTAAGGGCTTGGAAGATACCATCTACAGAGCAATTGAGACGGGCTTGAATGGAGTTGATATTGTACCCGTTGACGCAGTAGGCGCTTTAGTTGAAGAATGCTTCGTTACATCATCTGTTACTTGCGTGGTGACCAAGACTGGCCAAGATTGTGAGGACTTGGTCATCCCCATTGAGCAGTGCAGGGATATCGATATGACCTTCACCTATAAGTACTGCAGCATAGAAGAGGACAATGACGTGCGGATCATTCCTGGGAAGACTACCGCCCTCATTGAGACTATACCCGTCGTTGGCTTGAACTACAACGATCTTCGTCCAGGCAGATGTCGCGAATTTTCCATCAACAGAAAGATTGATACCTGTAAGCGCTTCTACAGTGCCTCTTTGAAAGTAGAAGGCAAGAGAGGAAATGATTTTGAAAATGGAGACTATTGCTATGCTTGGGACTTCCTTAGAATTTTTGTCAGAAGACCATGTGAGATTACATCCAAGGTTAAGTCCTGTACTGTAGTGAGGACCGGAGAAGATTGCATCGACTACATTGCGCCCATTGACACATGTGACACAATGGAGCCCATTGAATTTACATTTGAATACTGTAACAACGAAGAGACCAATCTCAAGTTACGCACTCAAAAGTTTAGGGCATTGGTGGAAATGGTTCCGGTTCCAGTGGAAGGTATGGAATTATCCGATCTCACAGAAAATGAATGCAGGGAATTAACTGTAATCCGTCCGATCGATACCTGTAAGAGATTCTACAGTTCCTCCCTTAAGGTTGAAGGATGGAGGGGCGACGGAGTTGGAGATTACTGTTATGCCTACGACTTTGAGAGAATTTACACAAAAAGACCGGACGATCCACCTCCCACTCCTGGTAGCGACACACCGTGCGATGTAACATCTAGTGTGAAGTGTTTCATGGCCGGAACTAAAGACCCATGCGATGATATTGTGGTTCCACAGGACGAATGTGACGAGGAGACGGAGATGACCTTTGAATTTGAGTACTGCAACTTTGAAGAGGAAAACAGTGTCAACTTGCTAGGAGGGTTTAAAACTATTGCCAAGGTGGAGCTTCTTGAGCCTATGCCAGCATTAGACCTTTCTATCATGGCCCCAGGTGAATGTAGAAATTACAGGGAAAACAGAAAGATTAACACCTGTAAAAGATTTTTCAGTGCTTCGTTGAAGGTTGAGGGAAGGAGAGGAGACAACTACGGAGATTACTGCTACGCTTACGACTTCTACAGATCTTACATCGACAGACCTCAAACCAACGAGGACAACACTGGCGGAGTAACTGTAGCTGATGATTGTGACGTTTCTGCTAGAATTACATGCACTATTGATGCAACAGGAGAAGACTGTGACGACATTGTGGTGCCTAGGAATCAGTGCAAGGAAGATGTGGACATGACATTTGTCTTTGAGTACTGCAGCCGTGAACCAACCAATACAATTGACCTCAAATTTGAAAAAACAAGAGCTCGTGTGGACACTGTCGGCCTACGTGGTTTGAACTTCGACGATTTACAGCCTGGCGAATGCCGTCGTCTAGTTTCTACACAGATGGTTAGCACCTGCAAAAACTTCTTCAGCGCTCAACTGAAGGTAGAGGGAATAAGGAACGATGTAGGTGGATACTGCTACGGTTGGGACTTTTACAGGAGTTACATTGCTCGGTCCCCGCATAATGCCCCAACACCTTCGGGCCCCGTTGGCGATGACGAAGCACCATGCGCGGTTTCTGCTCAAGTGAAATGTACTTTGGACTCTAATGGTCAGCCATGTAAAGATATTGTTGTTCCATTGGATGAGTGTGATACAGAAACCCCGATGACTTTTGAGTTTGAGTATTGCAACTTTGAGGAGTCTGAAGATATTGCATTGAAGGATAAAACAAGAGCCCTCATCGAAACACTCCCGGTCGATACTTTGAATCTAAACGATATTCCCGCAGGGCGATGTCGCCGCAGAATTGAAACTCGCAACATTAATACATGCAAGACATTCTTCAGTGCACAGCTAAAGGTTGAGGGATTGCGTGGTGGGCAGAGTGGCGATTATTGCTATGCCTTTGACTTCTTGAGGGAATACATCAAGCGAGTACCAGATGTGCCAGATGGCCCTAATGAACCAACACCAGTAGCAGAACCTACTCCTCAGGGGCCAATTGGAGCTTGCGATATCAGCGCAAAAGTTAAATGCACAGTAGATGCAACCGGAGACTCGTGTGACGATATCGACGTAGGTTTTGACGACTGCAACGAAGAAGAACCTATGACATTCAAGTTTAAATATTGCAACAGAGAAACCGAGTCTTTCATTGCCCTCAAAGAGGATTTAACCACAGCTCTAATTGATGCTGATGAAGTGGATGGGCTAGACAGCTCAGAAATGAATGCGGATTCGTGTAGGACATTCACTCAGAAAAAGAAGATTAACACATGTAGGAGATTCTTCAGTGCATCCCTGAAGGTCGAGGGTCTTCGTGACGGAGTGACAAACGATTACTGCTACGCGTGGGATTTCCTCAGGACCTATATCAGCAGGCCTGACAACAGCCCTGTTCCAGCCTCTACCGAGTGTGAAATTTCTGCCAAAATTACTTGCGTTCACGATGGAACTGGTGAACCGTGCGAAAATCTTGTGATGGCTGACAACGAGTGCAATACCGCTGACATTGTAACGTTTGATTTCGAGATTTGCAGCGACGAGATGGTTAATGTTATACTGCGCGAGGACAAAACCGTCGCGCTTATAGAGACTTTCGCTGTTGAGGACTTGGACAAAAGCCCACTCATACCAGGCAAATGCCGCATTACGACGGAAAAGAGAAGAGTAAATACCTGCAAACGTTTCTTTAGTGCAGGATTGAAGGTCGAAGGGAAACGCGATGGCTATGATGGTTACTGTTTTGCATACGATCACTTCAGGACTTATATCAATAGGGTTCCTACCACATCACCGACGACAGTTCCATCATTTGTTCCTTCTGTATCCGTCTTGCCCACCAACGAATGTGAAGTCCCAACCCCCGAGGAAAGAATAGCGAGGATAACTGCGATTACTCTACAAATTTCCGGTCCAAATGTGTTCGACGACGTAAACTCTCCACAACGTAAAGCAAGGGACTGGATGATAGATGATGACGAATACGATGTTTTCTGTACAAAAACATGCAGCAAGTCTGAGTTTGAGAATGGTGGAGGAATTTTCCAGAGGTACACTCTTGCTGTTTTCTACTTCTCAACAAATGGTGACTCATGGAACATGTGCGGAAAAGAAAGCGAGGAAGATTGCATTCCGAGGCTCACGAATGTCAACAGTAAATTGGACCCAATTAGAACCGTTTCCGATAACGAATTATGGTTGTCAGTCGACATGAATGAATGTCTTTGGGGAGGGCTTGCCTGTAATATCGAGACAATGTGTCTCGATAGAATTGAATTTGGTGAGTTCATGTCATGAAAGAATAAGTCCTAGCTCATCTCACGCGTCTACTTAGATCTCACATGCCACAATTTTCTACCCTATCACAGAGTCCAACAACGTCAATGGAGTCATTCCATTTGAAATTGAGCAGTTTAACGGCTTGCGTTTCCTTTACATTGAAGGTGCTAAAGGTCCAGTGGAATACAACAGTGGTGACCTTGCTTTCCTTCAAGGCGAAATCCCGTCCCTTGACAAGCTCGATCAGCTCATCGTTATTGATCTCAATTACAATCAACTTTCAGGACCCATTCCAGATGGAGTTTGGGATATGACCAATTTGAGGCAGTTGGACCTTAACAACAATGTAAGTGCACGAATAGCCAGCGTTTGATCCGCAAAATTTGCTACCAATTCTATGCCTTTCTCACTATTGTTCTTTTCTGCCAGTTTCTTAATGGCAACATCAGTGCCGACATTGGAAACCTTAAACAGTTGCGCTTTCTTCAACTCGACAGCAACTTATTCACAGGGCAACTCCCCCAAGATAAATTTGGAATTGATTTTGCCAAAGATTTGAGTACGTGCATTTTCTACCTGATTTTTAGACAGCTGACTAATATTCATATTCAATATGCTGATAAATTCTCATGCCAAATTTAATTTTTTTCTTCCATAGTCGTTGTGGATTTCAAGTTTAATGATTTCAGTGGTACGGTACCTACTGGGCTGTGCGAACTATTTGCTTATCAAAACAGATTAATCCGTCTGACAGCCGACTGCAATGATCTTCCCAATGGAGATCCTCGAAAGGTGGAATGCTTTTGTTGTACACAGTGCTACCCAATATTGTAGTCAGCAAGGACAGTGCCATGTTCGAAGTGGGAGGTATCATAAGTTACTCGGCCTGCTCTCTCTCATAGTTGGCGTGGAATCCATGCAATTTGTTTTTGATTGAGTTGTGGACATGATCAGTTTGTTGATGTTAAAAAAGAAATAAATGATCAGATATTTGAATTTGTAAAGTTCGAAGTAGTACCATTTTCTTCGTCATTTTTGGCTTCTGCAATATTTTTACTGGCGGGAGAGCAGTGCGCGATATATATTTATTGACCTCTTACGACGACGTTGGTAAGAAGTAAGAACCCCAAAATGAGAACATGAAGCATCATCTCAACTAACTACGTACACAACCACACCCTAACTGAAAAGAGATCCATCACGCACCTGCCTCCGCGTAGCTTCATTGTAAAATACCTTTGACCGGGATCTCAACTCACCATGTTTGGTTTGGCATCTGGGTTTTATCAAAGCTACCTAATTCCACCGGAAGTGACCGTCCTTATTGTGGGCCTAGATGACTCCGGTAAATCGACATTGCTAGAACGCGTGAAAGTAACAGACTTTAACTCAAAGATGTCAGTCGGGAAACGAATCGCAGTGCAACAAATACCAAACGGCTTTTTACACACAGAAAAAAAAATCGATAGAAAAGACCATGTTTCACCAGTCCAGCAGCGGAAATCACCATCGAAAGCGCATGCTCTAGAAATGAAACCAAGCCCAAAGCGACGACTATTTTCATGCCCCGCTCCAAAGATGTATCAGCAGGCACGTGTAGACTCTGATGAAGAAACTGAGTTAATCGAAAGTAAAGACAATGGCGAGGATGTGATAAGTTCTCCTACAAATGGCAATATAGAAATCCATGATGGAATAATAGATCTCCCATATAACAGTGTTGAAATGTCTCCTGCAACTTCTCCAGAGCGGAGGCAACCTGGCCAATCAGGCGATCTAAGTAATGATGGATTACAAGAGGAAATTCCAAATCCGTCACTGCCTGCTTCGAACCATAGTCTTGCTGTTGGAGAATCTGATGTCAGAGAGCTTGATCTCAAAGCTGGAAAGAAGATGTTTCCGTTGCACTTAATTCGACCAACAAGTGAGTTCCAACCCCGTCTAGTTTTATTCATATGCCAATCTTCACTTTATACTCAATCATGTTTCTCACTATCTTGAATGGCTGATATCAATAGTCGGCATGAATTTAGGAAAGATTGAAGCGTGTGGAGCAAAGGTTCGACTTATGGACTTGGGAGGTCAAATTAAGATGAGGCCTCTATGGGAACGATACTACAATGACATCCATGCCATTACATTCGTAATCGATGTTTCTCCAACATGTGAAGTTTCGAAGCTGATGGAGGCAAGGGCTTTTTATCGATGCATGAGAGATGACGAGTCATTACGTAACGTGCCCATTTTAATTTTCGCCAACAAGACAGACACAAGGGGATCATTGGATGATTATAATACAGACGAGGAAGATGAGAACTATGGCTTACTGCTGGAAGATACCTCTCTGTTGGACATTGCAGAACTCTTCTTGTCGCATCCTAAAGGCGCTTCTAGAAGAGATCTATTGACAAAACTTGACGCGGCTACTGACGATGAAAATGTAGCCCTCTTTGCTGGATCGGCCAAGACAGGTGAAGGAGTGAGAGCAGCATTTGACTGGTTGATACAAATGGGTGCCACACGAGTGCGCGAAGCGCAAACATGAAAGTAAGATGTTTAGTAGGAGCAACAAAATCTACTGTATGGATAGATAGCATTAGTTCTCTTGACGGAAACTTTGAATTCAATTCATTATTTGCATGCAGGAGGTCCTACGTTAAGTAAACATAAAAACCATAGTATATAAATATGCATTTCTCATTATTTTCGTCTCTTCTTTATACAGTTTTTTGCTTTCATGATGCCGGTTAAAGGAGGGCTGGGGCAATCTCAGGAAAAAATCCTCCCATGCGCCTTGTGACCACATCACTCCTCAACCTTCTCCTCTTTTCCTTCCTGAGCGAAGGACGGATCGGCAGCCTGTGGATTCCCTTCGGCGGGTAGAGTCATTCCTGCTGGAACCACTGGGTTCTGCTGCGGCACAGCAGGATAGGAGTAACACTCCTCAACCTTCTCCTCTTTACCTTCCTGAGCGATGGACGGATCGGCAGCCTGTGGATTCCCTTCGGCAGGGAGCGTCATTCCTGCTGGAACCACTGGGTTCTGCTGCGGCACAGCAGGATAGGAGTAACACTCCTCAACCTTCTCCTCTTTACCTTCCTGAGCGATGGACGGATCCGCAGCCTGTGGATTCCCTTCGGCTGCCTGTGGATTCCCTTCGGCAGGTAGCGTCATTCCTGCTGGAACCACTGGGTCCTGCTGCGGCACAGCAGTATAGGAGTAACAATACCCGTACTCAGATGCTCCTCCAGGAGGCAAATGATAGTACTGTGGTGGTGGTGCATATACAGGTCCATGATAAGGATACATATATGGATTATAGACACACTGGTCATACACCGCACCAGGGTAAGTCTCATACATTCCTCCATCATAAGGATTGCCATAGTAACGGATGGGATTGACCTGACACATGTTTAATTCACTATATCCCTGAAGCTGAGATGGAGCAGGAACAGGACCTGGCACAACAGGGGGATAAACATCAGCATTAGGCGGAAGGGGCGCGATGACAAAATCACCCCACGCTCCATATTGAGAGTCGTAAGTGTTCTGATAACCAGCCTGAAACTGAATATCGGAAGGGATAATTCCAGCTGAAGTGTCGGAAGAGCAGCTACTCTTACTACTCACATTCTGCCCGTTTCCACCACTTTCTCCAGCATACGGATTCTTCTTGGGTTCACTGACCTTCACTTCACACATCCTTCCGAAAATATCAAGTTGCCCTCGTTTCCACCCCCCCTCCGGAACAGGCTTTCCTTCGTTTCCTTTGGAAAGAACGGTTTTCGCGACGCTCGAATCTTGGAAAGCAACAAATCCGAATCCGCGATGACGATTCGTTCCGCGATCAATCATGACGACGGAATCAATTACCTCTCCAAATTGTTTAAAAAATGCTTTGAAATTATGATTATTCACTAAGCGAGGGTCATGAAGTGATAAATAAATATTATATACCCCGTGAGAGAGAGACGCACTAGGACAAGCTGTAAATGAAAAATGGAACTCAAAACTTGTTTACTCACCTGTTCTACCAAGCCCCCCGACAAAAATCTTTCTAGCGTCTTTCTTGTAGGGAGCAATTAGGGGTTTGTTAGGAGATGCTCCAGCAAGAGAGTCTACTCTACCTGTCGTCGCAGTGGTCGTATCGATAGTCTTGGCCTTAGATGTGGAACTTGAAATGTGCGCTTTGTTAGCGCAAAGTTTGCTGATGCTGCTTTTGACGGTATTCGGTTCTTCGTGCTGTTGAATAATCATGCTCAAATACTTTGGGTTTGAGTACCGGTAAAGGATATTTTGCAATTCTGAGCGATGTCCACTCCGCAATCTAAATGGAAGAAGAATGAGGCTAGAGCTAGTTTGAAGGATTGGTGTATCCGATTTACGACGACAGATTTGAAGTTTTGCAGTTCTGGTTGTAGCTGGCGATAAAAGGGGCCACTGGATAGAATGCTAGTAAGGGGCTGTTTGTTCTAGTGAACTATTGTTGCTAATAGTGCCTTGCTGGTTGGTTGCGATGTTGCTGGATGGAAGGAAAAAGAATCCCAACAGTTTAATCCTCTCCGATCAGCGATGATGACGTTGGTCCCGAAAAAGAACTCTATCGATTGTGGACCTGATCCAGGTGACATCAAGAGTCTATTTATTTAGAAAAATGGCCGATGTGTTTTTGTCCGCGTATTCTCTTGGGAAAACTGTCATCATGCATCCATCCATCCATCCATGTATCATACAAGTACAAACAATCCCTCGCTTATAAGGACAGGACGTTTTTTATAAGCGTCGGCTGCTATAAGGACACAACATTATTTGTGTCCTTGTAGCGAGTAACACTACCAAGATGGGTGTGCCGTTATAAGCGCATCTGTATTCGGTAAATCTGGAGTGTTCATAGCGAGGGATTTGTACCGGTAGTACTCGGGTTCGGCGGGGGGTTCGGTTGGTTTGTTTCAAGATAAGTGTTCATGACCGTTAAATGGTAAAAATTGTTACTTATGCCCTTTATTCAAAATAACCAATAAATAACTACAGTACATAATAGTCTCCTCAATCCTCCTTTGAGACTGTCGAACTTGACAATCTCACAGGAAAACTCATCTTCATTACGTATTGTAACGTATTTCTTCACAGATTGTCAAGTTCGATGTCGAAATCACCAAAATCACAAGGTTGTACGAATACTCCTGCGCAGGATCCTCTACACCACTAGTAGTACAGAGTCTTGTGAAACGTTAACCTCTTCTCGGTCGCTTCAGAGAAGTGCAGCATGACGATCAACCTCTGGATCTGATAGACTGGTGCTTCCCTATAATTCTGGAAATAACATATAGCTCGTACCTATAGCATTATTGGTGACACGGACAAAGCATTGCACTACTACAAGGAGTCATATCGTTTGGAAGAGAAAAGATTGTTTCGTCGTCTTTTGCAAAATACGACGACCACATTTCTGACTACTGTGTCCTTCCAAAGCATGTTGTTTCGTTGTTTCTACTTTGCAGAACATTGCTTTGGTGCATCAGGAAAAGGGAGAGATGAAAAATGCGCTTAATTACTTGAGGAAGGCAGCGGCATGTTTCATCGAACATGAGGAATTCATGAGTAATGAAGATCGTTCATCTTTGAACAGATCATTCGAGATGTGTTATTCAAATCTAAGAAAACAAGAAAACATGGGTGCTGAAAATGAGTCTAACCACTGTGTTCCAATAAATAATTAAATACGAATTTTGCAGTTCAAAATTAATTTGTTCACCATTTCTTGTGTTAGTCTTCTGCTGCAAAGTTCAGAGTTCATTCAGAGTTTACAGTTGTTGTCTGTTGGAAGTGACGTACTAGCTGATCTACTAGAGTGGAAGAGTACGATGTTGTGTCGCTGTGTGGAGGAGGCTTACAGTACTCGCTACTAGTCTTGTACTCTGAAGATGTGAAGGAGTTATTGCTTTTTTAATTACAAAAGCTTTATCTACAATGGAAATTGCTAAGTCTTAGATCTCGTACGCTGATCTTGGAAGCAACCCTCTCGTATGATGACATCAAGCGCAAGTACGCGCGACGTGCATAAAACTCATCACTTTACTTTTTACTTTATTAATAAAAACAAGTGTGGCGGCACATTTCAAAATCAATAACATGGATTGATAGAACTTATTAGAAACAATACCTCGCTATAAGGACATTTTTTATAAGCGTTGGCCGCTATTGACACAACATTATGATGTGTCCTTTTAGCGAGTAACACTGACTTTTATAGGGGTGTGCCACTATGCAACCTGCATTCGGGAAATCTGGAGTGTCCATAGCGAGGTATTGTTTGTACTATAACAAGTAAGGCGGCATATTTCAAATAAATATCAATAATATGGATTGATAGAATTATAAAATCCTCTCTCTCAAACCCTAATGTATTTAAAGAGTTCCAACATCCCTTCCCTTCCAAAAGAATTTCTTTCCCTTTGCCCAAGAAGGATCAACAAGCCCTGCTCCAGCGTTTAAATGGAAACTAGTTCTTCCAATTTCAATACCTTCACTATCCTCATCAGAACCCTTCCTCTTTCTTCCATTAGGGTAAACAGTTACGATACCATTAGCCTGTGGCACCTTGCTCTTGGGAGAAGTTGTTCCCACTCCAAATGGAATTGAATATATGACAAGAGGATTTCCACCCTTGCATGCCTTATTCTTGGGAAGAAAGACCTCCAATACGAAATGAGATGGGTACAATTTAGACGCATTATCCTCATAACTCTTGCAGAGTAAATCCTTTTCTTGCTGCTGCACAGCGCTGGTCTGCATAGAAGCTCTCTCCGACCCGATAAACCAAACCGAGCGAAGATTACTCTTGAATGTTTTCACGTTCGACGAAGGAGTAACGACAGCTCGAAACTTTTCCTGAGTTGCAAAAGCGGAAGTTTTCACTCCGACTGTCTTTTTTCTCAATTGGACAGTAAGCGGGGCTTTGCTGAGGGTATCGGAGATATGTTGCGCAATGTCACGATTATCCTTTCCTAGTTTTTGAATTAACTCTTCAGAATCAATCGGAGGGAGTTTCCAGCCATTTCCAATCGATGCCAACTTTAGTGGATCATTCGCATCAGGTGCTTTGCCTCTGGTTGCTCCTCGAGTGTGAAGGCCTCCTGCTCCTCCAAGTGCTTTACGCGCATCTGTCACTTGAAGAGTGATGACAAGAAATAATATTTTGGTAAGACTAGAGAGTGACATTGTTTGCTTCATTTGGTGGATGCTGTTTGTATTCAACTATCGCTCCACTTTTCCAGTATTGGATGTTGGATGTGTTGTTGTTGTCGTCCACAAAAGATGCCAAGCTCGCAAGGGCAAGGGCAAGTTGCCAAGGGGAGGTGAAGGAGGGGCTTTGATGCGTTTTGGATATCTCCTCACATGACACGGCAACTCCGAAATTATGCAAGATTATGCAATCAATCATCCATCCTGGTTTTCTGCTTCTTTGCTAGTTAGCTTAGTCAGCTAACCCAACCAGATACCAGATCGCTACACTGAACATTGTGTTCGTTATTGCTCTGCTATCACCATAAACGATTTTATTTTATTTTATTTCACAATACAATGAATAGATTGCAAGGAGTACACGTACTCATCCTGTTGTCGCTGAGCCAAGTGTCATCATTTACGCCTTTGGCACCAACCAAGCTTAGAAGCTCCAGATTCTCCACTGAAATCTCTTCCCAAACATCTCACGAAAGCGATGGCATGAACAGAAGAAAATTCATGTCAAGTGCAGTCATGACGGGATTAATATCACAGATCATTACTGGACAGGCGTACAGTGCTGTTGCAGACGATGAAAACCTCACCAGCCAATTGTTCAACGAAGATGGATCACTGAAGGAAGGAACGACACTCAACCAGCTCGAAGCGAAAGAGAAACCAGTGATAATGTCTTTCCCCTCTGCTTCTGATGATTCAAAAGCTATTGTCAGCGTCGATGGAAAAGAAACAGGGTCAGGAGTCGGTATCAAGGCTACCTATACTGTCCCAGAGAAATGGACACCCGATTACCTAGATACACTATTATCTGTTCGTGAGAAGGCGTGCGATAGGATTACTGTGTACCAAGTTCCTGGAACATTCACTGATTTCAATACATTGGAAAAAGCAACGACGATTGGGGTTGCAAAGGCGCTCGGGTTCAGCTCTGTTGTATCCGGTGTCTTGCCGAAATCTCTTCCTGGGGCAGATACCGTCAGTGGTAGGAAAGTGAACAAAGCTGCAAGCTCGAACGAAGATGAGAAAGATAAGCGAAAGTATTATGAATTTGATATGGCTGTAGCACCTGATACATGTGGAAGCTCAGCTGAGAATTTAGGACTTGGGTTTTGCCCTTATGAATCCATTGTTTTGCTGAGCGCCACTATTATCGATGGGAAAATGATGGTGTGTGCAATTACGTGCACTAAAGATGAATGGAAAAGATCTAATGCTGATCTGAAGAGGGTTAGGAATAGCTTCTTTGTAGAAAAGGCAATCGCTTAATAAACAGTTGTTGTAAATCCATTGAGTTCGTAGAATACCATGAGAATCGAATTTAAAATCCTCCAAGCAACAGGAA
>Ga0209712_10002979_pt1 | contig 13842 bp, 11 predicted proteins | sample ArcOceMetagenome_FD_187443 | JGI IMG/M metagenome (GOLD analysis project Ga0209712, IMG submission 187443) | Marine eukaryotic phytoplankton communities from Arctic Ocean - Arctic Ocean - Greenland ARC118M Metagenome (SPAdes) (version 2) | ecosystem: Environmental > Aquatic > Marine > Oceanic...
AAAGTTATGATGATGCTTCACTTCCCAGTCGGGAGTCATTATTTATTTAAACGCTGCCTGTATTGATCAGGTGATACCTGAAACCAGCGTTTAAATGCACGCCGAAAATTAGCACTATCATGGTAGTTCAGCAACGCAGCAATCGCCTCTACTGACATGTGGCTGTTACGCAAATAACCGGTTACTTGTTGCAATATAATTTCATCTCGAATTTGATGAAAACCTGTACCTTTATTTAGAAATCTACTCGCGCCCTTTGATTATATATTTCGACATAAAGGCTTATTGACATCAACCTTTGTTGAAGCCGGTGGTTTTATTAAATCGAAGGCAAACCTGTCGCGACCAGATTTTCAATTTCATTTTCATGCGGCACACGCAGCAGACTCAGGAAGAAAAAACGCCCTTGGACATAGTTATACGCTACATACTTGCTTGCTCAGAGCCAAAAGCTGAGGTTGGGTTCGTTTGCGAGATAAAAGCCCCAAGAACAAACCCAAGATCCAATATAATTTTATACAAGACCCAAACGATGTAAAACAAATGATAACAGCGTTTAAAATCACTCAAAAAATCATGAATGAGAAAGTATTCGATGAATACCGCCAATCTAACACTTCTCCAAGCAAAGACTTAGTGGAAGACGATGAAATTATTGAGCACATAAGGGCCAATGTCGATACTATCTATCATCCAGTCGGCACCTTTAACATGGGACAAGATGCAATGTCAGTAGTTGATGAGACTTTAAGGATCAAAGGCCTGCAAAGAATTCGTATTGCTGATGCCTCTATTATGCCCCTAATTACAGGCGGAAATACCAATATTCCGACGATGGTTATCGCTTATAAAGCAGCGGATATGATGTTGGAGGCATAAAAGATTTAAGCAAAATATTGAAGATGGACTTTAATGAGTAATTTTCGTTTCTAGACATGCAAATAGGCGATACTCAGACTTATAATGCATGCTTAAGCGCCAATGTGAAGTTGGTTTATAAGTAAAATGAGACGTCATTTAAAGTATGTAAAAGGTTGTGAACAACTGCGATTAGTTAAATATGTTTGTCGAGCCCAAATTCAATCATAAATCGACTCTACCTCTGGCGCTAATTTCTTATCAGCATTGTCTATTTTTTAGATACATCCATGATATCAAAATATATCATTTTCTGGATTGAATCATTAATTTGTAACATATTGCGCTTCTTCAATACTTTTCGATTAGCACTGCTGAGCGACTCTATCGTATTGGTGGTGTCGATCACTTTGCGTATACTTACGTTCGTTATGGTTTGTGAGCGGTTGCTCGCCTAAGATAATAGTGTGAAAGGTGTATGCTAATACAAGTCATTGATTGGTTGTTAGTTGCTGGTTATAAGTGTTAACTAGAAGCCACTTCTTATTACTCAGGGCAAAGAAACAGGACAGGACTCAGTTCTCAAATAAACGATACATTTTAAGTCATTAGTTCCGCACCAAAATATTCAATGACTTCTCAGCCTTTGCTGGACCACGCTAAAATATGAGCAAAAAACATCAATGGGCCCACTAAAACCCCACAAAGTGGAGAGTAAGGACATCACCATGATTTCTGGTGCAATACTCTTAGACTGTCAAAAAAATCGTTATTTTGCCCTGTGAATTAAGCCTAAGGAGGGGTGTACTTCATGATTATAGCGATAGCCTTCGGTGCAGTGACCAACGTCACGCCACCTGCATCGATACAGCCTTGAATTTTCGCCTGAATTGGTACTCCACTTAAACTGGCAGTCATAACAGCAGCCAAGATAGACTGGCCACCAGACTCATTTACGTCGAACACAAACCTGTCTGACAATTGGCACCCCTGAATGTCCCCAAGACTATTCTGCAGATACACTGCATGTATACCAGTATCACGAAATACTGTCTTTGTTATCAATTCCGATGCCGTATTCTCAGAAGTATTAGAAAATACAGGCCCTGAAACCATGATTAAAACAATCGTTAATATACATTGTATTATGTTCATATTAAGTTACCTCTTGTCGGTTGAATTATTATTTATAAATTCTTGCCTATTTTGCTGTGAGTGCTGTGAGTGCTGTGAGTACGGTGAGTGCTCAAAAATATGTACATCTCCCACAACACATTATTCACCTGTTCTTTAAGCGTTTTTACCCAAATTATCCTGTCTTATCCAATCTTAAGTAGCGGACGATGGATGGCATCCAAAGTCGTAAACCCTGCTTCTCTCTTCGCAGTTTAAGAGACTATCAGCACGTTTTTTCCATGTCCCCCTGACTTTTATTGTCTGTCACCAGTCATGGCATCATTGATATGATGGCGCCACGGGCACTATTAACTATGGGACAGAAAGAAAAACATTGGTGTTGTGTCTATATATTTAGCTCACTATTTGTCTGGTTTAAAGAAACAAAGGCTAAGATAAAACAGCATATATTGGTTGCCGTCTATCAACAGTAACATGCTACAGAGTCGGTTTTATGGTGCCAATCTGACGCTTGATGGCGTAAACATGACGCAACAACATTGGCTGCAAATATCAGCTAAACGATGCTCCAAACCTAGCGAATATGGGCCACCTGCACAAAGCCTCTAATCCCACCAGCATTATATGAAGCGTACACGATTAGCTCATTTGCAGGAATCTGAACATTGATATAAATCGCCAGTTTACCGCTAACAAATCCTTTTGCTGTTAATGCATCCTCAATAAGCCTTGTTATTTTTGTAACCTTGTTGGGGCGTGCCACGCCGACCTTCCCTAAGTCAAATGTTGCGCCGTTATCGTCTACAGCCTTAACTATTATATCCCCTTCAGTCGCGCCTAGATTGGTTACATACATGATTTGGCTGGCAGTAGGGGCATACGGCATATAGGGAATGATGGCAATCCCTCCATTTAATGTCCACGCACCAGCAGGTAAGGAAGAAAATTGATGGACTTCATATTGTCCATCAGCCTTGACATAAAGATATGCTGCGTCAAGAGTAAAATCTTGGACTTCAAGTACTACATCACCGGGGGCATCAAATTGTACTGATACAGTAGTAGCCTCACCAGGGACTGATACAGTTAAGCTACCAGCCGTTTGGTCCAAAGTTAGGGAAGCACTAGGACTAGTAAAGTTGTTGCTGTCAAGCTCAGGTGCTTTAACTAAGAGTGTTAGCTTAGTATTAATAACACTGGCCAGATTCAGCCAGCCGCTGGTATCAGGGGAAGTCGCCGACCAACTGAGGCTATCACTCGGACCTGTGGTAAATCCTTGTCTATTTTTTTCAACGTCAATTATGTTACTAAACGTTTTAGGCAGCGTTGCTGAACCGAATTGACTTATGGCTTCTGCTACAGTCGCATTTGGAATACCGCCAGAGTCGAAGACTTCACCAACAGTTGTACTGGAAAATACCGTTAACGTTAAAGCTGAATTGAGTAAAAGCGCTACGTTATAATCGATTTGACCCAGTATAACGAGCGCCCCCAAGGTTGTTTGAGAAGTATAAGATCCACCGCCAGGCATTGTTGGTTGGATTACCCGAGTGACTCGATAAGTCACCTGATTTCTTGACGAATTCAATAGCCCCATCTCAAGGCCTGCAATGGCGTAGGTGGGCGATGCGTCGTCAACCGCTGGCACAATAATCTGGTAAGGAATAGAAGAAAGTTCATCACTAAATGTGAACGTTATCTTATCACCGAGTGTGTAAGCGGCCCCTAACGTGTAACTAATTGAGTTCGAAGCTTGGGGGGCTGTTACTGCGCCTATGCCTTGTGCAGAATGTATTTGTTTGATAACAGCCACTGTTCCGGCGTTGACCAAGCGAGGTAAAACCACTATGGCTGTCAGCAGCAAAATGCTTTTCAGTATTTTTCGCATGAATACTATTCCTAACAAGTGTGTTTTTCTTTGATACAAAAACGCAGTGGCAGCAAACTTATGCTGAGCTACGTTTTTATGGCACACAGACCTAGTCTTAATCTGCAATCTTAGTTTACTCAGCCTTTGCTTCAATCAGTATATGACCTCATTTAGCACAACTGTGACAGCGATCCTTACCTTGTGGCTTGTGTATCGTTATCGACATAAGACCTCCACAAAACCTCTTACCCCCCCAGCATTATAGGATGCATAAAACATAACGTTTTCAGGGTTGTCTACTGTCATAGTGAAGGAGAGCTTACCGCTAGTGAACCCCTCAAGTGCCAAAGCATCTCCGATTTTTGGAGCTAATTTGGTAATGCCGACGCCCAGGTTGGCTATGACCCCTAAATCATAACTATTCCCCTGATCATCTATTGCGGTCACGACCACATTGCCACTACTGGCAGAGGTGTTAAACCACTCATTGGGAAATCGGGTTGCGTAGATAATTTGCGAGGCACTAGTGCTATACGGCATGTAGGAAATAATCCAGGAAGCACAGCCGATTTTGGTGTCGTTAATCGAAGGAGCCATTGTCGTTGACGAGCCCCCTAGTGGGATGACAATAATTCTTGGTTTAAGCGCGGATGCAGATGATTCAATGGCTTGGGCCGCGAGTGAAAACTGGCTGAATAAGAAAAAAAAGAAAGTAAGAAAAATAAATCTTTTTTGCTGCCTATGCGTTTTCAATTACTACACCTAAACTATGTAACGATAACGTTAATTATATTTACATATAATTAACGTATGTGCTAGCAATAAAAAATATCCCTTAGCAAGATATAGAAAATACCTAGCTTATCAATCGGTCCAATAGTCACTATTATCTGAATTTACTACCTCATTACTTCCAAAGACATTGATGTTAAAGAATACTAAATTACCTTCAGGTGGCGTATTTAGACTTTACAGTCAAAAGTCGTGCTTCCATTTGGTTATTTTCTAGCATAAAGGCACCGATTATTCCCCGATTATTATTGGTTTATCGTTGTAATGGTTTTTGATGAATTTAGGTTTGTTGTAATAAGACTCTGGCCTTTGCCATTCCTCGTATACGTTGCTGATCGGTATACTATTTATAGTGTTGTCACATATGTTCACTGCCAACCGCAGTAGTGAAATGTTGTTTAGACACAGTAGTTAAGGGTAACCACTGTGTCTAAACTGTTCTTTTCACTACTTTATAAGGAATAAATCAGGCAAGCTTTGGTTGGTCCGAAGGCTGAACGCCAAGGATACAGGCAAATAAAATTGGCCTGTATTGTCATCTTCTTTATTGGCTTCACAGGCTATATATTGATTTAGGTGACGTATTAACCGATGCCTGTCATACAAGCGCTGACGGTAATAGTGACCATGTTTTTTAGGATAAAGCGCTCATGCTATCGAGTGTGTTGTCACTTTTTAACATTTGACTCATCAGTGTAACTTACAGTAACTCTTTGTAAGTTACTGTAAGTTACACTGATGTAGCGTTTTATGACTTTCTTCATCAACCAGCTTTCAGCTAAGTCTTTATCGACGAATGACACTACATGGGTATGGGTATGGTTGTCCATAACGGCATTGACTCAAATACAGAAGTCGTGTCACCAATTGAAAATACCAAATACAACAACAATAAACGCTCCTGTGTCCAAACTCGGCAGTATCCGTAACTCACCCCCATAAACTTCTCTTTGTCGCAGTTACCGCACTGCGCAGACAGACAGACTGACTGATATAACGGGAAACACGATGGTGGCTAGGGGTATCAATTAAACTGATTGATTTTTATATGGCGTGGGGATCACAGTCCATCTCTGATGAGTTAGGTGCCTTAAAGTACAGTTCATGAGGCAGTATTACAGTTTTTTAGAGTGAGTGAATAGTTCGGCTATACATGAAATAGACAGGTTAATGACTTAAAATTATTCGTCAATTAAATAATTTATCACCTACCGATAAGTGAAAACAAAATACAGACTCTAATCCAGTTTATTTAAAATTATTTTTACTTCAGCAATTTGTTTGGCACTGCCTTTTTGCAAAATTTCGTCTAATAATTCTTTTGCTGAATCGTCTTCACCGATCTCAATGTAAGCATGGGCTAAGTCTAGCTTAGTCCCTAAACCATCGTCGACGTCAACATCCATTATTTCGAGGTTATCTTGTTCATTGGATAGAGGCTTTAAGGAAATGTTTAAATCTAATAGCCGATCCAGCTCATCGTCAGACTTAGTGCTAAAGCTTTCACTTAACAATGCCTCCACATCCAAAAACTCTTCGATGTCTTGTTCATTAACATCAAAGGTTATTCTTTCAGACGTTTCACTTAAAATAGCGGCAATATCAAAGTCTAAATTATTTTCCTCTAATGATGAATCATTCTCCAAATCAATAGATTCGAGCATTTCATCAAAGCTTGAGCCTTCAAGTTCTACTGCGATCCCATCATCCACAGAATCAGTTTCAGAGGCATCAATCTGTCTTTGATAAGGTTTGACTTCATCTTCGACTAAACAATCTCTCGGCCCAAGTGAATCATCTGACGCATCACTACTAGCTTGTGACGAGTCAAACGATAACCCACCGATAGTTTCAGCAAATACATTGTCGAGTTCAATGTCGTCAATAGAAGCAGGTTTTTTCGATGTAAGATTGAATAACGCCTTATTGAATTCTTCTTTCTTAAAATTTTCTGAGGCTTCATTCGGCTGATTTTTGTCTAATGTCACCTCATTTTTGGATAGTATATCGAGGTCTGTCTTTAGCTCAGTATCACATTCAGCTACTTCACCTATGCTCTTGTTAAATAATGCTTCAACTTCGTCTGACAGATCTGGCTTAGTTAACGCTTCAGTTTTAACTAACGACTCTGACTTTACTGACTCTTCTGGCTCAATAAGTCGTTGTGCCTCATTTATAACTTCAGATAACTCAACTTTTTTATCAAATTTATCGATGTTTTCTGCTAAGTCATCTGGCGTCTGAATAACAAACTGCGTCTCTTCTTCATCCACCACAGATTCAGTTAAAGCTTGATCATCAAGGACTAGTAGCTCATCCTCTTCATATACCATGTCATCAACTTTAGCATCGACTTGTTGTTCATCTTCTTCCAATAAACCATCAAGAACATCATCACTTATATCATCAAAATTTTCTGCGTTATCAATAAGTGAATCTTGTATGCTATTTCCTAGAGCATCATCTAATTTATTACCACTTTGTATCGATAATTTAGCACTTGGTGAGACTAACAAATTATCCATTCTGGTAGCGAAAGGCACCAAAGAAAAGTCGTCCCCATCATCTTCTTCTGGTTTAACAACCGCAGGGCCTTTTCGCTTAATCATCCAATAAGCAAAAGCAGTAAGTAAGAATAAAAACGGTAAGGTGAACAACAATATAAGCGTAATCTGCTCATCTAACCAAGGAGTGTCCTTTTCTACTATTTCTTCAGTTTTTACAGCATTATCCTGACGCGACTTTTTTAACAACTCTGCATTACTTTGGTCCACCTGAGTCATTTGCACAGATATTTGATCTTCACTGCGCAATGCATCAATTTTGAGATTTACTTTGTCGAGTCTTTTAAATAATTTTGTATTCTCATCCAGAATGCTTTGCAGACTTTTTATAGACTCAGAAAATTGTTTCTGAATAGCCACAAACTCGCTATTTTGAGTTTTATCAATCGCTACTATCTTCTGCTCTGTCGACTCCTTAGTTTGTTCCAAAATTGCTGTATTTGAAACTTGTTGACTTCGCTGATTCGGTATATTTGACTTAAAACTCTGTATGTCTAGCTGAGCTTTTTGTTGCGCTTGCTTTTTATTAACACTGAAGATGTAATCTTCAGTGGGCATCCTCAATATCGCACTATTTTTCAACAAATTAATATTTTGTTGTTCAAAAGCGTCAAGATTAATCTCGTATATGGCTTGCATAACCTGATAAATAGAGAGCGAGCTATTAGGACGATAATTCTTAGAAATTTGCCATAAAGTATCCGAGGAAACTATGGGCCCATAAGAGTCAGGTTGATTGCCTCGTTGGGCTTGAGGTTGTACCTCAGAATACCTAGGTGATGTGTTTTTAGGCTCTATTAAATTACCCTGTTGAGAATTAGCAGCAGGAATAGCGGCAACAAAATTCAGCAACATTAAAAGCGGCAATGCTACTTTTTGCAGATTCACATAATTCATTTTATCCCCAGAATATAGCTCTTCGTTATGTATGTCGTCACAACACAAGGCAACACTCAACTTCGAACAATACTTTTGTATAATCCTGTCGAGAATAAAGAAAAGTATTAATCTATATAAATTAACTTGTTATACCACTTTACAAAGCATCATTTAATTGGTTTTAAACACATTGACTCTAGTAATTGGCATCAATGCATCAGTCGTATTTCAAGTTTGAAAACGGCGCATAGAACACAATTAACTATAAACCAGTTACTCTGATTGATCTAGAATGATGTGCAAAGTTGGAAAGATATTGACCTTAATACCTTTCCAACAGTAAGAAAGAATATACAAGGACCTGTCAAACAAGCCCTTGTATAAATATTTACATGTAATCTCGGATAAGCACTTCAGCAATCTGCACGCTATTGGTTGCAGCACCTTTGCGTACGTTATCTGACACAACCCACAAATTTATCCCGTTGGGATGCGTGATATCGTTTCTGACTCGTCCAACATGCACATCGTCATTACCGCTAGCGCTGCTTACTTGGGTAGGAAACGCTTCTCTATCTGTGTGCAACACTATGCCCGGCGCATTGGCTAATAATGTTTTTACTTCTTCAGCATCAATTGGTGAGCGTGTTTCGAGATGAATGGCCTCACCGTGACCATAAAATACGGGGACACGAACAGCCGTCGCATTCACTAAGATAGTATCATCACCCATTATCTTTTTAGTTTCCCACACCATTTTCATTTCTTCTTTGGTGTAATCGTTATCCATAAAGACATCGATTTGTGGGATAACGTTAAAAGCAATTTGGCGACTAAAGGCTTCAGTTTTCACTTCTTTTCCACTTAGCAGAGCTGCTGTTTGATGAGCTAATTCGTCAATTGCAGCCTTACCCCCTCCAGACACAGACTGATACGTGCACACATTAATACGCTCAATGCCAACAGCATCATGAATGGGCTTTAAGGCCACCATCATCTGAATAGTAGAGCAATTAGGATTAGCAATAATATTACGATGACGGAAATCAGCTAACGCTTGCGGATTCACCTCAGGTACAACCAAAGGAATATCTGCTTCATAGCGAAAATGAGACGTATTGTCTATCACTACACAGCCCGCTTCAGCTGCGATAGGTGCAAATTTTTCTGAGACACTACCCCCAGCGGAAAAGAAGCCTAGTTGTACCTGGCTCCAATCAAATTCATCAGCATTTAAAACGCTAATCTCTTTTCCCTTAAAGGTCACCTTTCCACCAGCAGAGCGAGCACTGGCTAATGGATAAAGTTTGTTGATCGGAAAGTCTCTCTGTTCAAGAATTTCAATCATGTGTTGTCCTACTAATCCAGTAGCGCCCAACACGGCGACATCAAAGGCCCGAGACATAGTTTTTTACTCCTAAAAATTTAAATTATGGGTGACATTGGATTATATGGTCCGTCTACATGGCAGGCAAAAATCCAACGTTGTAGATTGCCTTCGAAACTGCAAAATTTCCAGTGTTTAGCGTAATTGCTGAAAATTCTCTTCTTATAGGATAGTGTTTTCGGATATATCTAAACTGCTCGGCACTGTGCATATTTGTTCTGAAATATTGATCATCTACCTCAACATTGTACACATTTAACACTAACTGGTGCAATATATCCCAGAAACCTTGTTTTTCACTTATTTGTATTGGGCTAGGTTGCGCCTTGGGTAAATAATCAGATAATTTTTTATCAGCTTGTATATTTAAATGTTTGCACAAAGCCAAGTACAGCATTTCTGTTCCCCTGGCTTTACCCTCTATGGTATGACCCGCGATATGCGCAGTAGCCAAAGCAGTGTGTGGGATTAAATCAAGATTGATACTCGGTTCGTTTTCCCACACGTCGAGTACCAAGTTCAGTGATTGACCTTGCTCAAAAAGTGTTAGAGCAGCTTGATTATCGATCACCTCGCCTCGACATGCATTGATCAAAATCTGATTGTCTTGTAGAGCTGCCAGTCTCGTTTTATCAAATAAATTTTGGGTGGGATAAGGCCCATCTTTAACCCAAGGTACATGCAAGGAAATGATGTCACACTGCATGATATCGTTCATTGATACGAATTCTCTTGCGTCACCTGCATCAGCTAAAGGCGGATCACATAATTTATAGTTGATACCCAAAACAGTTAATACTCTTGCTAAAGCGCTACCAACATGACCTGCACCGACAATACCCACTGTTTTTTTTGCTAATTCCCAGTTAAGCCTTTTACTCATAACCAACATGGCACTTAACACATATTCCGCCACAGCCACGGCATTACAGCCACCCGCTGAAACAAAAGGAATATGTTGACCCGCCAGATAATGTTGATCTATATGGTCGGTGCCAGCCGTGGCCGTGGCTACAAATTGCACTTGCTTATTTTTAGCTAATAACTGTTTATTAACCTGAGTAGTAGATCGTACCAACAACACATCTGCATCGGCTAACGTATTAGCGTTAATTGTTTTGTGAGAAAATACTTCACACTCACCAAGTCCAGAAAAAAACTCTGCTGCGTAAGGCATACTGTCTTCATAATAAATTTTCATGATGGTTACTTAAGATATATAACTAGAAGTGGCGGTATTATGCCACCTTGTGAAAAATTTAAACCATGGTTATATTTTATTAAATAATTTTTGCGGCGGCAAACATACCCTTTTAAAGTGAAAGGCTTGTGCTGTTGCACTCTTATGATTCAATATCGTGAACCCATAGTAACGTCTTGAATTTTTGATTAATGCCCAACAGGAAGTCATTATAGAACACACGCTTATTCGTTGTCGGGTATAAACTCATCTCTTTACACTTAAAAGTCAATCTGGTGAGTTTTCAACATACAGTCGAATTGAACAGCAACCATTTACCTTATTACTTCAGTCAAGAATTCCTGATACAAAGTCAACACTTCTTGAGGCGCCTCTAATTGTGGGTAATGCCCCACATCTAAGGCTGTCGTTCTTGCATTAGGAATAATCTCGATATAATGATCAAGCATGTGCTGCCCCGATATGGGGTCGTGCACACCATTGATAAAATATAAAGGCACTACTGTGCTGATCATGCTTTGTACCCAACGTTTTCCATGTTGGTTGCGTTCATCGATGTAACTTAATAAATGGGGTAACACCTGCTTACCGTTGTTGTGCTCAATTAACTGCCACAAGGTATCTATTTCATGAGGATTTGGCTGACTATTTACAGCGAATATTTTATTAAACCCCCTCGCTAAACTTGCCTTATTCATAAAATGACAGGCTAAACCGCCCAACCGACTTTTTAATAATTTCTGAGTAAACAGAGGTCGGTGATGAGAAGCAAATAAGCCACCATTTAAAAAACAAATAGACAATATGTGAGCCGCGCTATGAATATCGTCCTGTCGACTTAATAGTTCTTGAGCCACCGAATCACCATAGTCGTGAGCCAGAATATGGTATTGCTTAACACCTTGTTTACGCAACAACGCCTGCACAATGTCGGCTTGCTCTAGCAAACTATACTGATGTTTTGTGGGTTTATCCGATAAACCAAAGCCTAACAAATCTATACTGAGTAAACGGTATCGCGCGGCTAGATGTTTCCACTGAAAATGCCAATCCCAAGCAGCACTGGGGAAACCGTGAATAAATAATATAACGTCTTTGTTTACATCTTTATTAAAGTTAAGTGATTGCCAATGAGCAATACGATAGCCGCATAACTCACTGAAATCTGCTTGTTTTTGATAATTGTCAAAGGTGAGTTGCTTCAAGTGTTATTGATCATATCCAGGATTAGTGCGGTCTAATTTACGCAATATTCCTGGCCATGCCAAGGCGCCACCAGCAGAGCGTGTAACCTGTTTAGCCTGAGCCTGAATGCCGGCTAAAATATTTGATGGTATGGGGATCAGTTCTTGGCCACTGGCTTGAGCTTTGAGCTGAATTTGGCAAGAGCATTCTAGTAAATACATATATAAAAACGCATCGGCAATGCTGTCTGCGCAGGTTAACAACCCGTGATTACGCAAGATCATGAAGTTGGTATCACCTAAATCAGCCACCAGACGTGACTTTTCATCAGGATTAAGCGCCACACCTTCATAGTCATGGTAAGACAATGACGAAAGGGCAAACAGGGATTGTTGACTTAGAGGCAACAAGCCTTGTTTAGTTGCAGACACTGCGATACCGGCTGTGGTGTGTAAGTGCATCACACACTTTGCATCCTCACGTGCTTCATGCACCGCACTGTGAATGGTAAATCCTGCCGGATTGATCTCATAATCTGAGTCCATCACTTTATTACCTTGCAGGTCCACTTTGACCAAACTCGAAGCGGTGACTTCTTCAAACATCAAACCATAAGGATTAATTAAAAAATGATGTTCCGGCCCAGGTACACGAGCAGATATATGGGTGAACACTAAATCATCCCAACCAAACATAGCCACGGCACGGTAACTCGCGGCTAAATCGACTCGGGCTTGCCATTCTTGCTCACTGACATGTTGTTTGACTGAAGCTACCATTTGATTCATTTCCTGTTGAATATTACTGAGCTTAAGATAAGCTATCGAGCATAATTTAAACTGTCGCCAATGTGACAATTAAGAGCCTTTATGCAATCTAATAACGTGCGTCAAATCCTTTCGCAAAATACATGGTTTGCTTCTTTGCCGGAACGGTTAGCTGATAAGTTACTTGAAAAAGGTAAGGTGAAAGTCCTTTACGACCAGCAAATATTACATCAGAAAAATGATTCCGCAGACGGATTTTATTGTGTACTTAACGGCAGAGTACGTATCAGTAATTTCACGGTTGAGGGCAAAGAGCTAGTATTAACGTGGATCCAACCGGGAAATTGGTTCGGCGAAATATCATTAATTGATGGTCAACCTCGCACCCACGACGCACACGCAGAAGGCTCAACCACAATATTGAAAGTACCTACATCCGCTTTTGAACAATTATTCAAAGAACACAACGATTGGTCCCAATATATTATGCGCCTACTGTGTCAAAGAGTACGTGCCACGTTCAGTCTGATAGATGAGACTGGCTGTCTATCATTGAAAGGGCAATTATGTAAAAGATTAAGTCTGATGCATCAGGGCTTAGAAGAACAACAATCAAAGAGTATGCAGATTAAGATTTCTCAAGATGCGTTAGCGCAACTTATTCATAGTTCAAGGCAAACAGTGAACAAAATTTTACAAGGTTTACAAACAGACAAAGTCATCGTACTGCGTTATGGAAGGATCGTCATTTTAAACAGAAATGCCCTTGAAGCATTAAGTCAGATTTAATAGCATAGGTTTTATAGCACCAAATTAACAATCAAAACCAATATGCCAATCAGCCCTAACACAAACAAAATACCGACTATCACAAAGGGTACAAAAGACGGTTGCTCAAAATCGTGTTTATAGTTGGCACCACTTTGTACGCCCAGTACACTTGCAGCGACACTTTTAAAAACTTGCCATAAATTAGTTTTTGCCATCTATGTTTAATTCCTGTGTGTGTGGACATGCTCACTTATTTTTGAACAACTCTTCCCACCTTAACGATCTAATGCAAATTGTGTCATATCGCAGGAGAGAAGTAATGATAGTTTTATGCTTTGTCGAAGTAGTGTCTTTATTTGCAACAGTACATTACAAAACCATAACGATAAAATACATTCCGCAGAACCAAAGCGGTAATGCATGTTTTAGCT
>Ga0209712_10002980_pt1 | contig 13841 bp, 10 predicted proteins | sample ArcOceMetagenome_FD_187443 | JGI IMG/M metagenome (GOLD analysis project Ga0209712, IMG submission 187443) | Marine eukaryotic phytoplankton communities from Arctic Ocean - Arctic Ocean - Greenland ARC118M Metagenome (SPAdes) (version 2) | ecosystem: Environmental > Aquatic > Marine > Oceanic...
TCATCACAGCCAACCCCTGCCCCACATCTAAAACGTCTATCTGCCAAGTATGGGTTGTTTGAGGTAATAAATGGCTAATCAGCGGTAGCAACAACACACAAAGATACTTTTTATTTATCCCAAAAGAAGGTAAGCAACAACCCAACACAAACAGGAATACAAAAAACCACACTGCACCTGGGAACGACTGAATAGTAAAAAATGAAGCATTGAGCTGTAACGTAAAATCAAGAAAAGTCAGGCTATAACTCAGCATATGGTCTGCTAAAGAAAATAACGCAAAAGCCCAATCAGAATTGAATGCTAAACAGATTAATGCTAGCAAGCAAAGAGGTACCAAGATCATCGTCACTGCAGGTACGGCGATTAAATTAACGAAGGGGGAAACGGTTGAGATATAAGAAAATTGCCAAGCCACTAATGGCAACATCAATACAGTTAAACATAATTGCACTTTGATCATGGCGGACAGTACCGCTAACAAAGAAAAATCACTTTTTTTAACCGGCCATCGCCAAAACACAAAACAAATAATGCTCACTGCACAAAAGCTTAACCAAAAACTCAAACCAAATATGCTTAGAGGGAATAATAATATAAAGCAGGTAAGCGACAACAAAATTAATTTTTTTGCTCCAAGATGTTTATTGCATAGAAAAAACACACTAAACAGAAGCAACATCAGCCATGCTCTCAGTGTAGGCAAACCAAAACCAGCTAAAGCTGAATAAGCCAAGGTGGGAAAAAGTGTCAAAAACATGGCCACGTTATGCAAATTGATATGATGTAAGGTATGAAATCGGCTAATCAACACACCACCAATCCAAGCTATCAACACATAACTTAGACTTGCAACTAAGGCCAAATGGAGACCTGAAATAGCGATAAGATGAGCCACCCCAGTTTTTTGAACTAGATGCCAGTCTTGCGGTTGTAACAATCCTCGATAACCAAACGTTAGAGCAGCTAGCCAAGATTGATGGGGTAAAGAAAAGCCTAACATTTGATTCAGCAATGTTTGCCTAATAGTTTTAACATCGTTAAGCAACGTATTATCGACATCTGATTTAACGTAACCAGTTGCAATTATGCCTTCACTGAATAACCACTGCTGATAGTTGAAACCTGCCTCGTTGGCCAAACCATGAGGGGGCTTAACTTTCACCAAAAGTGACACGTGTTGACCCTGCTGCACCTGCCAAGCAGGCTCGCGCCAACTTAGGCGGAAACGCTTAGCAAAAAACAAATGTTGGTCTTCAATCTGTGTAACCTTAAGATTAAACCGTATATTTTGTTCTGCAATGACTACACTGCTAACCTTGCCTATTATTTGTATTGGCTGACTAATTTGTTCTGAAGATAGTTGCAAATAGTATTGCCAATGCCCTACACTCGCCATCCAGACTATGCCTAACAAAAAACAACCAAGGTGTTGGTGTTTCCTAATTGTTAAGCCAGCACACACTAATAATAAAAGAGTAATAAACATGCAAGGCAAGCTGGTCCAGAATAAACTAGAGAACGAGGCTGCAATAAAACTGCAAAATTTACTGTCCATAATAAGTAGTAAATGCCCTCCGTTGCTGCATGATATTAAAGTATAGAGAACTATTCTGAAAAAGTTTATTAAGCGCTTTTTACCCAGCCCAAAGAAAGTCAAAGAACAGAAAGTATTATCTATTTTTGGTACTTTGCTACACGATCCTAATCTTTGGCATTTAAATAGACGCTCAGCATCGGGGGCGTTTGCTGTGGGTTTATTCTTCGCATTTTGGCCAGTGCCTTTTCAAATGTGGTTGGCAGCTGCATTGGCCATTCCCTTGCGGGTTAACTTACCGTTATCTGTGGCTACAGTCTGGATAACTAATCCTTTTACTATGCCGCCCATTTTTTACAGTGCTTATATTGTAGGTACTACAGTGATGGGCTCTCCACAAAGAGAATTTAGTTTTGAATTGAGCTGGGACTGGGTTCTACAAAGCATCGAAACCATTGGCCCAGCGTTTTTGGTGGGTTGTCTGATATGTTCAGTATTTTTTAGTGCAGTGGGGTTCTTTAGCTTCAATTATCTGTGGAGATTATCAGTCACTAAGGCATGGAAACAACGCATCCAGAAACGTTACCCAAAAACCTAAAGTGATACAGCAAAAGTGATGACTCAATCAATTTGTTGAGTCTGTACAAATAAAAAATGTATAGCGCTTGTTTTTGATTTTTAGGTTTGCAAAAAAGGACCTACTAAATCAACAATACCCTCGTAGCTACGAATACACCATTACGAATACGCCATAATACACTCTGGTAACGTTAGATCTCATTGCATGCATTAGCAGCTCACATTACTCCTTAACTTTATATTTTGCTTAAAATGAATAGAGCCAAAATCAACTTAATAGAATGAACACTATTATTACTGATTACTGATTACTGATTGCGAACTTCAAAACAATCAAACAATCAAAGTTATCAGCTAGAGGGTAATGGTCACCTAGCTGACAACTACCTTTTAACAATAATCAATTCATCAAGACTTAACTTCTCAGGCCGGTATAGATTGACTTTCTCGTCTTCTTTTGGATAGCCAAGAGCCAAGCCGCATACTAATTTGTATCCTTTGGGAATATCAAAATATTTTTCTAAAGGAGAACGCCACATACCCAGAGCGCCCTGTGGGCAAGTGCCTAAACCTCTGTCTGTGGCTGATAACATAAGTGATTGCATCATGATCCCTGAATCAACCAATGCGGTGAACTTCATACTAGGATGAATAAAAACAAAAATAGCAACAGGTGCATCAAAAAACGTGAAATTTCGGGCCATAGCTTCATCCCGAGCTTGTTTGTCACCACGAGCAATACCAAGAGTTTCGTATAAACCTTTACCCGTTGCCATTCTACGGTTTTGAAAAACACCAGGATACTTACCTAAAATAGGTTTGTAATCTCCATCAGGCATGGCCTGACTTGTGGCTGCACTAAACAACTTAAGTGGCAATGGCAGACGTTGTATTTTGTTTATTTTATAATATCTAGACAGTAATTCTTGTCCAAGTTGTTTGCATGTGTCGCCATCAGCAACAGCCACTTTGTAGGGTTGGGTATTAGAGCTTGAGGGTGATTCAATGGCATCCAATAAGATGTCGTCAATCGTATCCTTTTTAACAGGCCGATCGGAAAATGCTCGAATACTTCTGCGCGATCGCAGTACAGCTGAAAATTCCATGTGTACAAATATTAAGATTATAATACTGGATTTTTAATGAATTTAGCTTTCCAGTCAACTGGCAATACTGAGATTAATGGCGTTTCAAATTAGCCAAGAATATAAAATAACATTGGATGGTGATATTTGCCTACGTTGACACTAAAGCTTAATAGTTGATGTCCACAACATAGTCACTTTAATTTTGGCAAAACTTTGTAGCATAAAGACACGTGAAGACACATAAAAAATCGACAAATCTATCACCCAATAGACATATCCAAAGAGTCTCAGGCGGAGGGATGAACCCCAGATAAATATTATTGGCCTACTCACAAAAAATGAGTATGCTTATAAATCACACAATTATGTGTGTTTTATAAGCAGAAGGAGTTGTATATGTATTTAGTGACCAATAGAGTTATTTCAAAAGGCAGTACTATTAAAGTATTTGGTGATATCCCAAGCCCACAAGGCCCTAACGAACTTAGAATTGTTGAAGTTAATAAAAAAGATAACAAATGGAAGATTACTCCCGTAAAAAACAAGTTGACCGTTTCACAAATTGAAAAACTATCTAAAGACAACAATCTCAACATAGATACTGGTCTCCCATGGCATGGCTCATTGGAGGTTGCCTGCAAAATATTCGAACAAGCAAAAAAAGAAAACAAAACCATTTTATTTTTTGTGCATGGATATAACAACGACGTTGATGATGTATTGAAGGCTGCGTCTGAATTAGAAGAGTTATACAACCTGATTGTTATTCCATTCACATGGCCTGCAAATGGCGGAGGAGCGATATCTGGCACTGCGTCTTACCTTAGTGACAAAGCCGACGCTAGAGCTTCATCGGATGCTTTCAATCGATTTGTTGCAAAAATAAAGTTTTTCTATGCCTTGCTGTCTAATGCAAACTTAAATGAAATAAAAACTAAAGTAGAAAAAAAATATGAAGGTAAAAACAACCCGATGGCCGCGGCATCACTTTATAGCGAATTAGTAGACAAAGCCTGCAAGATAAAAATTAATTTACTGTGTCACAGTATGGGCAACTACCTGCTTAAGCATTCGTTAATGACGAGCGACAATGCAACATCAGAATTGGTGTTTGATAACATTAATTTGGTTGCTGCCGACACCAATAATAAAAATCACGCCAACTGGATAGACACCATAGATGTTCGAAATCGTATTCATGTAGTCATTAACGAAAACGACTCAGCTTTAAAAGCATCGCGCATTAAACCTGGCAAAGAACAAAAGGCTCGTCTTGGTCATTATTTAAAAAGTCTCAACAGTGAACATGCAGTTTACATAGATGTTACCGAAGCAGACGAAGTGAATAATGAACATAGCTATTACAAAGGCAGCGCTGTAGCTAAAAATGCCTCATTACGGGCGCTATTTAATGATTTATTTAATGGTAATAGTGTCGAGAAGCGACTCACTTATTTTGATGCCAATAAATACTTTAAACTTTAAATCAATAGCGAACATTTGACACGCTAGGTGCCGGCATTCTTAAAAATCAAATTATGCCGGCTGCAATGTTATGTACTGCATGTTTTAACCCTGCAGAGATTGCATCAACCCTAAATTAAACAAAATAACTCTATCCAAAATTATTATTGGAGCAGACTAAGCTGATATTTGGAATAGGTTAGCCTTCATTACCACTCGATTTTTTATCCATCACAATGGAGATTATGTTAGCGTTGCAGCATGGTATGCCGTATTTTTATTGAATCTAACATCATGGTTTATCAGTAACAGGATTGGATATATGAAAACCATAGTAGTTACAGGTGGATCAAGTGGTATAGGTTTAGACATTGCCCGGGCTTATACAAAACAAGGTGCCAATATTATTTTATTGGCTAGAAATCAGGCGCGCTTGGATGAGGCCGTAAGTGAATGCAAAACCTTGCTGAAATCTGACAATCAACAAGTGTTATCTTTTGCAGTTGATGTGACTAACCAAGCACAATTGACCAATGCGGTAACTGTAATTAAAAACCAGATGGGTACTCCAGATTTACTGATATTAAGTGCGGGGATTGTCGCAAGTGAACGCTTTATCGAACAAAGCGATGTAAATTTTGATGCCATTATGCAAACAAATGTAATGGGAAGCCGTGCTGTGGCTCGCGCTTTTTTGCCTGATATGATGAGTCGAAAGTCCGGTCAAATTTGTTTTATCAGCTCACTGGGCGGCATTATTTCCACTTATGGATACAGTGCTTACAGCGCATCAAAATTTGCGGTCGTTGGCATGGCTGGTTGTATGCGTCAAGAATTAGCAGAGTATAACATCGGTATTAGTGTGGTTTGCCCCCCAGAAGTCAACACACCAATGGTCACCAAAGAATCTGAACATATATTACCGCAAACAAGGTTTATAAAAGATATAGGGGGTACTTTGCAACCTAAAATAGTAACCAAAGCTACGCTTAAAGGCATTGCCAAAAACCAATTTATTATTGTGCCAGGTGTAATGGCCAAGCTTTCATATTGGCAAGCTCGAATGTTCCCCAAAACCTTTGCTGCCCTTGTTCAACTTCTGGTCAGACACGCCAGTAAAGCATAAATAAATATGGGGTCAGAACAAAATGAAATCACTTTTGCGCCATTCACATTTCCCTTTTAATGCTAATGTTAATTTAAATGCAAACGGTTGCAATTTTTATCTGTGAGCAATAGCAGTCTATCTCAGACGCCAGCAATCCATAAAAAGATGCCACACTATGCAGCAATATTCGGGCAGCAATATTCGGGCAGCAATATTCGGCAATTCTAAAAACGTATAACAACAGCCTTTCCAAATCAAAAATAATATTATTGGTTACAGGTAAAGAGGAAGTGGCTCGAAGCTCATTCAACAACAGGTTATTTATCTCTTTCAAAAAGCGATGCTTAAAAGTATTTACAATTAATCCGTATTAAAACTTCAAGCATAGTAGACAACAACTAGTTAATATTAATTTGCGCTTATTAAATAACGCCGGACATGGGGTTTGCAGCGAGTATTGTGATAAAGTACACACCTGTTAAACGCCTTAAGCACCCAGATTAATTAAGCTCAATTTATGATCCCATGGACCCATCTAGACACCGCACAAATCCCTAATGACGGCGGTGAATTAAAACTTTCCCAACGCGGCGATGAATTCTCCATAAAGTTATCAGGCAAACGTGGCGAACTGATGAACAGCCGCGTCTTTAATTCAGAAAAAGTACTTTCGCAATTAGGTTGTGCTCATATTAAACCCCATCACGACGCGCATATTTTAGTCGGTGGTTTAGGCATGGGGTATACCTTAGCAGCGGCGCTAAAAGCAGTGAATGCAGACTCGCAGGTCACGGTTGCCGAATTAGTACCCGAAGTAGTAAAATGGAACAAAGGCCCTCTTGGCAACTGTGCTGGGAACCCTTTGCAAGACTCGCGCACTCAACTACACATTGGCGATGTCAAACAATTGTTGATCACAAGACAACCTTTATTCGATGCAATTTTACTGGATGTTGATAACGGCCCCAAGGGGCTGACACATTCAGATAATAATTGGATTTATTCTGAAGACGGACTAAAAGACATATATGACACTCTGCAGCCCAATGGCATGTTGGCCATATGGTCTGCAGGCCCTGATTATCTATTTACCGTTCGCTTAAAAAAGATAGGCTTTAGAGTAGATACACGCAATGTTCAAGCTCGTCCGAGGAAAGGCAGTCAACATACCATTTTCCTAGCCAAGAAACTTTAGAACCTAATCTACAAGGCAACCCATGTCATTTTCATCTTTGCAGTTATCCACCCCCATTCTAAAAGCCATCACTGATTTAGGGTATGCCCAACCGACGCCCATTCAAGAAAAAGCTATCCCAGTTATTTTATCGGGTAAAAACCTAATAGCGGCTGCCCAAACTGGCACAGGTAAAACCGCCAGTTTTGTGTTGCCTATTTTACAACGACTTAATACTGGCCATAAGCTGCGAGGTAAACGTGTACGTGCCCTTATCCTTGTGCCCACCAGGGAATTGGCAGTGCAAGTTGAAAAAAGCATTTCAGCATACGGTCAACATTTAGAACTGATATCAATGGCAATGTATGGAGGCGTTGATTCGTCTGAACAAACACAACGTTTAATTTGGGGCGTTGATATACTGGTTGCTACGCCGGGTCGTCTTTTAGACCTCGCACATCAACGTGCATTGCATTTTGATGAACTTGAAATTTTAGTATTAGATGAAGCCGACAGAATGCTGGATATGGGTTTTATTGGCGACATTAATAAAATTATTGAACGTTTACCAGAGCAACGTCAAAACTTGTTATTTTCTGCGACTATTTCAAATGAAGTCCGTGCCTTAGCAAAACGTTCTATCTACAAACCCGTTGAAATATCTATCAAGCAAAACAAAGCATCCACGCCCAATATTGACCAATGGTTAGTGACAGTTGATAAAGGCAATAAATCAGCATTATTAAGCCATCTCATTAAAGAACAAGAATGGGATCAAGCGCTTATTTTTATTGAAACAAAACAAGGTGCTGCTAAGTTAGTTAGTCAATTAGAAAAACGTGGTATTCCTGTAGACAGTATTCACGGTGACCGAACACAAGCCGTTCGCGAAAGAATTCTAGCCGATTTTAAGTCTGGTCAAATTAAGTTTTTGGTCGCAACAGGAGTTGCTGCACGCGGGCTTGATATTCAAAATTTGTCACGCGTTGTTAACTATGACATACCTGATCAAGTTGAAGATTATATTCATCGAATTGGAAGAACAGGCCGAGCCGGTGCGTCAGGAGAAGCCATTTCATTTGTGGCTAAAGATAACTTTAGAAATCTATGTGCCATCGAAAGCCGTCTTGGTCATGTCATTACCAGAAAAATGTTTGAAGGATTTGAAGTCAAAAAAACCGTGCCAGAATCTATTCTAAACTACGTGCCTAAAAACAAACGGAAATAGGTTTTCAAATTTTTTAAAGAGACAAATCGGCTACATGTTCAAGATAGGCACCCGTAAGCTGTGAACATTTGTTTTGTTGTGCCCATTACATTAGAAATCAACGCAACGTTTAAACGCATCAACGGTAGCAACACCTGGCTCTTTGGCACCTAGATCTCTTGACACTTATGTTTTAGCACCACAACAATTTAACACCCTATTCCAAGGGTCAGTTCAATGCCCTAGACCCAACAAAAATAATGCCTGTTAAATAGACAAGGAATGTGGTTTATTGTTTTTATAATTGGCATGAATTAATGTGCCCTTTCTTTAAATCCAGCTTTGACATTGAAGCAGATCCTAACCTAGAGAAAATATGAAAGTCTTTATTTTATATGCACACCCAGAACCTAATGCCTCGTTTCAGGGGGCCTTACTGAAAAAAGGAGTGGAAACTCTAGAGTCCGAGGGACACGAAGTCATTGTTTCAGATCTCTACAAAATGGGCTTCAACCCTGTGGCCAGTGCTGAGGACTTTACTACGCGCCGCTTTCCTGACCGATTACAGTATGACCGTGAGCAGAAATTCGCGGTGGAAAATAATGAACTTCCCAATGATGTGAAAGCTGAGCTGGAAAAAATATTTTGGTGCGATCTATTTATTGTACAGTTTCCACTTTACTGGTTTTCGACGCCAGCAATTCTTAAAGGCTGGTTTGATCGTGTTTTCGTCAACTCTGTAGTGTATGGCGCAGGAAAACGTTACGAAACCGGTGGCCTAAAAGGTCGCAAGGCTATGGTGGTAACAAGTTGTGGTGCTTATTCAGAAATGTTTGAGCCAGATGGCATGATGGGAGATATTAACGTTGCTCTTTGGCACCTGCATAATGGTACATTATTTTACACAGGCTTCGAGGTGTTGCCGCCATTCGTTGCCTATTCCCCGGTATTTGGTGGGCAGGATGCCTGCGATAACTACCTTGATGATTACGCTCGCAGATTAACTAATATTGATACCACCACACCAATGAAATTTCATCCTTTGAGCGATTTTGGAGCCGACTTTAAACTCAAGCCAGAAGTCACACCTGCCAGTGCAGGGCACAGCCGCTAAATATCATTTCGGATAAAGTTTGCAGTTCGGTCGGGGAATTCGCTAGTTTTTTTCGACTTAACTTAGTTTTTCGGTAGCTAATCGAGATATCCATAGCAACAATGTGCAAAACAGAGCCTCAAACTCCAATATACAAGCAGGACAAACACCGATTATCAGCAACGCCGATGCTCTTATTTTACCTTCTGGATGAATAGACTCCAACACTTCAACAAAGCTTTGGCGATAATCAATTTAATTAAAATATATTGATTCGATGTTAGAAACGAAATATAAATACAGTCCTAACCAACACAACAGAAATTTTATACAATAAGATTTTCAAAGGTAAACCTAAATACCTCGCCTCGGGTAACTTGTAACACTCGGGTTTGTTCGGGGATAGTGGCGAGTCGACATCTTCCCAGTCATCTATCAGTGACAGCACATGTTTTTGTGGGCCATAAAAGACTAACGTTTTAAAGCAAGCACAGCGAAAAAATCAAACCATCCTTAAAACCTGCAGAATAGCTTGCTTTAAAATTGCTACGCAAACAAAGTCATAACTAGGTAAAAAAAGCTAACCAAGACACCCATTGTAGTTCAATCAACTATTTAAACTTTTAGCACAAATTACAACAGGTGTTTGGTAAATTACTGAACAAAAAGCCCTCTATTTAGAGGTGTCTAAATGTTTTGAAACCTCTTGCCCTTTCACTTTTTCTTTCGCCACTTTTCTTAAATCTTGACGAATAACTTCTACTTTTTCAAACGTAGCAAAAGCCTCTTCTTTTGATTCAAATTCAAAAATACTTTTTATAGGGCAAGACTCTTCAGAGGTCAATATCTTGTCACGACCATTGCCACATAGTTCTGAGAAGTCGCCCTTAAATCCAGCAGCAAAACCGGTTTGTAAGGAGTGGCACTTAAACCAAGTCGTGATCAGGTAATAACGGTTTTTCCCCCGGGCATTAATGCTAATGACATCATCGTCGAGCAGGCCATAACCTCGAATATTATGCTGACGTACACAGGCTCTGCCGTCTTGTTCGGTTTGTGCTCTTAATAATTCATCGTTACTTGGCAGATTAACACCCAAACTTGAACATGAAACTAAACTAAAAAATGCAATCATGACTAAACAACGTTTTAAAAATATCATTATTTCTCCTTTGGTACACAAATGTTTGAAGGGGCATATACGAGCTACAAACCCAGATAGTTGATGAACGTTACATTGTTTTGTACACGCTTGCACTGGACCAGTTATCGAAGTCATCTTATACAGAAAATTATCTTTACAACTCATATGCCTGGGTAAACAAACTTAATCCTATTTTATTGGCTGTTTTCGTATAGAATCCCCGTCGTAATTTTTACCTGTTAAAAATTTTCTATCTTCAACAGGTATCTGACAACACCTTTTCACTCCTTTCTAAAATGACATAATAATGACTGATAAAACTATAGTAACGCACAACGGTAATTTTCATGCTGATGATGTTTTCAGTGTTGCTGCCCTTAAGAGCATTTTTTCTTCTTTTACACTCATTCGCACACGTGATTTAGAGATTATCGCCAAGGCCGATATCGTGATTGATGTAGGTGGAGAATATGACGCAGAAACAGGTCGCTTTGATCATCATCAACGTGGTGGTGCAGGGGAACGAGAAAATGGTATTCCCTACTCCTCATTTGGTTTAATTTGGCAAAAATATGGCTTAGATATATGTCAGGGTAACCAAGACGTCGCCAATGCGCTTGATGCGGGCCTAGTATCATCAATCGACGCCATCGATTGTGGTCATGTCAAAGGTGTGCCTGAAGGTATTAGCCTTAGCCAAACTATTTCAATGTTCAACCCAACTTGGCAAGAAGATAGCCACTTTGATAGCTGCTTTGATGAAGCGGTTAATTTTGCATCTCGGGTTTTAACACGATTCATTGCAGCGGCTAATGGAGGCATCAGTGCAAAAACAATTGTCGCTAATGCAATTGATAATGCACAAGATCCAAGAGTGATTGTATTAGAAAAATATACACCTTGGAAAACAACGGTTCACGCCATATCTAACAAGGCTTTATATATGATTTATCCCTCTGGGACTGGACAATGGAGAATTCAAACGGTACCTATTGAACCGGGTTCATTCGAAGACAGAAAACCTCTGCCTAAAGAATGGGCCGGCTTATCTGATGCAGCGCTGCAAGATAAGACGGGCATTGATGACGCAATGTTTTGTCATAATGGTTTATTTATTGCCGGTGCAGAAACGTTTGAAGGTACCATGAAAATGGCAGCTATCGCACTTCAATAATAGTGAGATAGTCAGCCTCAGAACACCTTGAAATATAGCGAAGCTCATTCATTACTTGCATTGACACCTAAAGGAATTTAACGGAAGTTAAATTAGGTGTCTCTGTAAATTTTCTACTTTTTTCGCTTAAATTGATGCACTCCTTTTTACCTAAATTGACTTGGTACTTTTATTTACTAGCTCATTATTTACTAGCTAATTATTTGCAAGGTTAATTCTTTCCATAAATTCTTCTGCATTTGGATTTTCGCGTCTGATAACTAAATACATGGGTAAAATGAATAATTTACTAATGTTGAGTTCTCCTTGTTTAAAACCTTTAGAAAATGTCATGGCGGCGTTGCTTTCCCCTAGATAACTGATGGCATACTGTGCCTCTTTATTGCGCAACATAACTAATTGTGACGACAAACTTAATTCATCAGCAATCACAGTAATTGCATTTTTAGGATTATGAATGTGTTCTTTCAGTGGTCCTTTAAAGGCCTCCAATGGAAGAGGCAATGAAATACTAACCCCCTTCAAATCAGATAATGTTTGCACTTTTTGTTCAATATTTAGATGATAAAGATAGAAATTCAGATTAAACAAAGGTTTTGCACTAAAAACGAAATCTTTTGGGTTTTCAATTAACGTTAGAGTCGCAATAAATGCATCCAATGAAGGTGTTTTAATAAAATTCGCGATATCTTCTTGATACGTCCTGACCATCTCTACATCAACATTCGCTTTTCGAAATAATGAAACCAAATTTTTCCCAGTTAATCCCCTGACACTTCCGTCTGCATTTGCATATATGTGTGGCGCTCTTTCTATATAGCCAACTTTAAGTAGATCAGACGACCATGCAAATGGCGTAATATTTAACAGGGTAATGAGAGTCAAAAAGCATAAAAATCGCAACATATAAACAACACATCCGTTTCAAGAAAAAGTATTCTTGAGGATAGCAGGCGCTGCCAAAAAAGTACTCATTTAGATAAAACAATAAGCATCATATAAGTGAAACTAATTTTTCACAGTCGGTTTTTAACTTTTTTGATAAATAAAAGGGTTATGTAAAAAAGTGTTAGGGAATGTTTATCCACAGCAAATATTCAACAAAGTGGGTCATCAGGTAAAGTTCGGCATCATAAGCTTGGCAAGAAGATAGCTGCTTTGATACCTGCTTTGATGAAGTGGTTGATTTTGCATCTCGGGTTTTAACACGATCCATTGCAGCGGCTAATGGAGGCATCAGTGCAAAACAATTGTTGCGAATGCAATTGATAATGCACAAGAACCAACGGTGATTGTATTAGAAAAACATACACCGTGGAAAAAACGGTTCACGCATTACCTGACAAAGCTTTATAAATGATTTACCCCTGTGGCACTGGCTAATGGGGAATTCAAACGGCACCGGTTGAAGCGGGTTGATTCGAAGACAGCGAACCTCTGCGAACCTCTACGAACCTCTACGAACCTCTAAGTAAAGAATGGGCCGGCATATCTGATGTAGCGCTGCAAGATGAGACGGGTATTGATGACGCAATGTTTTGTCACAGTGGCTTATTTATTGCCAGTGCAGAAACCTTTAAAGGTACCATTAAAATGGCATTTATCGCACTTCAACAATAATGAACTCATCAGAAGAAGAACAACGTTAATAGACCTAACGTTGTTCTTCTTCTAATCAATACAAATACAGCGTTAATACTTTCAACATCACTTACCGCAAAACAACCATAGGTACTTTGCAGCGCTCAAGCATTTTCAAGGTGTTACTGCCTAAAAAGAATTGTCTTAGTTTGGAATGTCCAAAAGCGCCCATGACAATGAGTCCTATATCATGGGTTTCTTTATATTCCATTAGTGACTCATGTATGTTGCCTTCGATGAAAGATGCTGTGACATTAAAGCCCTTTTCTTCCAGTTTTTGTTGGGCTAGTGCAAACTTATCTTTCTGATTTGACTCATTATTTTTTACAGAAACCAGATGGCAGTGAAGACCATGTAATAATCCACCGTCGATAACCCGTTGCAGTGCTATTTCAGCAGTTTCTCTTCCATCATAGGCAATCATAAACGAAACAGGTGTTTTGAACGTGTCCGGAATAACCATGACGGGGTGTGACGCCTTTCGTAACAACGTTTCTATATTAGAGCCCAGCGCATTAAAGTTGCCATCATGCCCCTTGCCACTGCGGCCAATAACGATGAGGCGGGTTTGACCTTCAATATCGTTTATTGAGTCGACCAAGTCACCATGCCTTTGTAATGATTCAACCTCT
>Ga0209712_10002981_pt1 | contig 13838 bp, 13 predicted proteins | sample ArcOceMetagenome_FD_187443 | JGI IMG/M metagenome (GOLD analysis project Ga0209712, IMG submission 187443) | Marine eukaryotic phytoplankton communities from Arctic Ocean - Arctic Ocean - Greenland ARC118M Metagenome (SPAdes) (version 2) | ecosystem: Environmental > Aquatic > Marine > Oceanic...
TATAATCCATTCCTTTTAAACAAGCGTAACCATACCCTTTTCTATTTTCAAAAAGTACAGTTGCACCAGCTTTTTTTGCATTTTCCGCTGTTTTATCAGTAGAATTATTGCTAATAACAATAATTTCTTCAACTATTTTAGGAATGTCTCGAACAACTTTTCCAATAGAATTTTGTTCATTGTATGCAGGAATAATAACTTTTATTATTGGAGTCATTTTCTTAAATCATTTAGACTATTTTCACTTTGAAAGGAGAAAAAGTCTGTCCATTCTTTTATTTTTTCACCATTTTTATATTTAGAAGCTTTTACCAATTTATTCATTTTATATGAAAGGCAATACCCGTTTTTTTGATTATTTCTTAATTGGCATTTATGACTAATATTTCCTGCTTTATCATAAAACAGCCACCAATTATTTTGCAAGCCTTCTTTAAAGTGGCCTTCTTTTTCTAGGAAAGAATTTATGCGGTAAAAGTACCAATATTTATGTTCTAAATTGTCTTTGTAATAGCCTTCTTTTTTTAGCGTTCCATTTCTATAATAATATTTCCAAAAAGAAGTTTTTTCACCCTCCTTAAGCCAACCCTCCTCTTTGAGTTGTCCTTTTTTATAATAGGATTTTTGATATTTTTTTTGACTAAATACTGCGGTGTTTATTAATAATAAGATATAAAATAGCAATTCTTTTTTAAACATTATTTTTTATTTACAAGCTCCATTAGATTTACATCATTTCCTAATAAAATTTCTGTAGGATTTATTCTGCCATCTTCAGGTCCATTTTCTAACTTTAAAACACCTCTTGGGCAAACGGCAGAACAAATTCCGCAACCAACACAGCTAGAACGTACAATATTTTCACCTTTTTGTGCATATGCTCTTACATCAATTCCTTGTTCGCAATAGGTAGAGCAATTTCCACAAGAAATACATTGGCCACCATTTGTTGTAATTCTAAATTTTGATTTAAAACGTTGAATAAAACCTAAATATGCAGCTAAAGGACAACCAAATCTGCACCAAACTCTATTACCAAAGATTGGATAAAAACCAGTACCTATTACACCTGCAAATATAGAACCTATTAGAAAGCCATAAATATCTTGAATGGTTTGTGTTTTAATACCAATTACTTGGTTTGCGCCAGAAAAGAAAGTATACAAGGCAAAGCCAGTCATTACTAAAACAAAAATTAAAACACTGTGAATTATAATACGTTCGAATTTCCAAGAAAGCAAGGTCTTGCTTGAGAGTTGTCTATAAGGGTCTCCTAAAGTTTCTGCCAAACCACCACAACCACAAACCCAAGAACAGTACCATCTTTTTCCGAAGAAATAAACCATTACTGGCACCACTACAACGGTTAATACAACACCCCAAACTAAAATAAATAAACCAAAACCACCACTAGAAAGCAGTTCATCTAAATTCCATCTAAAGAAAAAGTCATAATCTAAAGGAAACGCATTTTTAAAATCGTACCAAGGCTTTTCGAAACGCACTAATATTTCTGGAATCAGGAACGCAAAGACAATTTGAAAAAACAAGACAGAGGTAGTTCTTAAAATTTGATATTTATTATGACGGTATTTTATATACATTCTAACGGCCATAACAGACATTACTGTACAGTACAAGAAGCCATACAAAAACCATTGACTTGCAGGGTTTCCGCTAGTAAATTCACTAATAGGATCTACTAAAAACACCCAGTTTACAATAAGGTCTGGATAAAAATAAAGCAAGATGTAAAAAGTAACTAAAAAGACAAAAGCAAACCAACCAATCCAACCACGGTTAGTCGCTGCGTCTAAAAAGATGCCATCATTTTTTATTCCTGGTTTTCCTAATAGAACAACATCAGGTACAATAAATAGTAAAGCACCAATAATACCAAGACCAAATGTTAAAAACCACATGAGACCTGTGTTTTCAGCAGCAAACCCTTTCCCTGCTTTTTTAGCAAGCGTAAAACTTAAACTGTGCGGTTTTCCAGAGATTTTATATTTATACTGTGCGCCTTTTTTAGACCAGTTTTTCTCTTTGTTATATTTTTGAATAAGATTGTCATAATAGGCATTAGAAGATTCATATGCATGAATAACGCGATTCGAAAATTGGAAAATATTTAAATCTTCTGAGGTTACAATAGCTTTTTTTAAAGTACCTTTTATAACCTTGCTTTTATAGTTTTTTTCTTTTAGAAAAGTTTCTAATTCAGGTTGTGTTAAACTGAATGATCCTAAAAAAATGGTTCCTATAAAAATGGCTAATCCTATTAAAAAAATTATTAAACCTGAATTTTTTATTGTTTTCATATCTTATACTTTGCTAAAAATTCTTTTCCAGCTTTTCTTTTTTAGTTGAATATTGGTGTTGTTTTCTTGGTTGAATTTGGTAACAATTTCATGTTCGTGCAATTTGTAAAATTCAGGATCAAAATTGGCGTCGGCTAAATATTCTAAAACATGTTCTATAGACTTATTTTGTGTTAACCATTTGTTGAAAATTTCATGGCGCATTCTTATTCCGAATGTATTTATTCCTAAAAACTGATTTGTATTTTTATCAAAAGAAATGGTAATACATTTATGTTCCTCAGGGTGTTTCCATTGAAAATAAGCTTCATTTTCTTGCTTACCTCTTTCACTAAAAACCCAACCATATGTTTGGTACTCTATGTCTAAAAACTTAGCAGAATTAAACCAATGTCCTGGTTTGTATGCGGTTTTAGTGCCACAAATAGTTTGTGCTAATGTTTCTCCCATCATTCTACCGGTATACCAAACCGCTTCTATGTTTCTTCTTTGGCCAATGGCTTCATGTTGTTCTGCACAATCTCCAATAGCATAAATATCCTTAATATTTGTTTCTAAAAAACGGTTCACTTTTATGCCACGTCCTAATACTATTTCAGTATCTTTTATAAAATCTATATTTGGGGTAACACCTGCAGTTAAACCAACAACGTTACAAAATATTTCTTCACCCGTTTCTTCAATAATAATAGATTTAACACGTCCATTTTTATCAGACTTAATCTCTTTTAAATTTGTGCTTAAACGCAAATCTATGTGGTGTTCTTTAATATGGTCATTAATCATTGCAGATTCTTGGGCAGGTAAAACACCATTCCAAAAACTATTTTCTCGAACTAAAAAGGTAACAGGAATTTTTCTGCTTCTTAACATTTCTGCCAATTCAATTCCAATTAAGCCTCCACCAACAATTACAGCTCTATTACAGGTTTTATTATCTGGGGCATATTTTTCTAGTTTTTCTAAATCTTGTTTATGATACATTCCCATAACACCATCTAAATCTTGCCCAGGCCAACCAAATTTGTTCGGTTTAGAACCTGTAGCAATAATTAGTTTATCAAAAGAAAGTGTTTCACCATTTGCAAATTCTAGTTGCTTTTTATCAGCACTTATGTTTGCTACAAAACCTTGTTTAAGGTTGATGTTATTTTTCTCCCAAAACCAATTTTCATAGGGTTGTGTATGTTCAAATTTCATATGGCCCATATATACATACATAAGTGCCGTTCTTGAAAAAAAATATTTTGTTTCTCCAGAGACAATGGTTATCTTTTTATCAGAATTCTTTCTAATGTGTCTAGCAGCCGTAACGCCAGAGATTCCATTGCCTATAATTACAATATGTTCCATAATTGATTGCTTGTTGAGTTGTCTGTCGAAGCTAAAGTTAAGAACTTAAAAACTAAGTTGTATTTTATTTAAATTTAGAATCATTATAAATAAAATTTATTCATACTTTTTGTAAGTATGTTTCTTTTTATTAGACCAAGGTAAAAATTTTAACATAGAATAAATTCAATATGACCATGAAAAAAAGTGTAACAAAAATAATTTTAGTAGCATTATTAATTGCTAGTTTTCAGTCTTTTTCGCAAGTAGCAGATACCTCGGTACAACAACAGGATGTTTCTAAAAGTAATATTCAAATTTATACACCTTCTAAGTTATTAGATAAAGGGCAATGGGATATTAAGTTTTTTAATAGTATTTATACACAAACAAAACAAACGGGAGAAGGAAATAGTTCTTCTGCTTCTATTTCAGGAGGTAGACAAAACTTTTTCACATCAACTGTTGAGGTTTTTACAGGGATTTCTGAAAATAGTAGAATAAATGTGGGTGCTATTATAGAATACCGTTCAAATACTATTGGCGGTCAGGCTGCTTTTTCAGTATTCAATTTTGAGAATTCTAATGAAAGTCGAAACGGACTTTCTTCTATTGCACCATCTTTAAAAATTCAACCTTTTGAAAACGCAGGAAATTTTTCTTTTCAAACAGCTTTACATATTCCTTTATTAGAAAAAGGAGATGATGCAGATGAAGGAAAAGTGTTTTTAGATCAATCTGCTTGGTCTTTTCAAAATAGATTCTTCTATGACTATACATTACCTAGCGGAGATTGGCAATTATTTACAGAGTTAAATACAGAATATGGTTTTGGTGATGATACAAGTTTTGCAAATAATACTCTTCTATTTGCTCCTGGAGTTTTTATGAGTTATTTTCCAAGTGATACAGCTACAATATTAGGTTTTGTACAACATTTTCAACGTTTTGGAGATTTTGAACAAAATGGTACTTCTGTAGGTTTTGGAGGTAAACTTCAAATAACGGATACTTTAAACATAGAAGCTTTATACAGTAGTATTGTTAGAGGATATAATTTTCAAGGGTTAGGAGATTCATTTAGTATTGGTTTAAGAGCTTTATTTTAGTAAAAAGACGTATTATTATGGAGATTTATGAAAACAAAAAAACTCCTTTTTCTACTCTTAATTATTTTAAACTTTTCTTGTAAAAGTCAAACCAAAAAAATTAAAGGTATCAATTTTGTTGCCTCTAGAGATTCTATAAGTAATAAACATATAACACCAGTTTTAAAGGCACAAAGTAACTATGTTGCATTGATGCCTTTTGGTTTTATTAAAAAAATATCATCGCCTAAAATAGTTTATAATACCAATAAGCAATGGTTTGGTGAAACTAAAAGCGGTTTATTACAATATGCTAAAAAATTTCAAAAAGAAAAAGTTAGTATTATGGTAAAACCACATATTTGGGTCTGGCGAGGCGAATTTACCGGAAATATAAAAATGGATTCTGAAGAAAATTGGAGAATTTTAGAAGAATCGTACACGCAATTTATTTTAACATATGCAAAAGCTGCAGAAAATTTAAATGCAGACATCTTTTGTATTGGCACCGAATTAGAGCAATTTGTTGCAAACAGGCCTATATACTGGCAAAAAATAATTAAAGAAATTAGAAAAATTTATAAAGGAAAGTTAACGTATGCTGCAAATTGGGACGAGTTTAAGCGTGTTACATTTTGGAAAGATTTAGACTTTATTGGTATTGATGCTTATTTTCCTCTAAGTAACAAGAAATCACCCACAATTGCAGAATATGAATTGGGATGGAAATTACATAAATCCGAAATTTTAAAGGTGCAGAAACAATTTAATAAACCTGTTATTTTTACAGAGTTTGGCTATCGAAGTGTAGATTTTAATGGTAAAAAGCCTTGGGATTCTAAAAAGGTAGAAGGGGCTGTAAATTTAGAAGCGCAAGCAAATGCTTTGCAAGCAATTTACAATCAATTCTGGAATGAAGAGTGGTTTTCGGGTGGTTTTCTTTGGAAATGGTTTCATAAGCATGATGAGGTTGGGGGAGAAAAAAACAATAGATTTACACCACAAAACAAACCTGCAGAAGAATTAATTAGAAAATTATATGGACTTTAAAAAAATAATATTCCTTCTTATATCTATTTCGATATGCTCTTGTTCAGAAGATACAGATATTACTGTACCTAGAAACCTTCAAGAATATATAGACGAAATCTCAAACGTAGAAGAAAAAGCAATTTTTGCGTATGCCGCAAATGCACCATCAAATACTAGTTTAGCATATATCGTTTATTATCCTGAAGAAGGGGCTTCAGATATTAGATATTACGAATTAACAGCAGCTACTTTAGACAAAACTATTTTTGCCAACTATAGAAGACAAAGTTTAGTTAGTACAGACGTTTATGGAGGTAAATTACAACGTTTTTCTCGCTCTGGAAGTTTAGAAAACTGGTGCTTAGTTACCTATGTAATACAAGGAGTATTGCGAATTTCTGAACCTATAAAATTAAATAACACGTCTAAATCTACGGTATATTCAAGTGATGTTTCCATTAACTATACAACCACTATAGCTCCTAATTTTACTTGGGAGGATGGCGCAAGAGACGAAAGCGTTCTTTATTTTCAGGTAATTTCAGATGAAGAAGAAGTCTTTATTTCAGGAACCTATACAGAAGATACCTTCTTTCAGTATTATGATGAAACAGTTGATAACATAAATATAGCAATGCCAAAAGATTTAGTGGAAGATGAAGTTTACAACTTTTCAATGATGGGAATTGATGCAGACAATTGGGCGCAAATTATTTTAGAAGAAGAATTTATACCAAGAAATTTAGAAGAGTACGTAGCTATAAATTCTGATAAAGAGAAAGATACCTTGTTGGCTTTTGCTGGAAACGCAAATGGGAATAAAAACACAACGTATATTTATTTTCTTCCTAAGGAAACTGCTTTTGAATATCGCTATTACGAAACGGAAGATACTTTGGTAGATCCAACAGATTTTGCAAATTATAAAAGACAAAATTTGATAGATACTCCTCAGTTTGGTGGAAAATTTAGGCGTTTTTCGAATGCCTCTTTAGATGCCGTTTGGTGCTTGGTAACCTATATTGCAGACGGTAAACTTCACATATCGCCTCCTATAAAAACAAAAAATGAAACAAGAACTACTGTTTGGTCTACAAATATAGAGCCCACATATCCAGAAGTTTTAAAACCCGTTTTTACTTGGTCCGACACCAGTTTTGAAGAAAGTGTATCTTACCTTCAGGTGTTTACGGAAAATGATGACGTTTTCCTTTCTGGAACTTTTACTGCGGAAAATACATTTCAATATTATAATGAAGCTAATATAATTAGTAAAATCCATACAGAGACGCCACCTAGTTTGGTTATCGATGATACGTATACCTTTTATGTATACGGATTGAGTGCAGATAATTGGGTTAATTTTATCATTCAGAAATCATTTATAGCCGAATAATGTGTTTTAAAAAATATGTTTTTTTACTGGTTTTTTCATTAATGCTACAGCAGCAATATGCACAAGTTTTTCGAGTTTCTTCTTTTGAAATTGTAGGTGTTAAGAAAATAAAAAAGGCTTACTTAAAGAAAGTACTTTTGTCAAAAGTAGGAATTGCTTTAGACTCCGTCTTAATAGCACAAGATATTGCTTTTTTAAAAAGATTACCTGCGGTAAGTAATGCTTATTATGAAGTTAAGAAAGAAAGCAAGAATACGTATCAATTAAAAATTACGATTGAAGAAAATTTTACAAGCATACCAGTACTTAATTTTTGGACAACCACAAACAATCAATTTGCCTATAAAGTAGGTTTTTATGATTATAATTTTTTGGGAAGGAATATGGTTATTGGTGGCTTTTATCAAAATAATGCTTTTCATTCTTATGGCATAAATTACCGTGCACCCAATCTATTTTCTAAGAAATGGGGTTTGGCGGTAAGTCATCAAAACTGGAAAAGTGAAGAGCCACTTTATTTTGGAAATCAATCTGCAAATTACTTATATAATAATATTTCTTTTGAAGTTTTAGGGTTGTATCAAATGAACCTTAAAAATAGTATCAATTTTGGTTTGAATGTATTCTCCGAAAAATACTCTTATTTATCAGGAGTTAAAGATGCTGCTATTCCGCTTAATTTAGAGTTAGATAAAAAGCTTTTTAAATTGGTGTATCAATATAATAATTTAGAGTATTTTTACCAATATGTTAGTGGTTTTAAGAGCATTCTGTTTGCGCAATTTGTGACGTCAAACAATGTTTTTCAAGACGATTTTATAATTGCCTGGAACGATTTTTTTTACTACAAAAGAATAGGAGCAAAAGGAAATTGGGCAACAAGATTCCGCCTTGGTTTTTCTTCAAATGAAGCATCTCCTTTTGCGCCGTTTGCGCTAGATAACAATGTAAATATTCGTGGAGTTGGTATTTTAGTAGACAGAGGAACAGGTGTTGTTGTTTTAAACTCTGAATATAGACATACGATTTATGATAAAAAGTGGCTGGCAATACAAACCAATATTTTTACAGATATTGGTTCTTGGAGGAACCCAGGAGGCACATTAAATGACTTTTTTGAAAGTAACAATTTAAGAGTTTTCTCTGGTATTGGTTTGCGTTTTATTAGTAAAAAGATATACAATGCAACTTTTAGGATCGATTATGGATTTAAAATTCATGACGGACAAAATAATACCAATGGAGGTTTGGTTTTTGGGTTAGGGCAATATTTTTAGTAAGATTTTATGATGAAAAGAACATTTGCAATTGGTGATATTCATGGCGGTTTAAAAGCGCTACTTCAGGTTTTAAACCAGTTAGAAGTAAAAGAAGAGGATACACTAATTTTTGTGGGAGATTATGTAGACGGTTGGAGTGAAGCTGCACAAGTAATTCAGTTTTTAATTGAATTATCAGAAAAAGTAAATTGTATTTTTATCAAAGGAAACCATGATGTGTGGTGCGAGAATTGGTTAAAGACAGCTGTTGTTAATCCTTTGTGGTATCTGCATGGAGGCAAAGAAACTATAGATAGTTATGATGTTTTTTCAGAGGATGAAAAAAAGAAGCATTTGCGGTTTTTAGAGAATATGCCATTATACCATCTAGATACTGAGAATAGATTGTTTTTACACGCTGGTTTTACTTCAGTTCAGGGTGTTGAAAAAGAAATTTTTGAAGAAAATTTTTATTTAGATAGAACTTTATGGGAATTAGCATTGGCAATGGATAAAAATATAGATAAAAATGCTATTAATTACCCAAAGAGATTGCAACATTATAGCGAAATCTATATAGGGCACACACCTACAACTAACTTTGGAGAGACAAAACCTATGAATGCATTTAATATTTGGAATATTGACACAGGAGCTGCTTTTAAAGGAAAAGTTACGGGTATTAATATTGAGACAAAAAGGTATTTTCAAAGTGATAATTTGCCAGATTTATACCCAAATGAAAAGGGTAGAAATAAGTAATTTGTTTTTTTACAGTAGAAATTGCTATTTAAATTACCTTAATAAGTTCTTTGAACAAGGCAATCATCTTAGGTTCTGCTTTTCCGGCAATGGCAATAATTTCTGATATATTTACAGGTTGTAAGTTTTTAGGATCGCATTCATCTGTTAATACAGAAATAGCAGCACAAGGCAGTTCTAATTGTTTTGCGACAATTACTTCTGGCACCGTACTCATGCCAACAGCATCTGTTTCTAAAATTTGCAACATTCTATATTCTGCTTTGGTTTCTAATTGCGGTCCTAAAACACTAGTATACGTTCCTTGATGCAGTAAAATAGCATGTGCTTTTGCAATGGCAATAAGCTTTGTATTTAATATTGCCGAATAGGGTGCTAACATGTCTGCAAAAATAGTACCAAAACGGTTCGCTCCTTGAAACGCTAAAGGAGAGCTTCCTTGTAAATTAATATGATCTTCAATTAGCATTAAATCTCCTTTTTTATACGTAAGATTTATAGCGCCTGCAGCATTAGAAATTAGCAAGTTCTTAATACCTAAACCGTGCATTGCTCTAATTCCATAGGTAACTTCCCAAGGACTGTAGCCTTCGTATAAATGAAAACGACCCGCCATTACAAGTACCTTTTTACCGGATAATTCACCATAAATTAACTTTCCAGAATGAAACTCTACAGTTGCTACTGGAAAATTTGGAATATCTGAATAGGCAATTTCTTTTTCTATTGAAATTTCAGCAATAAGTTTTCCTAAACCCGTTCCCAAAACAATACCTATTTCAGGTTTTATAACTCCGTTTGACTTTAAAAAATCAATAGTTTCTTTTAATTGTTGTTCTTTCATGCTACTAAATTTATCTACCTGCATTAAAGGAATCGTCGTTATTTTAAATATATTTGAAAAGCAGGATGGTGTTCAATATCCTCAAAAACGTCTACGTCATTCAATTCCCCCAACAAAAATACCTTTTTATCTTTTAAGTCTTCTAAAGTATCTTTTCTAACCGTTTCTGTACCCCAGTTTTTATTTTTAAATACCTTTTCTTCAAGTGAATTCATTCCCAATAAGTAATAACCACCATCTTCTGCTGGTCCAATTACAACCTCATTATTCTCTAATGCTATAAATGCATTTTCGATAGTTTCAGCGGTTAAGTCATATAGGTCACTTCCAATAATCATTACTTTTTCATAACCCGCTTTAAATCCGTTTTTAAAAGCATGCAACATTCTAAGACCCAAATCTTCTCCAAATTGCTGGTGTTTTTGAAAAATTGTTGCATCCCAAATATCATTTTCTCTAATTTTTACGGAATAGTATACGGCTTTATCAGAGGCTACTTTAGCAGCAATGTCTCTGGTTCTCTCTAATAAAAAAGTATAGATTTTTAGTGCAGTTTCAGCACCCACTTTTTTTGCCAAACGTGTTTTTACTTTTCCTAATTCAGGATTTCTTGTAAATACTAATAGTAGCTTTTTAGGCATATACTTTCTCTATTTTTATTAACAGCAACCACCACCATCATAATGAAAAGTAGACTCAGAAAAGAAGATGTCGTCTCTTCCTAAAGCTTGCAAAGCAGCTGTTGTTTTATCACAAATAGCTAAAGGCTGATTTTTTAATAATGTATGCCCTAGACCGTCATCAAAATAAGCTTCATCACCAAAATAAATAGCAGCTCTTCCTGTAAAAATACAAGGTCCGTCTGCAGGCATTGGATCTTTAATTGCAGCAACTTCTATAGATTCTATGTAAATTAATTCATCTGTTGGGTAATTTTTAGGGTCTAATATTCTGTAAGGTTTTCTAGCTCTAATTTCAATCGTTCCAAAACCTGCATCTGTCAATGCTTTTACATAATCTGCAATAGACAAACTTCCACTCAAACACAAAGCGCGCAAACGTTCGTCATTTCTTAACGCATCGTTCATTGGTTGTTCACAGGTAGGATCACTCATTACTAGTTTTCCGTGTGGTTTTAGTACGCGATACATTTCTTCAATTGCTTTTTTTAAATCGTCAGATTTAAAAATATTAAACAAACAATTTTGAGCAGCAACATCTATAGAGTTGTCTTCCACAGGCAAATCCATTGCGTCTCCTTTGCGCAAATCAACAAAATCACTCTGAAACCAATCGTTTTGTTCTTCGGCAACTTTAAAGTTTTTGCGAGAAGCTTCTAGCATTTCGTCTACAACATCTAAACCAATGACACCTCCTTTATTTCTGTTGAAATAAGCAAATTGTAACAATTCCATTCCACCACCAACACCAACATATAGCATTTTAGGGTTGTTTGTTAAATCTCTTGCATGTACTGTAGAACCACAACCGTAGTTCATTTCTTGCATGATTTTTGGTATTTTTAACCCTGGTAATTCCCAAATAGGATTAGTTGTACAGCACAAACCAACATCTGGCGTTAAAGCTGCTTCTTTATATATATTGTGTGTAGTTTCTAAATAACTCATATCTTTATTTTTAGCAAGTGAGCACGCTCCCTTGTCGTTTTTTATGCAACAACTCCTTGACAGCTACTTCCGGCACCAGCGGTGCAGCCATAACAATGTTGATTGATAATAATGTTCCTGTCTTGTAATAATTCCTCATCATAGTCAGAAATATGTTTTACTTTACTAGCCACTTTAAGGTTTAGCATTTGATTAAAATCGCAATCATACAACCAACCTTCCCAACTTATAGAGATGGTATTTCTACACATTACGTTTTCTACGGCAGCAGGATTGTAGGCATCTAATAACGAATGCATGTAATCTTCATAATTATCAGATGCGATTAAATAGTCTAAAAATCTGCTAATTGGTAAATTTGTAATTGCAAAAAGACTGTGAAAATCAATATCAAAATCATTTTTTAAAGCTTTTTTGAAATCATTTTCTAAAGCTTGCTGATCTCCAGGTAAAAAAGCACCAGACGGATTATAGACCAAATCTAATTTTAAATCTGAACCTTCTAAGCCATAACCAACAGCATTCAATTCTTGGAGCGCTTTAATAGATTTATCAAAAACACCATCCCCACGTTGCTTGTCCGTTTTTCCACGCGTCCAATGCGGCATAGAAGAGACTACATGTACACCATGTTTTTTGAAGAATTCTGGTAAATCGTGGTATTTTTTATTTGCGCGAATAATGGTTAAGTTAGAGCGTACAATAAAATCCTTAATTCCTGCTTTGGCTGCTTCTTCTACAAACCATCTAAAATTAGGATTCATTTCTGGCGCTCCACCAGTTAAATCTAATGTGTGTGCTTCGGTTTTTTTAATGACTTCCAAACACTGCATCATCGTTTCTTTCGTCATGATTTCTTTACGGTCCGGTCCGGCATCTACGTGACAATGTGAACAAACTTGATTGCACATATATCCCAAATTGATTTGAAGAATTTCTAATTTCTTCGGACGTAAAGGTAACTGATTAGTTTCTTTAATTTTTGCAGCAAACGTAAGCAATTCTCCAGTAGCAAAAATGCCGCTAGAAAGAATTTCCATTTGACGTGCTGTATTTGCAATGTCGTTATTTCTTGCTTTTAATGATTTCTTCATGCTGAACTTATTTCAGTATTTTTTTAGTTTACAGTAGCAGTAGCAGTAGCAGTAGCAGTAGCAGTAGCAGTAGCAGTTTTTAGTTTGAGTAATTTTTTCTGGTAACTGTTACTGAGTAGTATCTACATTTCAAGCTTGTTCACTTTATTCATCATTTGAACTCCGTGAACCAAGGTTGCACCACTTTTAATAGCTGCCCCAACGTGTATTGCTTCCATCATTTGTTCTTTGGTTACACCGCGTTGTAAAGTGTCTTTTGTATAGGCATCTATGCAATATGGGCATTGTTCTGTATGCGCAACAGCCAAAGCAATTAAAGATTTTTCACGAGCTGTTAAAGCTCCTTCTTCAAAAACCTTACCATAATAATCAAAGAACTTCGTGCCCAATTCTTCGCTCCACTCTGTTATTTTTCCGAAATTTCTTAAATCTCCAGAATCGTAATATGTTTTAGACATTTTTAACTTTTGTATAATTTATTGTGAAAGATAATAATTTATTTTCCGTTCAAACTCCAATCGTATTTCAAATATGAAATTTTTGCATTTGAATTAATTTTAGTTTCAGAATACTTGTTTAAGTAGTCAATTAGAGAGCTATTGTTAGTGAAATCTTTTTGAAACCAATTAAAAATTGAAGAAATCTGAACCTTTTTCTTCGAAATTTTATTTCTTGATGTGTCATTGATAAAATCTTTCATTAATTGTTCTAAAGTTGCTTCTATATTTTCTTCAGTAAAGGCCGTATTTCCTAATTTAGGACAGGAACCAGAAGCACAATTTACACCTACATGAATTCGGGGGTCAAATAACGTTTTTCGTAAAATTTCGTGCTCTATATAATCTAAACTATACTTAATTCCACCAACGTTGACAAAAGGAATTTTCCACGCGGTTTTGCCCTCTTTTTTGATATCTGTAATACTTTTAATTTTTTCTGTGTTCAAAGCGTGAATAATTAAATAAATCGTGTATGCGTTGTAAGCATTTATCCAAAAGGCCTTTTTTTTATTGTTTGACCAAGAAACATCTACTGTTGTTTTTTCTAAATAGTTTAGATATTTTTTTAGTTTTGGACCGTTA
>Ga0209712_10002982_pt1 | contig 13838 bp, 2 predicted proteins | sample ArcOceMetagenome_FD_187443 | JGI IMG/M metagenome (GOLD analysis project Ga0209712, IMG submission 187443) | Marine eukaryotic phytoplankton communities from Arctic Ocean - Arctic Ocean - Greenland ARC118M Metagenome (SPAdes) (version 2) | ecosystem: Environmental > Aquatic > Marine > Oceanic...
TCAGATGGATCTTCAGCTTATCAATTAGCTTTTGCTTTAGATAATACTATAGGAACAGAATCAGTTTGGTTAGCATCTTTAAACGGATCAGATGGAGTTGATGGTAGTGATGGAGCAACAGGCCCACAAGGAGCTACAGGAGTTACAGGCCCAGCAGGCCCAGCAGGAATTGCAGGAACTGATGGAGTAACAGGACCACAAGGACCACAAGGACCAACAGGTGCTATAGGTTCACAAGGAGCTACAGGCCCAGCAGGCCCATCAGGAATTGCAGGAACTGATGGAATAACAGGACCACAAGGACCAACAGGTGCTATAGGTTCACAAGGAGCTACAGGCCCAGCAGGAATTGCAGGAACTGATGGAGTAACAGGACCACAAGGACCAATAGGACTAACAGGTGCCATAGGTTCACAAGGAGCAACAGGATCAGATGGATCTTCAGCTTATCAATTAGCTTTTGCTTCAGATAATACTATAGGAACAGAATCAGTTTGGTTAGCATCTTTAAACGGATCAGATGGAGCTGATGGTAGTGATGGAGCAACAGGCCCACAAGGAGCTACAGGAGTTACAGGCCCAGCTGGCCCAGCAGGAATTGCAGGAACTGATGGAGTAACAGGATCACAAGGACCAATAGGACCAACAGGAGCTATAGGTTCACAAGGAGCAACAGGATCAGATGGATCTTCAGCTTATCAATTAGCTTTTGCTTTAGATAATACTATAGGAACAGAATCAGTTTGGTTAGCATCTTTAAACGGATCAGATGGAGTTGATGGTAGTGATGGAGCAACAGGCCCACTAGGAGCTACAGGAGTTACAGGCCCAGCTGGACCAGCAGGAGTTGTAGGAACTGATGGAGTAACAGGACCACAAGGACCAATAGGGCCAACAGGTGCTATAGGTTCACAAGGAGTTACAGGTCCAGCAGGAGTTGCAGGAACTGATGGAGTAACAGGTTCACAAGGTCTAATAGGACCAACAGGTGCTATAGGCTCACAAGGAGCAACAGGATCAGATGGATCTTCAGCTTATCAATTAGCTTTTGCTTCAGATAATACTATAGGAACAGAATCAGTTTGGTTAGCATCTTTAAACGGATCAGATGGAGCTGATGGTAGTGATGGAGCAACAGGAGCTACAGGCCCAGCAGGCCCACAAGGAGATACTGGTGCAACAGGATCAGCAGGAGTAGCAGGAGCAGCAGGCCCACAAGGAGCTACAGGCCCAGCAGGATCAGATGGAGCTGATGGTAGTGATGGAGCAACAGGAGCTACAGGAGCAGCAGGCCTACAAGGGGCTACAGGCCCAGCAGGATCAGATGGAGCTGATGGTAGTGATGGAGCAACAGGAGCAACAGGAGCTACAGGCCCAGCAGGCCCACAAGGAGATACTGGTGCAACAGGATCAGCAGGAGTAGCAGGAGCAGCAGGCCCACAAGGAGCAACAGGAGCAACAGGTCCAGCTGGACCAGCAGGAGTTGCAGGAACTGACGGAGCAGCAGGAGCTACAGGTGCAACAGGAGCTACAGGAGCAGCTGGTTCTACAGGAGCTACAGGCCCACAAGGAGCTACAGGCCCAGCAGGATCAGATGGAGCTGATGGTAGTGATGGAGCAACAGGAGCTACAGGCCCAGCAGGCCCACAAGGAGATACTGGTGCAACAGGATCAGCAGGAGTAGCAGGAGCAACAGGAGCAACAGGTCCAGCTGGACCAGCAGGAGTTGCAGGAACTGACGGAGCAGCAGGAGCTACAGGTGCAACAGGAGCTACAGGAGCAGCTGGTTCTACAGGAGCTACAGGCCCAGCAGGGTTTAATGTTCCCATTTACACACAAGATCAAATTGATTCAGGCATAAATCCACAAGAGGGTGATATTATTTACAATTATTCATATCAAACGCTTTCTATTTATGTCAAATCTTCTACTGGAACTAGTGAAGTAAGTATGCTTCAATCAGATAATGGTTATTACTCATGTAGATATTGTGGTAATACTTATGACTATCGTTATAATGGAACTACCAATGTAGATATATGGATAATGGATTTGGGAGTTAATTCATATGATATGTCTGGTAATGAATTTACTTGGATAATCTATAAAGATGATGACTTAGATATAAATAATGGTCTGGGTGATGTAGTTTCATATGGCGAATTAATTCCTAGTGGATCTAAAATACACATTGGAGTAAAAGGAGGTACAAATAACCATTGGAAACACTTATACGATTCATCAAATAAACCTTCCTTGAGTTTTATTAATCTTGAAGATAATTCTGCATATCACAATATGGTGATATCATATAGAACTGCAATTTTGGGTTGGAGAACTATAAAAGCCTTTTAGTGATTATACTTATTAGTTGTATAAAGTTTATTTTTACCTATAATATATGAGTTCTTCTTCTTCTTCTTCTTCTTCTTCTTCTTCTTCTTCTTCTTCTTCTTTTGTTTCCCTCTCCGAATAAGATCTGAGAAACGAATTTAACTCCAGTTACAAAAATATTAAAGCGGTTGTACTCTAATATCATCTAACAGCTTTTTTTATATTTGGATATGTCTAAAAATATATTTTACTCTCTTTTACTGTTATTAATTCCTTTAATTGGAATGACTCTAACTGATGAAATTAATTGGGGTGCATTCGATTTTATTATTATGGGAATTTTGTTACTCATTTTTTGGTTTTATTATTAATAGAATATCCAATGTAAAAAACCGAATTCTGTATATCGCTCTTATAATTTTAATTTTGATATGGATCGAGTTAGCAGTTGGTTTTTTTTGAATTTATTTACTGGTAGCTAAGTCGCTTGATGATTTAGTTAAACTGTAAATTTTATATACGATTAAAACTATTGAAATCCAGGTAAGCAATTAGAAAAGGTTACTTTTCATTTTCGTAAATTTAGTATTTCAATAAAATTATCGAATTATGTAACTTTTTATTCAGTTAATTTATATAAAAATTAGAGATAGTTTTTTAAAAATTAAATTTTGTAAATTGAGTCACATAATATAAAGCACCTTTTAAATGCAAGAGAAATCAATATCATACATTAAATACCCCATCATATTAATAAGTATTATACTTTGTGTTTCAGGTATAAGATGGTTACTAAGTTCTGAACCCTGGATGTTGGATCAAGTTGCTAACGAAGAAAGATTAGACATGACTTTTGTTGATCTTTTTTTAATTGAAGGTAACTCAACATTAGCTGAATATTTAACTCAGATTTATCGATTTTTAGGATTGTATGTTCTAGGGATAGGATTCTTACTCCTCGCTTTTACACCTAATAAATTTTTAGAGATCTATATTGTTAGACAACGGTTTTTAATTGTGCTTGGTGTTTTGTTAGTATCAAATTTAGTGTTAGCTTATGTCTGGATTCCTTCTTCACATTTTATATATGTTATGTGGGGTACAATTATCTTATATGGTTTTAGTCTTTACAATCATAGTAAACTCTAGGGATATTGTCTTCCTTTAGTTCTGCTATTTCTAAATCTCTACAATAGATTTATTACATTTGATTATTAATTATTATTATGTTAAATAAATTTCTTTATATATTTAATTCATTGGCTATTGATGGCTTGTATTTTGACATTACAATTAGTCATAGAAAGTACATTAGAATTCGTTTTTGGTAATGACAACTTTGAATTAAGTCCGATAACTATGTCTAGTTATGTTTATTGCTAGTGAACAAGGAGTGATTTCAAGTAGTTTTGTGTTCTCATCGACTACTAACCCAAAAATAGACTCAGATTAGGGAATAACATTTAATGATATAGATACCTATGCTGGAATAATACTATTCGTCATTGATGTGTTAGGAAATGTTGGCTCTTTAACGATTCCAGAATTTTAATAGATTTGATAGCGACTTTTGGAATAACTATTTTCAAAAAAGGATTCATGAATCCAAACTCCTTTCTTAACTAATATCTCTAATACTAAAAGACCTTTTCTATTTAAAACTAATATCTTATTTTTTCTATATGATTTCTCTTCCTATTTAATATTGTCTTCAATTAAAATAAATCAAAAAACAAATATTAAACAAATAAATTTGTTATTTTTATAAGAAAAATAATAAAATATTTTATTTGTGATACCATGTCTTATAATAGTTCAAGGTTAAAATGGTAAATCATGAATTATTTATTTAGAATCATTAAAAAATGAATTAAAATTGAAGTTACTTAAATTAAAAATTTTAGTATACTTTTTTTTTGCATTCATGTCATAATTTTTTTGTGCAAATATTTTTTAAATAAAATTTAAACATCATCACCCAATAATTTTTTTTACATGAAACAGCTTATTCTATCTATTTTACTACTGATTTCTAGTATTACTTTTTCTCAAACTATTACCAATGTTACACCAAGTTCAGGTAGAGTTGATTCGTGTGTTAGTCAGACTATTTCATGGGGTAGCTCCGGCACTTCCGATTACTACAATATTTATTATTCTATTGATAACGGTTCAAATTGGATATCCATAGCAACCTCATACAACACAATATCTAATTCATTTAGTTGGAATGTCCCGAATGTGTCAACAGTTAATAGTTTAATTAAAGTTACTGATGCAAATCAAGAATCTACCTACGGGATAAGCGATCAAGTCTTTATTATTGATGGTTCATTAATACTTTTATACCCGGCTGGTAATGAAAATTTTATAGCTGGTAATGAGGTGAATATAATTTATGATTACAATGCTACTCAAGTTTCAAATATTAAAATACAGTACTCAGTAAATAACGGATCAAATTGGATTACAGATACAAATAGCACTTCAGCGACAGGCTCATATGTATGGACTGTTCCTAACTTACCAAATACGTCAAATACAAAAATAAGATTGATAGATACTCAAGATTCACAATGTAAGATATTTGAGAATGAGGATAATTTTTCTATTACTTCCACTGTGGAGGTTATTACACCAAATGGGGGTCAAACATTTAAAGCCAAGGTGGGTTCACAAGGAAATACGGTGATCATGAATAACGGACCAGAAACATTAAATACAGCAAGTTTTTATGATAATGGGGGCTTAAATAATAATTATTCTAATCAAAATTATACTAAAATAATTTCACCAGATTTTCCTACAAATAAAATTAAGGTAAAATTTCAAAGTTATGCTTTTGAAACGGGTGACAAATTATACATCTATAACGGTGATTCTGATGCTTCACCATTACTAGGAACACTTTCTGGGAGCAGTTCAACTACTTCGTCATATACAGCCACAAACTCTAAAGGTCAGCTTACATTTAAATTTGATTCTGATCAAGATAATAATAATTCTGCTGGTTGGGATGCTATAATTAGTAGTATTGGCCCAAATCCAATTAATATTAATTGGAATATCGTTGGGACCTCTAAATATTTTAATGTCGACTACTCACAAGACTCTGGTTCTTCGTGGACAACAATTGTTTCAAATTATTATTCGCCCTCTGGAAGTTATCAATGGCAAATTCCTAATACACCAACTACAAACGGCCGAATAAAAATAACAGATGCAGGCAATGGTGATATCTTAGATATCAGTGATGCTGATTTTATAATTGAAGCTGCAGATCCATTTGTTATTTTATATGAACCCAATGGAGGGGAATCTTTCTTCCCTGGTGCTTCCACTACAATTGAATGGGCTACTGCTTTTTTTAATGAAAACATTCGTTTGGATTATTCCATTGACGGAGGGTCAAATTGGCTAAATATTATAGCTTCAACAAATACAGTTTCAAATTCTTTTAATTGGACTGTTCCTGGTACTCCTTCAACTCAAGTTAAGGTTCGTATTTCTAACCCCTCAGATGTAACACAACAAGACCAGAGTGATACTACTTTTACAATTTTAGACTACGTCACTGTAGGTAATCCAGGTAACATCACGCGATGTTCAGATCAGACAATTAGTTGGACAGCAGGTGCTACCTCTGGTACTTTTAAAGTAGAATATACGATAGATGGTTCTACTTGGGTTTCAATAGTTGATGAGCATTCAGGAACTGCTACCGGTAACAATTCAAAATCCTGGCGTGCTCCAGATGTTTTGACGAGTAATTTACAGTATCGTATTACTGATGTTGAGGATATCACAAAGACAGATACGAGTGGTGTAGGTTCGATTATATCACCTCAGAATCCTGTTGTATTGTTATCACCAAATGGTTCAGAGTCCTTTATAGCAGGTACAACTCAGCAGATTAATTATCAGTATGGACCTAATACCACAGCGGTTAGTTTCAAGATACAATATGAAGAAGGCGGAGGATGGTCTAACCTAGGTGTAGATAATAGTTTTTCTGATGGTCAGGCTACCTTTACAGTTCCAAATAGACCAACATCATCAGCCCGTATTCGAGTGATTGGTAACCGAGATAATGGGTGTGATTATGACCAAAGTGATCAGGTTTTTACTATTGTATCTTCGGTTACAGTAACACAGCCTAATGGCGGTGAGTCTTGGCAGGCTACAGTTGGAGTAGCAGGTCATGGAGAGGATATTACTCATTCTGATGCTACTCGAATTACAAACACGGCTCGAGTTGTAAAATCTACCACTACTGAGAATTTTGTACAGACATTTTATCCGGACAGTCCTTTAAATAGGCTTGGTATTCAATTTGATGTAGTCTATGTTATTGGTGGCAATAGACTAAAAGTTTATCATGGACCTACTGCTTCTGGTAGTTTGGTTAAGGAATTTTATAATACCACTGACCCGGGGAATTTCAATGCCCGATACATCTCAAACCATTCTTCAGGAGCTCTTACCATAGTTACAGAGGGAAGTGGTAACAAACGTTTTACAGCTCATATATCGAGTGTTGGAACTGCTACCCGAGAGATTAAGTGGGATATTGTAGGGACTTCTAAACGATTTAATCTTGATTACAGTATTGACAATGGTTCTACATGGAATACTATTGTTAAGAATTACCCGATTAGCAATGCTACTTTGGGTACTTATAACTGGCAAGTTCCTAATGCAGTGAGTACATCAGCTTTGGTACGAGTAATAGATACAGGAAATGGTGTAATAATAGATACGAGTGATGCTAATTTTACAATAGAAGCAGCAGATCCTTATTATGCCATAGATAATATTGGTAATAAAGTACCCTTTGAACAGGTAACTCTTAATTGGGATGTAGGTGGTTTTGATCAAGATTTGATTGATTTACATTATAGTGTAGATAATGGTACAACTTGGATAGAGATTGTTAGTGATTTAAGTGCTAGTTTTAATGGTGCTACACCTTTAGACGGGAGTTATGATTGGAATTTACCAATAGGTCCTACAGCACAAGTTGTGGTTCGTATCTCAGACCCTGATGATATCACTATAGGGGCAAATACCCTTCCTTTTACAGTTACAGATTACATCACTGTAGGTAATCCAGGTAACATCACGCGATGTTCAGATCAGACAATTAGTTGGACAGCAGGTGCTACCTCTGGTACTTTTAAAGTAGAATATACGATAGATGGTTCTACTTGGGTTTCAATAGTTGATGAGCATTCAGGAACTGCTACCGGTAACAATTCAAAATCCTGGCGTGCTCCAGATGTTTTGACGAGTAATTTACAGTATCGTATTACTGATGTTGAGGATATCACAAAGACAGATACGAGTGGTGTAGGTTCGATTATATCACCTCAGAATCCTGTTGTATTGTTATCACCAAATGGTTCAGAGTCCTTTATAGCAGGTACAACTCAGCAGATTAATTATCAGTATGGACCTAATACCACAGCGGTTAGTTTCAAGATACAATATGAAGAAGGCGGAGGATGGTCTAACCTAGGTGTAGATAATAGTTTTTCTGATGGTCAGGCTACCTTTACAGTTCCAAATAGACCAACATCATCAGCCCGTATTCGAGTGATTGGTAACCGAGATAATGGGTGTGATTATGACCAAAGTGATCAGGTTTTTACTATTGTATCTTCGGTTACAGTAACACAGCCTAATGGCGGTGAGTCTTGGCAGGCTACAGTTGGAGTAGCAGGTCATGGAGAGGATATTACTCATTCTGATGCTACTCGAATTACAAACACGGCTCGAGTTGTAAAATCTACCACTACTGAGAATTTTGTACAGACATTTTATCCGGACAGTCCTTTAAATAGGCTTGGTATTCAATTTGATGTAGTCTATGTTATTGGTGGCAATAGACTAAAAGTTTATCATGGACCTACTGCTTCTGGTAGTTTGGTTAAGGAATTTTATAATACCACTGACCCGGGGAATTTCAATGCCCGATACATCTCAAACCATTCTTCAGGAGCTCTTACCATAGTTACAGAGGGAAGTGGTAACAAACGTTTTACAGCTCATATATCGAGTGTTGGAACTGCTACCCGAGAGATTAAGTGGGATATTGTAGGGACTTCTAAACGATTTAATCTTGATTACAGTATTGACAATGGTTCTACATGGAATACTATTGTTAAGAATTACCCGATTAGCAATGCTACTTTGGGTACTTATAACTGGCAAGTTCCTAATGCAGTGAGTACATCAGCTTTGGTACGAGTAATAGATACAGGAAATGGTGTAATAATAGATACGAGTGATGCTAATTTTACAATAGAAGAAGCAGCAATCACATTATTGACCCAAAATGGTGGAGAAGTTTATTATTATGATCAAGAGCATGAAATAATATGGGATAGTCCAGATTCATTTGATCAAAGTCAAAATCAAAATGTTAATATAGATTATTCTATAAATGGAGGAACTACTTGGTTAAACATTGTTACAGATTATGTAAACTCTGGAAGTTATAATTGGACAATACCAGAAGTATCTGAAGCTAGGCCTCAGACATTAGTTAGAGTTCAAGAGACAGGCAACACAAATAAATTTGATATTAGTAATAATTATATAGAATTACGACCTCGTTTGAGAATTGTTTCTCCTAATGACAATCAAAGTCTGTTTCAATCATGTACTGCATCGAGTATTACATGGTACGGAGGGGCTACAACAGCATATAAAATTGAAATTTCAACAAATAATGGAACTGATTGGTCTACTATAACAAACCCTAATTCTAGTAATCATTTCAATTCTTTTGATTGGTCAATTCCTAATACCCCATCAGAATCGTGCTTAATTAAAATTTCTGAGAGAAATAACCCAGAATATTATGACATCAGTGATTATGTATTTACAATAGAGCCTTCAATTACGATTACATCTCCTGTAGAGAGTCAAAATATAGGCTCAGTAAATACCGTAAATATTTCTTGGGATTCAAGCTTTACTTCAGATACTTACAATATAGATTATAGTGTAGACTTTGGGACTTCTTGGGCTTCAATAGTAGAAGAACAAGTATTTACTACTACAAGTTATGATTGGGATATTTCTGGAATAGATGAAACAATTATTTATGTAAGGGTTTTTGATTTTTTAAATCCATGTAAAGATGATATTATATCATTTTCTCTAGGATTAATTAGTGATATAACCATCAGTAGTGATACTATAGATGAAAATCAAAACATAAATTCTTTGGTTGGAGAGTTTTCAGTTAATGGCACTGGCTCAGGAAACTATGTTTATGAATTAATTTCAGGTCAAGGAGATACCAATAATTTAAGTTTTTCTATAAACGATAATAAATTAAATTCAAATGAACAATTTGACTATGAGTCAGCTACTTCTAAATCAATAAGAGTTAGTGTAACAGATCAAGTATCTAATGAGGTTTTTGAAAAAGAATTTGTGATACAAATAAATGATTTAGAAGATACAAATTACCCTTTGGGTGACTGTAATGGAGATTTTACAGTTAGTGTTATAGACATAGTGATGTTGGTTGATTATATTTCTGGACAAAACCCTAATGGATTTCTAATTGCTAATGCAGATGTTAATCAAGATGGGAATATAAATGTTCTAGATATTATTGGTATTGTTAATATTATTATGGGTAATGCTGGACGAGATGGTATCTCAGATAATGGAGCGGAGTTAATCGCAGAGTTTTATTGGAATGAAAACCAATTATTAATTGAATCTAATGCCAATATATCTGGATTACAATTAGAATTTGATAGTTATTTTGATTTTAACCTTGATGCTCTTATAGGAAATGAATTTGAATCTACATCCTATTTTAATGGAGATAAATATGTGGTTTTAATCTATAGTTTGAATGGTCAATTTTTAGAATCAGGTTTTATAAATTTATTAGCATCAATCTCAGAGACACCAGTAATAAATTCAATAAATTCTATTGGTGCTGATCCTTTTTCTAATCAAATTAATATTTTATTTAATGAATCTTCATTAAGTACCAACAATATAATTTTTAAGAATAATTTGGATATATTTCCAAATCCAACTGAGAGAGAATTGTATTTTACATACAATGAGTTTTATATAGAAACCGTTGATTATATAATTTATGATGCTCTAGGGCGACAAGTACAAAAAATTAATAAAGTAATTAATAGCAATAATGATTCAATTGACTTACAATTGAGTTCAGGGGTTTATAATATCTTGATAAAGATAAAATTACCATCTGGAGAAGTTCATCAAGCTTTTGAGAAATTCATTATGAAATAAAATGATGAAAAAACTTTTATTTTTTATTTATGTATTACCCCTACTTGTTTTTTCACAAAACTCAATTGGTATTGATTCATCTATTAGTGTTAATATTAATGAAACATTTGAAATCCCTATCAGTTTAAATTCTGATGGGGACTTTATAGCTTTTCAAACAGATATAAACTTTAATTCATCTGCTTTTAATTATCAAAGTTATAATGTAGATAATGTTGTTTTCCCAAATCACAGTATTGTTGTTAATTTAGTTAATGAGAGCACACTAAGAGTAGTTGTATATTCAGGTTCTAATTCTAATTTCGCTGAAGGAAGTTTTAACTTTTTAAACTTACAGTTTACCTCATTAGATGCAGAAGGAGAATTTGCTTTTAACTTTATCAATACAGTAAGCGATTCTTCAAACTTTATTGCACAAGACTTTACTATTCAAGTTAGTTCTGTGCCTTCTGTAGAATTAAGTATCAATGGAGGAAACATAAATCAGTATGATAACCTTGCCTCCTCTTTAAATCTTTCAAATACTGAACTATTAAAGGCAATGCAGTTTGATTTAATAGTACCTGATAATTTTGACATAAATCTCAATTCTATTCAAGCCACACAAAGACTTGAAAATCATAATCTAACAGTTAATGAAGTAGCAACTAATAGGTATAGAATACTAATCTATTCATCAAATAATTCTGTTGTAAATATTGGATCGGGTAATCTCTTTACCTTTGAATATTCAACAAGTGAGACCCAAATAGGCACGTATCAACCAAGTTATGAATTAACTGAAATAGTAAATGAAAATAATGAATCAATCACAGGAATATTAAATATAGCTCCTTTACTAATTTTGGCTAATAGTTTTACTATTGAGAACGAAATAGATCTGGGGGATATTAATTTGAATGAGGACTTTATTTTTTCTGTTGATTTAATAAATAACGAAAATAATATTCATTATGTCAATCAGATTCAAAGTAATTCCTTTACTACTAATATTATTTTACCATCTCAAATAGTAGGTCAAGAAACTAAAGCTATTATTTTTAATTTTTCAGCTACAGAACTAGGTGTTTTCTCTGAAACAATAAAATTTCATCATTCTGGTAACGAATCTATTTCAGAAATAAATGTTACGGCAAATGTAATAGCTGAAAATTATTTTACCATTCAACCTCAGTCCATAGATAATAATTCGAATAACGTTTTAAATATTTTTCTTAAAAACACGCTCCCTGTTAAAGGCTTTCAATTTGATTTTACAGTACCTAATGGATTTTCAATTGATATTAACAATGTCGTAAACTCAGCAGAATTAAACGAGTTTGATTCTCAGATATCACAAATAGATGATTTCAACTATAGATTACTGTATTATGACACAAATAATGAACCTATTCAACCTAATTTTCAATCACTTATTTCTATTCCTTTAATTGCTCAAAATTCAGTTTCATCAGGATACTACTCTATAGCTTTTTCTGAAACTTCTGTAGTTGGAGAACAAAACCAGAATATTTTTTTTACCTCTAATACTATTCCTCAATTTTACTATTCCTCTTCTCAAGTCCAAAATTCATATCTGAAATTAACAAATGCTATTTCTGAAAGAGGTGTCTCTAAAAAAATAAATGTTGAACTTGTTAATGATGCTGTTGTTACGGGTGTTCAATTCGATGTTTTAATACCATTTGTTTTTAACCCAGATACATCCTCTGCTGCCGTCGTTTCCAGTACTCAAGGATTTAGTCTTTCTTTTTCTAATATTTCAGAAAATTTATATAGGTGTTTGATTTATTCAACTTCTAATATGAACATTCCTGTTGGTGATAATTCAATTTTAGAATTAAGTGTTTTTGTAAATGAATCTGCACCTTTAGGCGATTATGAATTGAATTTTAGTAATATAACTTTAGTAAATACTAACAATCAAAATTCTTCAACCCCACCAATAAATATTGGATTTATTTCAATTATAGAAACTACAATTACATTAATTGGTGATAACCCATTGTTGCTAGAAGTAGGTAATTCCTTTACTGATCCGGGTGCTATAGCCTTAGATATTAATGGAAATGATATTTCTAATTTAATTGATGTTGCAGGAAGTGTAGACACAAATACAGTTGGTATTTATACCTTAACCTATACTTTAAGTGATTCAAATGGAAATATTATAAGTGCTGTTTCTCGTACAGTTAACGTTGTTTATGTGTCAGCACCAACAATCACCTTGGTTGGAGACAATCCATTCATACTAGAGGTAGGGAGTCTTTTTACCGATCCAGGTGCGACAGCATTAGATAGTTATGACGGAGATCTAACCAATTCAATTCAAGTAACAGGTACTGTAGACACAAATACAGTTGGTATTTATACCTTAAACTATGGTGTAACAGACTCATCAGGTAATGCAACAACTATTACACGTACAGTTTCTATTGTTGATTCAACCTTGCCAGTTATTACATCAGCCGCAACAGGAACAGATCTAACAGAGAACTCAGGAGCTGGTCAAACTGTTTATACCATCATAGCAACAGACAATGTTGGAGTCGATAGTTATTCTATCTCAGGAATAGATGCTTCATTATTAACATTAACAGGAAATATTGTGAGTTTAGATTCAGATCCAGACTATGAAACAAAATCTAGTTACAGTTTTACTGTTACTGCTAGTGATGCTGCTGGAAATACAAGTGCATCTAGAGCGGTAACATTCTCCATTTCAGATATTGATGATATTGCTCCGGTAATTACATCAGGAGCAACAGGAACGAATCTAACAGAGAACTCAGGAGCTGGTCAAACTGTTTATACCATCACAGCAACAGACAATGTTGGAGTCGATAGTTATTCCATCTCAGGAATAGATGCTTCATTATTAACATTAACAGGAAATGTTGTGAGTTTAGATTCAGATCCAGACTATGAAACAAAATCTAGTTACAGTTTTACTGTTACTGCTAGTGATGCTGTTGGAAATACAAGTGCATCTAGAGCGGTAACATTCTCCATTTCAGATATTGATGATATTGCTCCAGTTATTACATCAGCTGCAACAGGAACAGATCTAACAGAGAACTCTGGAGCTGGTCAAACTGTTTATACCATCACAGCAACAGACAATGTTGGAGTCGATAGTTATTCCATCTCAGGAATAGATGCTTCATTATTAACATTAACAGGAAATGTTGTGAGTTTAGATTCAGATC
>Ga0209712_10002983_pt1 | contig 13837 bp, 7 predicted proteins | sample ArcOceMetagenome_FD_187443 | JGI IMG/M metagenome (GOLD analysis project Ga0209712, IMG submission 187443) | Marine eukaryotic phytoplankton communities from Arctic Ocean - Arctic Ocean - Greenland ARC118M Metagenome (SPAdes) (version 2) | ecosystem: Environmental > Aquatic > Marine > Oceanic...
ATCCATCAGCCATCAGCCATCGATCACACTCCAAACCCCTGCCCAAAACAAAGGCCCGCTCGACAACATATCATTCCTATCCATCAAAGGATTGAATTCTTCACTATGGCAAGGATTTTTCCAATCTGGTTTCTTGTGCTCTGGCTAAGCACATCAACTTGTGTGTGTGCTACCTTTGTTACTGTACCATCCAACACCCGGCATGTCCACTCGTCCAGTTTATCAATGAGTAAAAGAAGCGAGAGAGAGTATATGGACGGTCTAAAAGGCAGCAGATCAAAAACATTTGTGTTAAAGAAGGGATCTAACGAGATCAAAGAAGTCATTCGCAAAAAGTCCAAAAATCCCCTGGATGCACTATTCAACAGAAACGAGAAACCTATTCGGAAAGTGAATACAATGGAGAGAACGATATTGGGAGATAAGAAGAAGAATAGCAGAAGCTCTTTTGATTTTCTTAATGACGTTATGGGAGATTCATCAAACGAGCCGCTAGTTGCAGAAGCTATTGCAGCTGCACTGAATGCAGAAGCTACTTCTGGATCCCAAAAGGATCCCAAGGAAAAGTTCACTTTTGACCAAAAGTCAGAGTCCATCAAGACAGGCATTGTGGGATTATTGACGGGAGGTGTTGCAGTTACTCCAATATCCTTTGTTCATGACTATTTCTTTCCTGGGAGTACAATATCAAATGGTCTCGGTCAGTGGGAGTTCGACACTGATACTGGATCTCTTGCTGCAGCGCTATTTGCAATTGTCTATAGATATTGCGTGAGAGAGGGCGAAGAAAAGAACAAGATGTTACCCATGGGTGTTGTAGGTGCGTTTGTGGTTGTGAGAACTTTAAGTCGCGTGAGAGTCAGTTACTATTGGTAAGTGCTAATCAGAAAAGTGTGCTAAAGTGTGCAGATTGCACAACATAACAGCTCGACATTTGAGCAATGAAACGATGAAAAGCTCACCACTTCAGTCCTCAATAGTGATGCAATACCGCTAAATTGTGGCGCTCCATTTGGGTATTTTGACTGGTCTATGACTCAACAAGCATTATTCAGTGGCTTTGAAAGTGTTTTCTTGTTTGGCGCAGCTGCAGCCGGGATGGAATTCTGCTACAAGAAGGGGTACATTTCGAGATTCAAATAAACAATTATGTAAGGTATCACATGTACTGTATGAGCTGTTTAGCCCTGATGGTAACGACGATGAGAAAGGTTCACTCGCAATCCTGTAAAAGTACTTTGTATGTTTAACACACTCTGTGGAAAGTGGCACAATCTGTTTGAATGAAAGACATTCTCGACCTTTGTTTTCCGCCCACTATAACACAACACTAAAACAATACACATCATAAAGAATGCTTCGCAATCGGCGAGAAGATAAATATAGTAATATTTGATAACAGCACTGATTGCTGACAACCAGATTTTGTCTTTCGTATTGCAAAACTCTTATTAAAATGGTAATGCTATGCCCGACCAATCATACAATCCTCCAGAATTACTTTCCTCCATTCCCTCCATAACGTCCAACATTCTACCGACAGTAAAGTCAACTGGGAAAACCATCCCTTTCTCCTTCATCCCGGGCCTTTGAAAAGGAATGCTCATATCTGTATCAGTAAACCCAGGATACAGGGCAAGAGTCCAAACTCCACTTCTCTTTAACTCATGTGACAGAGTCCTTGTCCCCATATTCAAAGCAGCCTTTGACATTCTGTAAGAATGCCAGCCCAAACCACCAACATTATCTGAAGCTGATCCCACTCGAGCCGACATATTGAGAACGATGGATTGGGCACGATTTCCACCATTTAATTCTTTGCGTGCTACCTTCATAAATGGGAGTAAAGCTTTGGTAACCATCATTGGTCCAATGACGTTGACGTCCATTTGAGATTGAAACCATTTCCTATCAAATTGCGAAATATTACGCTCTGGACCAGCAGTTGTCTTCGAATCCCCCAAAACGCCGGCCACGTTGAACAATGCATCAACTCTACTATAATTTTCTTTTATGAATTTTTCAAGGGACTCAATGTCGTCGTCTCTTGTAATATCAAGCTGTTTGATTTGCACTCTTTCCTTCTGGTAAGGTGAAAGAGTATTAACATATTCTGATAATGCTGTGGCTGAAGAAGGTGAGCGGCAGCATGCAATTATAGTACTGGACTCATGAGCTCGAGATGGCTCAAGTAGGGATTTCACGAACTGTAATCCCATAGATCGAGACGCTCCAGTGACGACGTACACAGCGTTGGGATCATGTTTGCGAATGGATGATGGAGAATTTGATGGTTTGCCGCTGGTTGAAATATCAACATTTTCATAAACTGGGGTTCCATTGTACTCATTCTTTGGGGGAGGACTGAAAGAAGAGGTAGAGGCAGTAGAGAAAGTTGACTGTTGAGCTATTACATGCATCTTTCCTGCAGAACATCCCTTTCGTAGAGTACCCACACTTCTGTTGAGGCGCTGGACACTAAAAACGAGATTCTTGCAAAACATTGGAGTCGGTTCAGAGGGGGTATGTGTTTAGAGATTGCGATAAAAACTGCAATGGTGAAATAATGTGAACTGGATTTTTGTCTGTTTGTTCTTTGTTCTGAGAAGGGAACTTAAAATTTGATTGACTCGACTTAGAGAAATACTGAGCTGTTTGTACTGCTGTTTGTTCAACGTTTTTAGGCTTCTTTTTCTGGTACGTTCATACTGAAGAAAGAAGGGTTGTGGTGGTAGCGTAAGCGTAGCTAGCTAGTCATGGTCGGAATTTGGCGCATTACCACCACCCCCCCACGTGAGAGAATGATTTTCTGAAACCACAAACATTTTCTAATTTATTGACCGTTATTTGCGCCGTTTCGTCAGTGGCTCATTTTATCAATTGCGCCTCGCCTGGATCATCACGCCTCACTCACTGTAACTGTTGGAAATGGAGATTTCGGAAAGACTATTATCGGACACGGACAAACTGGGAATGGGCCTGATGCCAATGAATTTTCCTCCACCACAGAAAAGAAAGACTCTCGTTCATACGCAACCGTTGTGCGTGGAACCAAGAGATTTGTAAGACCTGAATGAGATGATTCATCTCATTCAATTTGATTAATCATAGCGAATATAAGCAGAATTTTATTGATTACTATTATTACTTGAGTCCTCTCATCTGAACCATAGAAACCTCATAGATTTACGGTCTTGAGCGGTTGCAGAAAAGGGATTATCAACAGTAACAAACTGTTAGGGTTCAACTCTGGTAGGAAGTGAATAAAAGGAAACATACTTTTACATTAATATTTAACGGTCAAATGCAGCAGAGTTCTGCCTAGCTCCCTCGATTCTTGCTTTTCTTTTCACCTCCCTCCCGATTGATGCATTAATGGTTGCAAGCCAAGTCGCTTTATCGATTGTGTTCGACGCAGAGATAACAAATGACTTCCGAGGATGGATGAGATGGAATGATTTCTTTTGTCTCACAGTATTTAAATCCATTATCTTCATAAGATGCAATGGCAATTCGCCATGAATCTTGTACAACCCCCCAGATTTGTTTGCGTAGATTAATACATCTGAGAAAAGAAAGAAGGTGTATTCAATGTTCCGTCCGCTTCTGTTACACTTCTTTTTCAATAAGCCCTCCTTCAAGAAATACCGAGTAGGGTCATTGAGTAGAATCTGGCCATTCCTGATCCTGCGTGCGACTTTGATCATTTCTTTTTTCAGTGTCGAATCAACCTTTAATGATGCGTGCAGTTTCTTGAACATGTTGTCAACTTCATCAAGTGCTGCGATTTTTGCGTTCTCGTGGTATGATTCGGCAGCTTTCTCGATTCTCATGTACCAAGGGTCGTTCTTGTAGTCCAAGTGATCCCGAATTCTTGAAACAGGTCTATGCACATTAATATCATCTTCTTCGAGACCTCTGTTTTCACGGAAGAATTTGACCCGGACTAACTGAGACGCGAACGCATTACGTTCAACGGTGAGATCGAGACAGATCGTTGTGCACAGGGCATACATTAGGACATCAAGGCAGTTTTCTAGACCTTTCGGATCCAGATGTGCTGCGTCGAGAGCACTGTTAATTGTACCGTGAAAGTGATGCCATAACGAACAGAATGCCGAACGAACAAGTTCTTCAGGAACCAAATGCCTCCTTGATTTCTTTTTATTCTTTCTGTTGTTTTTGATGGTGAGATAAGGATGTTCATGAGATGCAAGACCTCGCAGCAGTTCTTGGCATGGCTTTACACTTTTGATGACATGTTTGATCATTCCCGCTAGATCAACATTTCCTTGAATGATATGACCAAATTCACCCGAAGAAAATTTGATTGTCTTTTTCCCCAGGGCGCCATCTAGGAAGGATGAGTTCTCAGGAGGCCGATAGATAGCAATTGGATTTTGTGCTATTGAATCGTATATCTGGGACAAGTATTCACGTGAAAGGTCCTCGGAATTATCCACGCCGCGAAGGTTATTCAGAAACTCTGGCTTAGTCATTTTCTTCCTCTGTTTTTGCTTTGGAACAGGTTGACCTGGAGGCGCTGCAAACATTGAGACCTTGTGAAGGTCTGTGTTCAACATGATGATGGCGAAAGAGATCAGGAAGACAGTGTCTTGATCATGAAATGGACAGCGCCCGTGGTCACCAGCGTTGTCTTCCCAGTAACACTGCGAAAACGTGGTCATGACTCTATCAATCTTCTGCGCCTCTCCAGGGAGGCGGAATCCGCAGTTGGTGAGAAAATGACGAAGTCTGAATTGGATAGGTGACAAAGAAGTGAGTGATTGAGCTCCATATCCTAAAACTATGAATGGAGTGTATAAACTTACCCCTGTTCTACATTCATACCGACAAAAGAAATAGCTGAAGTGTAGTGGAAGCGGATGAGGTTGTAATGCTCCACTTCGTCTCCGTCTTTCCCCCCTTCTCCTAGATAGTCGCCAAGTACGGAAGTGTCAATGCGTGTCTGATAAAGGCGAAGGAACGAAGCAATATCCCTGGGAGACGCCGTCAGGATATTACAAGCGTTGAGATATTCAAGCGCCTTTTTCAAACTTTTCGTCTGCAGAATTTCAAATGCGGTGTTGAGAGTCTCTTCAAACTTTTGGCTCAGCTGAGGATCTCCCCTCACAGATTCGTCTGCAAAAGAAACAATAGAAATATCATCTCGTCGCGGAGATCTCGTCGTAAGTGGAGACGCTCCGCGGAAACTTCCAGAGGTGTTCAGTCTTGATGGCGATGCAGGAACAGATTTGGTACTAGCTCTTCCTTTTCTCGGAGGTTTCTTCAGCACATTGACAGCGTCCTGGTTGTCTCTTGGTGATGGTAGCATGTTCTTTCTTCTTTCCGCCGCAATTGATGTTTGCCAATACTCCACAATACCGTCACCATCGTCATCGCCAAGAGTCAGTTGTGGAACCTGTCGAATTTGACGCGGAGATTCAGGAATCTTCATTCCCTCAGGTGGCAGCAAATTGTCTCTCTTCTTATTCATGATGCCCCCGACAATATTCCCAATTGTCGAGACTGATTTTACTGTCATATTACCATCGGAATCCTTTGACGAATCCTCTTCTTCTGCGACATTCGTCCCCTTGTCCTCTGTAGCATTCATTTCAGCTTGCTTTGTCGCGATATCACGTTCCTGCTTCTCACGCAACTTGGACAATAGATTATAATTGGCTCCAGAGCTAGCTGCTGCGCACAGCATAAGGGACCTCACAATTTGTGCAATGGTATCAAAACATTTCTCTTGCAAGTACCGAGCTCCTTCCCTAACAAGAGTCATTTCTCTCAAATCGTCTTCAGTGTGATGCAGTGACTGATGTGCACCTGCTGACTGAGAGTCAACTTCTGCAAGATCAATTCTAGTCAAGCGAATTTGGTCACTCACTATGTCAGTACATTGCTCTGCGAGGGTGCTGATTGCACCGCACAATTGTTGCGTGATCTTCCAATGCGTGCTTGGTAATAGACTAAAATGAGTTTTACTTGCTTGCGCATCGACTTGATCAAAATTCATAAACAGCTCTAAAATGTCACGTGGTTCAGATAAAAACCAAGTCTTCATCTCAGTGATTATACAAACCTGTTGAGGCAATAAAGATACACTCATTTCATTAAGTGTGGAAGAGGTCGTTTTGCTCAATCGCTTTGGTGGCAAGACTTGAGGACCAAGGCGGAGTATTTTGAGAACGAAGTGTTCAATCAAAACTCCAATCTCAACTTTGATGTGACGTCGAATCAATGTATTACACCACAGTTCAGTAACAATCCTCATCATGCGCCTGAAAACTTTGATATCGTCTAGGCCAGAACGAGTGTTTGAGAGAAGGCATGGTATGATCAAACGTCGAATGGTATATGCCATTGTGGCTACGGACACCGAATCCTTCAATTTCCAACCTTCTTTGGTGGCTTTGTTCTGCAAGGCGTGATTGTACTTGCAGGTCTTGCCCCACTGATGAAGAAAGTGATGCATGAGCTCAAGACTTAGTAATTTGCTCGCTATGTCTCTTGGCACGAACTCGCTGCTATGTGCCAATCTTCGAACCTTTCCGGATGTAACTTTGACGATGCTAGATAGGATAGCAAAAGAAGTGATGTAGAAATCTTTTGCCCCTGGTACAGTGCCGGTGTCAGATCCAAATAATCCACTTCCGCAAGAGGTCATCATGTCGTGCCAGAATAATTCACTTCCACCCGATCTATGAATTTGATGAAGTGCCAGCTGAGTATAATTGGATACGTCAACATTATGCATCGCGCCGTCAATTAACGAGTCCACGTATTCCTTAGTGAATTCATCGATGCTCGTAAGGCTCCCGTTTGAATCGTCCATTCTCCTTCGCCCGCCAAACTTCATTTTCCTCAAACGAGCTAGGTAGAGGGAAATTAGTTCTTTCATCGCCAAAGCTGCAGCCTGTGGTGCTCCTCCTGGAACATAACCTCTACGACGACCATCTCCGTAATCATCCAACTCATCATCACTCAAAAGAAGAGTGTCGTTTGCCTCGTCGAGTCCTTCTTTCCTTGAATAGCCGGAAGTCTTGCTTTTTGGCCAGCTTGAAGCAGTAGGTACACTGGCGCCAAAGTAGAAAACAAAGAGATAAAAGCGCATGATGTACCCAATAGTTCTAGCATTCAAGTTTCCCCTACTGTAGTGAGTTGCTTCAACAACAAATTCAATGCAAGGTAAAAAGTTTGTTTCCCGTGCGCTTGAGTTCGCCATGTCGCAAACTACTTGAATGGTGAGATCGAGCAGCGTCAACCTTTCATTCGAGTGGGGATCTTCATACTGAGCAATATCAGGCAAAAAGAATTCGGTCTCGCTCAATAGTTTTGTTAGACCTTCGACAGCAAGGATTGATGAACCTCCATGATGTGTGTAGCAGGCAGTGAGAATAGGAGTAAGCACTGCTATTCTGGCTTGAAGTAGATGCTCCACATCTGTCTTCCCCACTTTTCCGAGAGTATTCACCGGCGATTCGATAAGTGGAATGAATGCCATCGCTTCGAAACACGCATCGAGATCGGCTTCGTTTCTCAAGCCAAATACATTGCTTCTTGCACTACTTGCAATTGACAACCCATCTGCGTTTGTTTCTGATTGGCATGATTCCGCTCCTTGAGACTCTGATAACATGTCACCCACTAGCAAACTTTTGGTTTTTTCTTCCTGGTCAACTTTTTTTCCGTATTTGGGGGAAATTTGATTGACCAAATGTAATATGTTGTCCACCAATGATTCCTTCGGTGGTTGCGAAGGAACTTCCGAAGCGACGGAATCTATTTCGGTATCTCCTCCTCCTACAGATTCCTTTTCTTCAGATCGAAAACTAGTGCTATATTGAAGGGATATTCCAGAATTGGGAGATGCAAGGGAAGATTCGGGAGCACTGTCGCCGACAAGCCCATTTGCCAATATCGAGCTGTCTGATTTGTTGTTTCCTTGGCCATTTTTTTCTCCATTCAAGCTGTTAGATGAGTTCTTCGTGCGAGCAGCCTGGATTAAGCTTAGACGGTTCGTCACCGAAGATGGACTAATAAGAGGATGCGTGGATCTATCCATAATGTGATATTTTCCGACTTCGGATGGCACTAGAGTACCTCCTGTACAATAATATGCTTTGAGCCTAGCTCGCTTTTTCTTTCCGTCCGGATCCATTTTTTTCGGATTGTTGGAGTGTAATACTGACAAAACGAGCGGAAGAGGGCGCAATGTTTCAAGGTTTGCTAGGCGCTGCCTGAATGCCAGGAATATTGATGGACCAGCTTTTGAATTTATATCTGCAACAAAATTTCGCGGCGTTCTCTCCAAAACGGTGTAACCTTCCGGTACAGCGTCATTGTTGGATGGTTGAAGCGGAATCAATCCCGTTATAGGGTTGCCTTCTCTCGAGCGTCTGTAGCACATGTACACTCTTTCTCCAGATGTCCCGAAGTTCAGATTGGCTGGATAAGATGAAGAAGAGGCATTAACATCGTCATCTTTCACTGCCTTGTCAGTATTGTCATCATCAGGTTTTGCTCCCTTTTTATCCAAACCTGCCGCGGCTTTATATCTTCTTACAACACAAAACCCAGGTGGAACGAATTCGTTTCGGTCGGGGAAAATGACAGTCAATGCAGTAACGCAGGGGCGCTGAACAGCCCTTTCCCATTTCGGTTCTTTCTTCACATTTAAGAAAACTCCACTCATTTTTCGCTTTCCAATCCCTCCTGAACTCATAGATTTGAGGGTACCAATTTCAATCCCACTACTTGTTTCGGAAATCCTGTAGTATCCTTTGGGTGGTTTTTCCGCACCATGAGTTACGACAATATCTGTTATGGCAGCACTGAGAATTTCTGCAGACGATTCCTCGAGATTCACTGCCGCCAAGCTGTTGATAGTGGCCGACGAAGTGCTAACACTAACATTTGAAGGTCTTGAATGGCCATCCTGTGGACCATACATGTACTTTTGACTGTCTGATTGACTATTGCCCGCACTCAAATGTGACCCGGTCGTTGATATGTTTGCGGAATTAGGACTGGTGGGTAAAAATGATGCAGCTGCGGCACTCGAATTTCTCTTCTTTTTCATTCGCTTTGGAAATGATCGGCTCTTTGTCTTATGTACGGCAGGAGAGAATGGTGATTCCGAGGAGAGATGGCGTGCGTACTCTGATCCAAACATTTGCATTCTTGGTCTTTGCGGTGGTCGATCAGGAGATAATGTTAATTTTGAGTTATTCCCTGCGGAATCTGGTGAAAGCAAAGGACGGGACACTCTCGTTGACGCTAGCATGGGTATTACACCTGGGTCGATGTGGCGAGGGCTCGGAGCAACCATGTTATATGGATCACTTAAATTCTCCACTTGAACAGTTGTATCGAGATGACCAGCCTCATCTTCGCTCTCTTCGGCAACAGCACTTAAAAGAACTCCGTCTTCTTTTGAATTTGTAGGTATGATACCTAGAATATCGTCCAATGGTTCCTCTTCATCTTCCAGAATTGGATTCATGACATCATTAAACGCTGCATCGTCTATTGACATCGATGCTTCAGGAAATAATGGGTACTCGTCAGATGACTGGCCATCGTTAACACGATTCTCCTTGTCCAACGACGACAAAAAATCTCTTCTCCTCATCGATCCGGTCTCATCCTCGTTTGCAATTTTCTTTCCATTATGGTGGTCTTTTTTCTCTTCGCTTGCAAAAGTGGGAGCCATTTCAATATCTCTTCGCCACGCTGTCATTAATGATTTACTTTCGATTTTGAGTAATGGAACGCTTTCGTGTCGCTGAAATTCCACGAATCCAACCCCATCATCTGGAATGCTGTCAATTGTCCTCACACATAAAGCAGCCAGTGTTAAATTTCCCATGGCAATCTCGGCTCCTTGCCCCAGCCTGTTTGTGACTACACTCACGGGGGGTGGTTTAGGTAAGACTTCAGTTCTGGGAGTCTTAATGCTAACTGACGTTGGTAGGGACGTTCTTTCGAAAGAGAAATTTGAAAGTTGTGAGGTGTCCTGAGAAATATGCGAGTTAGCAAATGATGGCGAAGGCAGAAAAGGCATTGCGTCGCCCATTTCTGCGGCTGTTGGCGATGGTGCATCGATGGTCCGTCCGTTGTGTTTATATGGCGATGGGGAATGGATCGTTGGTAAAATATGCATGTGTTGCTGCCTTGAAAATTGGTGGCTTGATTTCGATGTGATAGTAGTGTTTGCAAGAGAATTGGAAGTGCTAGCTCCACCAATGATGTCTTGCTGAGTCCCCCTTCCTTTGGCCTTTGGGGGTGCGTCTTTCCCAGCGGGGTTACCGTCATATGCATCTGCATTATTCGTAATGATAAGATCGTTTATAGGAGGTGAATCATTCATTGTAACCTGATTCAATATGGACTGCACCAACAATTTAGCCTGGGAAATGCCAGTGTTTCCATTAGGAGCACGAGCAGGTGACCGAGGTAGACCTGTTGGTGATACAGGGTTAGCATTTTTCCGTCCAGGCGTAGTCGGCACCGCGCCGCTGAGCCCTTTACTTTGCTGCTCAAACTGTTGCATTGTAAAGTTCACAATGATCGGTCGATCTAATTCCTTGCCAAGCTAGTAATACTGCGAGCAGTGTATTGCAACAGTCCGTGGAGAAATAAATGCAGGAAGTTTAAACAAAGCTACGGGGTACGGGAATGCTGTTACCGATTGTATGACTATCACAGGTTCCTAGAACTAATCAGAAGAGTCAAGGGGATGACTTGTGTATGATACAGCAGTGTTGGGTTTTATGTTCCTGTCGCTCCTGCTATTGTGCTTGCGACTTCAGACTACAACAATTGGATTCAGGTTGGCTGTGTCCATTGCTTGTGTTTCGTTCTGCTCCATCCACGCCAATATTTTTACTTTACAAGACCCAATTAAATGTCACACAGCAAATTTTGAAAATCTTTTCAAATTTACGATGAGTAATTACTGAGTAAATTGAAAATCATACAAATTTATATGTTTCCCGCATGACTGTCAATACACTTTATTTCAATCTGTACCGTTTTACGTTTTACAGGTGGTCTTGTCCCCACTCCCCACTCCTGCCTCATGCATGTTGCCTTGTCCCCCTCTGCAGAGTTCATCTTGAAGATTATGCTAACATATGACAAAAAACTTGATTATTTGTTACGTAAAATATACATATATGTTAAAATTGCAGGCACATCCCATTGCAAACACGTATTGTGCTGCTTTCGACTTTCGATATTATATTTGAACACTCCCTTGTAGTGATCTTGCGCCAACCAAAGTAGTTGCAGACGAAAAATACCCGAGGTCATCTATCAATAAGAGCTATCAACATCTTCTCCTAGATCACATTCGTCCAATACAATCTCGCAATTCTTCATTAAATTCTTCTGTTGTGCCAATGCCTCTCTGATTGTAGGACCTCCGACCCTATTGCTGTAAACTCTCGTCAACTCAGACATTTCCCTAGACTCTTGTAATTCGTCATCAAAAAGACCTTGTAATTTCTGTCTTCTTGCTTCACTTGCTTTCTTTGCATCCAGCTCAATTGACTCCAAACTCTGTGAAATGCTCATTTGAACATTCACCATATCTCTCATTTTGTGCTGCAGAGATATGAGTCTAAGCTTGTTCTCTCCCATCGAATTCCTCTCACTTCTAAGTTCGTCTTTCTTCACATTGATCTCGTTTTGGAGACGTGAATTTTGTTCATTATAACGATTCAATTCATTATCACAAGAAGAAATTCTTTTTTCCTTTAAGGAAACAGCCTGTTCTTTCATTGCCAGATTTGTCTTTATCTTGCGTGCCTTCTCCACCTCTTGGTTGATCGCAGCTTCTAGCTCTGCGACAGCATCGTCGTGCTCTTCTCTTTGGTTCACTAACATCTCTTCATACTCGGCCTCATTGAATGCAGCTTCAGCCTTGAGCTTGACGATTTGAGCATTAAACTTCGCGAGGGTTTTGTTCATAGATCCCTTGGTCCCAGTTGTGTTGACTGATCTGGCACTTTGGTAAGAACTAAAGTTCCCAGTGCTCTTGTTTGAAGACATGGGAGAAAATTTAATTTTCGGTGACGCAAAGCCATAATTGCTAGCACCGAGAGGTGATTGGTATATGCGTTGAGCATAAGAAAGATCGGGGGAGATGGAAGTAATTGCCATGTTTTTATTAGGGGAATTTCGCCGTTGAGGAGAGGTGTGCCTCTGGAGTATATCAAGCATGTCTTGCTTGTAAGGATAATTTCCATCTCTCGCATAATCAAGGGGCGTCCAGCCTTCATCGTCCACAATGTTGTAAAGATTTCTACTTCCATTCAAAAGTGGTTGAATCACGCTGGGTTCAAAAGGTCCTGAAATCGCTAGCCAATGAAGAGGAAGCTTGCCTTCGGGATCTCCTGTTGTTGCTGCAGAGGGAAAGGCTTCTAGTAGTGCACGAACCACCCCAGACGATGCTTGATTTCCTGCTGCATAATGTAATGCATATTTTCCTTGATCATCACAGCACTCGGTACCCTCTGGATAAGCTTGGATGAGAGCATGAATGACAGCTTCAGGAGGCTGGCGAGCCGATGCAGAGTGAATTGGGAGGAACCTCCACATCATTCCTTTTGTGTCATCTTCATGATAGCGAACAACCCAAGTCTTGGCCTCGATAGGATTCCTTCTTACTGCCTGCAATGCTTCTTGCCACTGGGAATTAGATATGAATCTGTACAAATCAGTAACATTATTGTCATAATCTACTTCAAGATCTTCCAAATCGTCATCATTTGCATTTGAAAAAACACCAGCCTTTTCGTCTTTGATATGAAGTTGGCCACTCCTATACGTAGGGAAACCAGTTGATTTTGGTGGTATCATGGGTATATTTACTACGGACTGTCGGTTTGCGATAGATGCAATAGGTACTTGTAGGGCTATAGGTGCATTAGGTGCATTGATGGAGAATGAAAGTGTAAAGAAATTTCCCAAATTGTGAACTCCCTCCTTCGCCAATTTTGCCAGGTGTGGTGACATAAATAACCGTCGTTTCTGACTCAAACGGGTTTTTACAACCTTGCAACGGAAAAATTTGGAGCCTCTCCTCTGAGATCAAATACTTCCACCGACGTCATATAGGTTATAATCCTATAGAACATCGTGACCTCCTCTTTTCTTTTCTTTCTTTATTTACTAAGACATTCCGAGGGAACATCTTGGCTAGTCTAAACAACTACGACTTTTAGTTTAAATATTATTAGTCGCAGACTTGGAATGATCCAAGTCACAAAGCAATGACAATCAGCGTTGAAGCTTGAGTGTCAAGCTAGCATCATTGGATAGCATCATGCGATACAGGAGCTTGCGATCGTTGCAGTTTCCTTTTAGAAAGATACTTCAACGACGAGAGATACTCGAATACTGACGTATCTTCACGACGCAAGCTACCTTTTGGGATTTACCTTTTTACTTGTTTACTAATCTATAATTACCAATCTACTCCCAACTGTTGTAGATATTAGTGTGCACACCCCACTGTGGCACATACTCATGCAGCTTCCTTGCTTGAACAGTATCTTGCAACGAAGTGTGCCAGTAATATCCGAGTTCGATGCAATAACGTAAACAAAGGTGCCTCAGAGACTCGGAATCGCGGCATTAAAGAAAGTGCTGCTGCAATCTCAGATGTTTATAATCGTACAACATCCATTCATTATTGACCAGATGAAAGAAAATAAAGTTGTGTTGCTGGTTGCTGGTTGCTGGTTGCTGGTTGCTGGTTGCTGGTTGCTGGTTGCTGGTTGCTGGTTGCTGGTTGCTGGTTGCTGGTTGCTGGTTGCTG
>Ga0209712_10002984_pt1 | contig 13834 bp, 11 predicted proteins | sample ArcOceMetagenome_FD_187443 | JGI IMG/M metagenome (GOLD analysis project Ga0209712, IMG submission 187443) | Marine eukaryotic phytoplankton communities from Arctic Ocean - Arctic Ocean - Greenland ARC118M Metagenome (SPAdes) (version 2) | ecosystem: Environmental > Aquatic > Marine > Oceanic...
TGTAGGTCACTAAGCTAAGCCGTAGTCAAATACTAAAAAGCCCACCTTAATGTGATGTTAGGTGGGCTTTTTTATTAAACGTTAAGCGCATCAAAGTGTGTATTGCGCGAATAAATGTGAGTCACATAAACGTTAGATTGTCTTACCTTGATTTTATTGGGCACCATTTCAAACGTACTGCACAGCGGTATTGATTAAAGTAAAGCGTTACCCATTTATAGGCTAATAATTCTAGCTGTAAGGAACGGTCAAAATATCCATTCCTTCCCGCTTTAGAATACCAATGCTCTATTGACTACGCTTAATCGTAGCCACCAGTATGTAGGTGAGAATGTACGCTTACATGCACAAACTGTGGTCTTTTGACTGGCAAAGATGCTTGTTCTGCATCCCGAAGGCCAGTAACAAGCCTACGGTTTTCGACCCACCTCACCACGCGGCAAAAAACTGGATGAACAAAATACCTAAAGTGGGGTGGGATTTTTGATAATAAGGGGGAACACCTATTACCCCTTGAGTTTCAATCAGTAGGCAATAGATTTAATTTGTAGTATTAATTAGATAGGAAAGCCATCAGCATATTATTTCAAGCCAATAGAACAGATCTCGATATTTTTTTTACCCACTCGTAAAGATAATTTATGTTCGCTATGAAGTATGGGTGTTGAGAATCCATAAATCTTGCCACTTTTAAATAGAGTAGGTCTGAATTTCTCTAAATGTACTCTAACGTCTTCTCGTGTTTTATTTAATGTGATGGGCTCATTTCCTTTTTTAGTTCTGAGGAATAAACCCTCAAAATCATATGACGTAGCAAACCACCCATTTAATTGTGCATTAGAACTGTCAAAGTAACCTGTAATGGGTATATCAATGCAAAAGTCCAATTTTTCATTAGGAGCAATTGAGTAAGTTAACGATACTTTTTTAGCGCTAGATGTGAGTCGTGATTTTAGTAATCGAGCTGGATTACCAGCGATAATACTAAAATCATCAAAAGATTTAGTTACCACCGCTCCTGCGGCCACTATGCAGTTCGTACCAATAGTGACACCATCAAGAATAGTTGCGCCTGCGCCAATCCATGTTCCATTACCTATAACGATTCCTTCAGAGGTTATAGGTTGGTCTTTAATATATTTGTCAACTCTCGAAAAACCATGGTTGAAACCAAAAATTTGTACTGAACTCGCAATACGGACTGCATTTCCAATCGTAACCTTACCAATTAAATTAGCCAGTGGATTTACAGAGACGTCGTTACCTAGGGTTATGTTACCTCTAAGGGTAGCTAAAGAGGCGATCTTAACCGAGTTACCTAGTAACGCCTGGTCAGTAAAAAAGTTACAATCAGGTGCAATGTAACAATTTTTACCTATATGTGCGTTTGCCATTTTTGCGATGATACTCTGGACTTTTTCCTGTTCAGGATTTGCAAAGGTACTCGCCGACCAAGGTTCTACATTATCTCTGTGTGACAACCATTCTTCTTCACTTAAGTTGTGCATTGTTACATCTCTAAACTTATGGGTTAAAAATATTGGAACATGGCTTAATTAACTGATCTGTTTCATTGCAGTATTTTATTTAAAATAGCTTTGAATCTTCCTTTGTTGTTGACCTTGCTCAGTTCTTTTTGGAAGATTGATATTCTGTGCTTGTCTTTTTCATTTAAGTTTTCTTGTGTACTCAAGACGGCAAAAAGTGTTTTAGTAAATTTAAAATCCTCTTTAATAAGGAAATTGAGTACTTTGACTAAATGCCCATCATACAAGTCCTGATGCATATAAACGGGTCTTTTATTTTGTTCTATATAAGCAGACAAATGCTCATAGTTTGTGATTGGACAAAGCTCATGAATAGCCGCAATTTTTTGCTTGCTGTGTGTTTTATAATCAATGTACTTTTGCTCAGGGATCAAGGTGTAGTTTTCATGACCACCAGTATATGCTTGTAACTTTTTATCTAAAATATTATCCAAGCCATCTATCGAAAAGTTATTGGTCCATCTTTTGAATTCTAAGCAGTCGAAGCTATAGGAGGAATTAATAATAGGGATGATAGTGTTTGCTTGAATTAGCCGTTCAAGATTGAATACAGATAAAAAGTCAGAAATAATATTTTTTTCAAAAAAGCTTTTAGCCCCGTAAGCTCTCAATAAAAAATATTCTTTGCCATAAGTTAAAATATACTCAATTAAACTATCCAAGTACGTATTGTTAATTTTACTTCTCATCGCCATAGGCATATTTTGGCGATTTCGTTTAACTGATTGATTATAAACGGACTCGATGAACTCAAATTCTGGTCGTACGTATGTTATGAATTTAATGTCATATTTTCCTGCATATTTCATAAATTCAGGGATTTGATAGAAGAAGTACTCTGAGCTGAGTAACAAGATGTTAAAAGTGTCTAAATCAAATTTATCAAGTAACTTTTGGAAATTCTGATGACAGAAAGCAGACTTTTTTCCTACCTTTTTATCTAAAAATAATTGATTATGACCCGAGCTAACTTGGTTTTCATCAATATCATGGACTGGATAATATATGTTCGATGCTTCATGCAGCTCATCAGCATGGCTGCTTAACCAACTTTGTAAAATAGATGTGCCAGTTTTTGGTGGCCCGACATGAATATAAATGCTTTTCTTCATAAATTTTGGTTAACCTACCAACTCGCTGAAAGCAAAGTAATCGAATTCTTTGTTCTTTTTAAGCATGTCGAATTGAAAAAAGCACTGCTCTGAGTCCAAAAATGTCACAAGTGTTGCACCAAGTGGACTGCCCTTAAACATTTTCAAGTCTGAGTGGTTTAATTTAGCTGAAAACCCTAAGGTGACGCCTTTAACGTTTAGCATCTCATTTACGTCTTCACGCATTTTTCGCTCGACTATGTCAAATTTCAGTCGCTTATCACCCTCAAATTCTAAGAAAATATGCTTTATTGGCCGACTGTAATTTACCAGCCCCCACCCTCTGATTTTGACACAGTCGTTTTCGAATCCAATAAAGTCAACTGAGCCCCTAAATTTAGGTAATACCTTTTTAAAGCTCATATCATCATCAGTAATGCTTAACTTGTTTTTTGATTCTGCAATGTCATCATTAAAAGGCCAATCCATATTCAGTTGATTTAATTTGTAATAAAGTGATGCCGATTTTATGTGGTTTAAGGCAACTTGAGTGCTGATATACTCATTTTCAGTTTGTAAAAAGAATCTAACTAAGTGGAACCCTCTACCCTTATAGCTTTTAAGCGTATCTAAGTTAAAATCAGCCACTCTGCCGGTGAGCTTTTCTTTGGCGTGTCTTTTTGCAATCTCATATGGTTTATTATGGAAATGTATGTGTATTAGGTTGGTCCTGAGCTCCTTCTGGGAGGTTGTTACCTTCCCATGATGAAAGCCTTGATCAAGTTGTAATATTGTATTTTTCCTGAAGAAACATTTACGGTATGGCTGCTTGTTGAACCACAATGGGCTGATACTGGAATTATAGTACTGGCTATCGATCATCAGCAATTCATTGCTGTTCTGATAATTCAAAAGACTATATTGCAATGATAAAGGTTCGCAGGAAATGTTGCCTTCTTCGTCTACCACGCCGAGGAATTCATCGCAGTCCACTAGCATGTAAAAATCGTAAAGACCTTTTTTGTCTAGCTCTTTGATCTTTTCATAGAATACAGTGCCTCTTTGCTCATAGTCAGTTTTTTTATTATGACTCCAAAAAACATTGACTTCTTTTTTTTCGTGATCCTTTAATTGATTAATAACTTGCTTATTTGTGCTGCCATTATCATAAATAAATAAATTGGAACTTCCGACTAAATATGAATGATAAGTTACCCATTTACTGAGTAACTCATCTTCATTCTTTTGCATCATTAAAATAGCTATGTTCATTGATTCATTACCAAAATTCTAACATTTCGTTCTTAAAGGGGGGGGCAGTCGCGGCGATTTAAATTTGCCCTATAGGTGAATGATTTTAACCAATCGAAAAATTAAACTTGCATCAGTCGCTTCAATACCGTGCTTAGAATACTAATAATTTGTAATTTAAGCTATCTTTCTAACTATTAAAAAAAGTGTGTAAATGTTGGTGGCTAAACCACACAAAACCTATTTTTCTCTCAAACATGTTAAAAACGAGGAGCAAAATATAGAGAGTATTCAATCTCTTCGCAAGAGTATTGAGTTCAGTGATTGGTAACATCAGAGTTAGCAAAAAAAAGTTAACTAAAGCCGCCGTGATATCGAGAATTATGATTTATAGGATTTACTTTTTATGGATCCTTAACGTGTATACTATATTGCATTAGCATCACTGTGTTCTGGCATATTGTAGTGATCAAGTAGGATTGGCCGTGCTTTTTTAGCAAATCAGTGTTTCCCTCCCTGTGACGCTGGAATTCCAGACCTCGAAAAAGTAAAGGCTTTACCCACAATCACCATTGAAAACATGGGTCATATGACGCTCCTGTAATTTTGAGCTGGGTGGCAACGTGATATTGCTTCTGGAAATTCGTTAGTGATTAAAAAGTCGGTCAGATGAGATTAATTACCTACCAAACTAACATAAGCGGGAAAACGGAAAACAACTGGCTCCTCCGCTGTGTTAGCGTAATTTAAACCGAGTAGTTGCACTTATCGCTTTTATTCCTGCTAATTTGCACGCTAAAGTGCGCCGCGCGGTGAATTTGCTTAAAGCCGTGGTTTGATAGTATTAAATCATGCACGCTAACTTTCACGTAAGTGGTTTGCATGAAATAAAATTGAATCATTTGCTAAAAATTGATAGACGCCGACATTGTGCTTAATGTAATGATTTTTCGGTTTCATGCATACACACATTTTAACAAGGAACAGGACGTTGAATTGAATAAAGATATATATATCCATGTTGGGCCTCCGAAGACGGGTACCTCTGCGGTACAAAAATGGTTGAGTAGTAACCCATCCTTTTTAAAAGCACATGGTATTTATTATCCATCTCACAGCGTAGACATTAACGGCGTTAGTTCAGGCAACGTCAGAAGTATTTACGATGTGGATAAGGCACAAACATTCACTCTAAATAAAGAGCGCTTATCCAAGATTTTAGATGCTTTTAATGTAAGCGATTATTCACTGTTGTTACTTTCGTCAGAGTTTTTTTTCCGCAGAATGGATGAGCTTAAAGTGCATATGCCCAAGGCTAAGTTTATTGCCTATGTGCGAAATCCTATGGAGGTTAATGAGTCGAATTATAATCAATCAGTTAAACGTCACTTTCAATTAGAAAAAATAGTTGCTGCCCGCGGCAAACGTTTGCCTAATATGGCTAGGCTAGTTGAATTTACTGATACTTATGGCGCACAAGATGTATATTTGAGACTTTATGGTGATAATTACTTTAAACATGGAAATATCGTATCTGATTTACTTTCTGTGGTAGGTATTGACGCTAATGTTACCTTACCCATTGTGAATAATTCATATCAGTTTGAGGCTTTGGAGTTTAAAAGGTGGTTCAATCAATTTCATTTAGTCGACTATCAAGTTATGGTTGATAGGGCGTTGCAGGGTTTCATCAAGGGTAGCAGTCATTATTCGCTGATAGCCAAAGAACAATACATTGAAGATACTAGCTACTATGCTGGTATCTTAGAAAATTATGCTACAAAGTTAAAAACATCTAATCTGGCGCCCCTCATTGCAGATATGAAAAACGTATCCCCCAAACCCTATTTTATTCAGGCACTATCGGCCCATCATTTTTTATCAGTGTGCGACTATCTTCAAGAGGTCTTACAGCTTGACTATTATATTTTGACTAAAGAAATCAGAGCCGTTACACCTGTTCAAAACGCGCATTTTCAGCATTTGTTTATAGCGTCGTGTAACAAAAAATTTAAGTACTTGGACCTGATTTTTAGAGGGCCTAGTCAGCTACGTAAAGTCGTTAAACGCTTTATGAATTATACAAAATCACTGAGTCGACCATTTTGAGTTTATTTTCTATGCGTAAATTATGGCACCCCGAAGTACAGCGCTTGTGACTTATACACCAATGAAACATCTGATGCGTGTGGTTAAATTCTTAATTGGCTTGTTCCCTAAAGAAGCACGCATACGAATGCGTCAACATTTATGGCTGCATAATCTTTATAGTAAAAGCCTGCAAAAGTCGGGATTATTTTATGGCTTTCCACCTCCTCATAAATTACAAAAACTGTATGTTAAGAATATTGCAGAGCAACATCGCCTCATAGCTAACCAAGTTGAACTCGCCACTGATCAGCGAAACATAAACTGTTTAATTATATTAACAGGACAACAAGATGCTGATGATCAAACAATTCAAAATGTACTTTCGGTTGTGGGGCAGGGGAAGCTGTTTGTTACGGGGCAAGATGCGTTAGTGACAAAGTGTTGTGAAACAGCATCACTGAGCAATGAACACCATGTATATGATATTAAAGAGCAATCAGGAGCATTGTATTGCTCTGCGCTATTAGTGCTCAGAGGCGGCGACCTCTTACATCCTCAAGCCTTAGCCATGTTTTCCAGTAAGCTGCCTCATAAAACTGCAGAGTCAGTGATTTATTGTGATGTAGACAGTTTGGATAAATCAGGAAAACGCCACTTAGCGGAGTTTTATCCAGATTGGAACCCGGATTTACAACTGAGCACGGGATATGTGAAAACGGGTGTCGTGATTGAAGGTGAGCAAACCATTAGAAGCTTGCTTTGTTTTGCACAGCAACATCATCAATCATCTATGGTGGCGCTGTGGATGTCTGAACTGTATTTGGCAAAAAGCGCTGTTGCGGTTAATCATATTGAATATTGCTTAGTACATCAGACTTTGGTATCTGATATGCAATGGACGCGTGAGCTCAAGAAATTAACTCATCACCCAATAAATATTTCCAGAGGGGGATCTCGGGAGAACGCTAAAATAAGTTGGGTGCATTCTGCCAAACCGCTTGTTTCGCTCATTATTCCCACTAAAAATGCCAAAACACTGGTGCAGACGTGCATTAATTCCATCGTATCGAAGACGGATTACGCCCACTACGAAATTCTTTTAATCGATAACAACTCAGATGACCCAGATGCACTTGAATACTTTAAAAGTTTGCAGGAGTCTCCACTCAATATCAGGGTGTTAAGGTATCCTTATTTATTTAATTACTCTGCTATTAATAATTTTGCTGTGAAGCACGCAAAAGGTGAAATAATTGGGTTAATTAACAACGATATTGAAGTGATCAGTCCAAATTGGCTCACTGATATGGTTGGTCATGCGCAGCGAGTCGATATCGGCTGTGTAGGGGCTAAATTACTTTACCCCGATAACAGAATTCAACATGCTGGTGTTGTCATGGGTTATGGTGGTGGTGCAGGTCATGCTCACAAATATTTTCCCCGCTATCATTCTGGTTATTTGCATCGTCTAGTGGCGACTAACAATTTTAGTGCAGTGACAGCGGCTTGTTTATTAGTTAAAAAAGCCGACTATGAGTCGGTCAATGGACTCAATGAAAATGATCTTACGGTAGCATTTAATGACATTGATTTTTGTTTGAAAATTTTGAAACTGGGTCGTCGAAATTTATATTGCGCAGAAGCGGAATTATACCATTACGAATCTGTTTCGAGAGGACTTGAAGACACCAAAGAAAAACAACAACGTTTCCAAGCGGAACTGAATTATTTAATCATTCAGTGGAATAGTTATATTATCCATGATCCTGCTTATAACCGAAATCTCACCTTGAGACGGGAAAACTTTTCTATTAAGGACGTTTAAAGTTTGGCATAACGTTATCTATATAACGCGAAATATTAAAAATCAGCGGCATATCAAGACCTTATTTTGACATAAGCGAAGGAAACAAGTGTTGCTAGCATTGTTTTAAATCAAATTAGGCACCACAAGGTTTATGAAAATACGACATTATTTGTTATAGTGGTTCGTTATTTTTTAAGCCATATCTAATGTGGAAGTTGAGCAGTGGATTATATCTAAATTTTCATACAAGGTTTTAAAACGATTTGAGCAAGCAATTTTCCTTTCTTACACCAACAGATATGTGCGAGTCATTTGAAGTTTTAGTTGGTATGGCTGTGTATAGGGAAGATAGACTCGAATGGGTTGAGCAAGCTATTGATAGCGTTCTTCAGCAAACCTATCAGAAATTTGTTTTTGTGATTGTTATTGATGGTGAGATAAACCAAGATACTTTTACTTATTTGTGTGATGTATGCAGACACAATAAGAAAATGATATTGGTGCTTAATCGCAGTAATTCGGGATTAAGTTCATGCATGAATTTCATAGTTGATTGGGCTTTACTTGAGCACGGTGATACTAAATACTTTTTCCGTATGGATGCTGATGATATTTCTGAAAAGGATAGATTTTCTTCGCAAATTGACTATTTAGAGAAACATCAAAGCGTGTCAATTTTGGGGTGTGCGTTAAAAGAGATCAATGAAAATGGGCTGATAGTGGGTAAAAGACAATTACCTGTTAAACATGGTGATATTATAAAATTTTTGCCAAAGCGATGCTCAATTAATCATCCCACCGTCGCCATTCGCTTTGATATTTTTAAGGACGGTTTTCGTTACAATAAAGACTTGCGTAATACTCAGGATTATTTTTTGTGGATTGAGTTAGCTCAAGCAGGATATGAGTTTGCAAACCTTGGGGAACAATTATTGCAGTTTAGAAGAGTCAATGATTTTTACAAACGCAGAGGTTTGGCAAAGTCGATTAATGAATTTAAAGCACGTTTTTACGCTATGAGATTACTTAAACGCTATACTCTTGGTAATGTTATATACGCATTTATTGTTTTGATGTTAAGGCTGATGCCCTCAAAAATAGTTAAGTTAGCTTACAAGCTTGACAGATATTTACTTGCTAGGAAGGTTAGACACGAGTGATTGGCGCTACCATTATACTTTACAAGCCTGATATGGACGTGACTGAAAGTCTTATCCAATTAACTGCTCAACAAGTTGATGTGATTAGTATTGTAGACAATTCTCCTATTCCCACCCCGCTTTCTATTTCTAATGATAACTTTCACTATCATCATTTCCCCAAAAATATTGGCATTGCTGCGGCACATAATATTGGTTTATCCGATTTACGGGCTGCAGGATGCACCTTCGGTTTGCTGCTAGATCAGGATAGTATCATTGATGATGATTTCGCATTTCGCTTGTCAAGCTTACTGGTTGCGTCAAAAATAAAAAATAGGCCTCTGGTGGCTATTGGTCCTCGAATAATTTGCTCTTTTTCTGAAAAAACTGTTAAACCCCTAGTGCAGCGTGAGATTTCTGTTTATGAGAACTTGGTATGTGTTACTCAGATTATTTCTTCGGGTATGATGATTGATTTGTCCAAACTGGAGTTAATTGGTTTTAAGGACGAGAGATTGTTTATTGATGGTGTTGACCATGAATGGTGTTGGCGAGCTAAAACCCAAGATTTGCTGGTGGCTATAGCTCAAAACGTTGAAATGGTACACAAATTAGGTGATGCACGCAGTAAGTTTGCGGGTATAACCTATAAAGTCGGTTCACCCGTTAGGTTGTATTATCAGTTTAGAAACATTCTTATTCTAGCTCGAAGAGGCTATGTGCCAGCCTACTGGAAAACTCGTAATATCTTAGTCTTACCTATTCGTTTTTTGGCAAATTCTTTATTACAAAGTAACAGGCGTGAACGAATAAAGTTTATGCTTTGTGGGCTATGGGATGGTCTTTTAAAACGTGATGGGGCGTTTCACGAACATTGGTAAAACTTGCCACTGGCGAGTGAACTTTGTCTATATATCAAGAGAATAACTTTAGGTGGTTATGTCCTAGATATATTTCTAACCAGGAAGTGGCACTGGTAGATGATTGCCACTACCTGGTTAGAATGCCTGTATGACTAAGTGTTACCTAGCAAAAGGTGAGCGTTCGTTAGTGACACCATATAATTCAATAGGTCTATTTAATGCCTGTCCTCCATCACGCGAAATAGGTATCCATGGGATCTTGCCGCTGCCTTTAGATGGTTTAAGAGAGAATAAGTCGAAAGGGATGGTTAGGTAAAAGCCTTTAGTAAAGCTTCCTTCTCCATATTCTTCGGAGCTTACATTGGTGAATGAAGCATAGGCACCGACGATGATCCCACTGTCAAAGCGTTTTGCAAAATCAATGGTTACCCCTTTATCTTTCGCAAGGTATTGTCCTGCCTTTAGGGTTAAAAGTGTGTCTTGTAAGAATGTTGGTTGCCAGTAAATATTGGCGTGGCCGGTTAATACTTTATAGTCAAAGAATTCAACTTGGCTTTCGTAAGAACGCTGTTTTACATAATTGATATCAAAACCAAAGGATAGGTTGCTATCAACTGGACGATAGAGCAACTCTGCCCCTACACCACCATACATAGTCTCTATATACCCGCCATAAACTTGTGCATAAAGATCCGGTGCGATACGGTCGTTCCAATGCAACATTAGATTTTGCATGCTTACATCTCGGTTCGAAACATATTCCCTGACATTAGTTCTAACCCTAGGCAAAGTACTAGGCGCTTTATCAGTGGTGAAATTAAATTTATTATAATTCTCAAATAAATTAACTTTGATTGAGCCGACAATACTGGTCTTGCCATCAAAACTATAACCACCATTCACTAGCACGCCGGCTTGATATAAGTAAAAGGCTTCAGGGTTACCGAAAGTTTGTACCCAGAAAGCTTCAATACCGGTAAAAAAACCTGACGCATTGGTAGGGGCGTATCTGTCAACAGTGGTTGTGCTCAAACCCGTTCGTTGATAAGTCGATGTGATATTTGGGGCAAGGGTTTGATATCTGGCTTGTTTTTTAAACTCGTCAGCATTAATCACCGTTTCAACCAGCGGTATAGCGCCCACAGTATTGACTATTCGGTAGGTTTTAACTGAATCAGGCAGTTCAAACGCCATAATTCGTCCTACCCGCTCTATGGCTTCATCTTCATTTCGGTAATTAAGTTGTTGACCATATAACGTGACATCTGTCTCACTTAAGTGAGATGTGCTGACCGCAAACCCTGCTTGGTAATATAAATCTTGAGTCAACCGAGTACGATCTATTTGGTCCATTGAGAAATTATTTTGTTTTTGAGGCAACAATTCACGGGGGGAATTATCAATTTTTATTTGACTAACCGTATGCAAATTAAAATTATAATTGATACCAAAGCCAATGGTGTTACCGCGTTGAAAGTTGAGGCTAAAATCAAAGTCATTCCAACTATAAGCAGCGCCTATGTTCCAGCTGCTATCTTGTTTTAATGGGCCAGCTCGGTCGTTTAGGTAGTTATTACCCTCGTATTCTACCTTTAAACGCAACGGCGCCCATGGTGTTTGATATTCCACTCCACCAAATATTGAGGCAGGCCCTTTAAAAAAACGTTGATAATCTATTTTTCCACCAAGGCCTGTAAATCCACCTGGCCTGTCGCAAAAGCTCTCTCTTAGGTTGCAAAACGGATTGGATGTATTCCCTGTTGTGCCTAAGTATCCCCAACCCATATTAAGATGAAAATCAAAATTACCTGCTTGTTTACTGAGACCTATAAATTCACTTTCAAAAAAACCGGTGCCACCAAAATCTCTAAATCCTATAGATAGTTCAGGAAGATAGTAACTTTCTTCTAATAAACGCAATTTGATGTCAATACCTTTGTCCTTTAATGTTTGATCGCCACTAAAGGTTGGGAACGGGCTGTACAAACGTGTGCGAACATCTGTGTAACGCACAGTTGATTGTAGCCACGGGTATAACTGAAGGGTTGCAGACCAGAAGCGGTATTGATCGTTGTCTGTATAACTGACTCGTAAATCACCATCTGTTAACATGCGTGATGTGGGAGTTTGAATGAGCCCTGTTCCACCATGCACCATTAAAGAACTGCCATTTGGCGTAAGATCCCATGTTTTGTTAGATGCTTGACCTTGAGCTGATACACAAAACGCTAATGTGCTTATTAGTAATAAATATAATTTCATCGGTTTGTTACTTTGTTTAATATCATTACTGGACTCTATTTTGGGCTAAGATCATTATTTGTTGGTTGATAAGGGCAAATTCAGGGTGAAATAGTGATAACTCAAACGGCACAAAAAGTTGGCTGCCAGGCATGACTTCTTGATGGGTTTTATTCCAGTACGCTATAGGAGCTTTCATCTGGCGGCCATCTGCTTGAATGATGATCACATGGTCTTTATCAGCTAAGTCAGTAACAGATTGACCCGTAATATATTCGCTTACATCCACATGAGGTAAATGAGGTACTTTAGTCGTTTTATTAACCGCTCCAAATAGTTGTACCGTGTTCATTCGACGGGCAATGTCTAATATGTATTTACCCTCAGGGAGTTGCGGGTTTGCTGCAACAGAAATGCGAGCTAAATCGTAATCAATTTTAATTGGTAGTCTTCGGGCCAAATGCCAGCTTGTGATGGTCGATTGCAGTTGTTTCAATGACAAGGCAATCTCAGGCTGGTCTTTTTGGTAACCTATGATCAGATGAGTGAGATTATTAAGTAATAGCTGACGCATTGCTTCAAGTTTACTATTTTCCTCCTGATACATTGCCGCACTTGGCCAGTACCAGTTTTCCTGCTGCGCAATGGGGGCTAATACTTCGGTCAAAAGTGGTTGGTGCGTAAATACATATTGTTCTTGCTTCACAAGCACAGTTACCGAGGCCATAACGGTATTTAGCACAAATTCGTTTAATAGTAATAAGCACATCAAAACTGTTTTATTCATTATTATGTTATCCGGCGATTATTGACTTAGGCGCGCAATTCGACTTAGGTAAGTGATTTCGAGGGATTCAGAAAGAGGTGACAGTTTTTGGATACTTTTTATCAGATCACCATTTTTTGCATACCAAAAATGATTTTCCCAGCTTTTGTTGACTCGAAGATAGTTTGCAGGAGCTTTATAATGTAACGTTTCTACGTATAGCATTGCATCTATATCCAAACTGAGCGCTTGTATTGTATCTGGCGATGCTTGGCTAAATTTTGACTCTATGGGGTAACCATATTCGTCACCTGTTAGATCGATACCCCGTAACCAGGTTTGCGACTTATCACTCGCGTGTTTGGGGAGGAATTTTAAAGGGTCAAAATCGGTGTTTGACAAATGCAGGAGGTTTTTATCTAAGCCTATAGTGCGTTTAATACGACCTTTATCCATAACAAGCATTGTGTTATCACTTGACACCCACTTGTGCTGATTATTTTCTAAGTAAGCTAAGGCCATGACAGCGGCAGGTCGTTCTCCGCGTTTTACTAACATGACGTCGACTTCAGATTGCTGCACTTCAATCAGTGTCAATTTGGCATCGTCTTGTTCCGATAACGCAATCTTTAATGTTTGGTAATAGGCATGGTAAGTGCCACTACAACCACTGATAAGTGTCGAGAACAGTACAATAAGCGTTATGATTTTTACATTCATGTTGGACTATATCTATCCGGATAGACTGTGTTTAAAAGATAGCGATAAAAAAAGCCGCCTACTGGCGGCTTTATGATTGCAACATAGATTACGTTGTTGGCATGTAAGTAAAAGTAACAGGAACTGTCGTTGTTCCAGTACCAGAAACAGTCACAGTAGTGGTAGTACCGGTGCATACGCCGTCTACTAGTGGATCACTTCCATTACAAGTTGGGTCAACTGGACCTGGACCTGGACCTGGGCCTGGACCTGGCTCAACCGATGTTGTGCTTCCGCGGTTGTTAGAAACCACTGCACCTACAACGCCAAGCCCAA
>Ga0209712_10002986_pt1 | contig 13833 bp, 12 predicted proteins | sample ArcOceMetagenome_FD_187443 | JGI IMG/M metagenome (GOLD analysis project Ga0209712, IMG submission 187443) | Marine eukaryotic phytoplankton communities from Arctic Ocean - Arctic Ocean - Greenland ARC118M Metagenome (SPAdes) (version 2) | ecosystem: Environmental > Aquatic > Marine > Oceanic...
CAAGTGATCGTGATTTTTTGAAGTTTGCAGACGCTATTAGTCTGTTGAAGACTTTAGCTGAGAACTTTGATTTGACCGAACGGGGATAACCTAATAGAGAAGTAGGATTCTAGGTTACTCCCCCTTTGGACTCAAGGCAAATGGCCCTGATACGTTCGTTGAAGTTCTGATTCCCAACTTGAAGTGGCAAGAGGTGGGGGGCCGAAAGCCCACCCCCCATATTGATGCAGAGACTATTGTCTTTATAAGACCGAATGAAGGTGTACAGAGTAGTTAACAGGTTAAGGAGCAGGTATTCGTCGGACTCCTAATGTTTCTTATTTGTAGATTCGTGGTTAGAACTCCCCCCGCATTGGTGGTGCACAATACTGCGTTAATGTCAGACCCCTGCTAAATGACTCATTACACCTATCATCAAGCAACATCTTATCTAGATCTCTGCTTATAAATGACAGTTATTGCCTGAAGAGGTGGTGCGGAGATAAATTAAAAAATGCTAAAATACAAAACTTGAAAATGGGCAAGTTGAAAGTCTATCCTTATAATTTTGATTGGCTACAACTTAAGAAAAAGTGCAGTAGTAGCTTGATAATGCACTACCATAACAAGCTTCTACTGCACTATTCCGACGGTACCTCTGCCCTTATTTTTAACGTTCACGTGGTGGAAGTAATGTCAACGAATGTCACATTGAACATTGGGAAGAATTTAAAAAATCAATAACTTCAACATTACTAGAATACCGCTCTCGTCAGCACTAAATGAGAGTTTTTGCCTGAGGGGATTTGGCATCGTTGGCTTCCACAATTGTAAAAGGGATAAGACGAGAAGATCAGACGATAAAACTGCCATTTAACATTAATGTTCTTTCGACATATAATGCTCTCACTAGACTGACTGATTTCATAGCACGGACCTACGCCTGTCTGTTATTAATCACAAACAGGCCCGTGGTGGAATAAATGTCAACGAATGTCACATTGAACATTGGGAAGAATTAAAAAAATCAATAACTTCAACATTACTAGAATACCGCTCTCGTCAGCACTAAATGAGAGGTTTTGCCTGAGGTGGTGCGGAGTTTCTATCCGAAAGGGCGTCTAAAATACCGGGAATGTACGTACCGTAGGTACGTACCGGCATCCTTTTCAACTAGGGACTGTGCCATAATAAAATCCAGCATGAGTGCGCACTGCAGATTGCACGAATCAATCAATTGAACACTTACCGGACAAAGTCAACCAGCCGCAGCATGTCTGGATCTACATCTACATCTACGGGTACGATTCCAAATCACAACGATGCAGCATCAGCTCTGATGGCCCTTTCTGGTACTTCGGATGCAAACAGCGTCGATAATTCAATTGAACCAAACCCTCCTCCAGATGAAAGCGTGTCATCACCATTTCCGGCAGCTGCTATATCAGCCAACAGATTCCCAGAAAAGGTATGTTTGTCCAACGCCAATTGGATTACAGACCACCACCATACTTAAAAGGCCGATCAAAGGAAAGTCATGTGTGTTTGATTGTAAACTCCTCATAAACTTACACCTTGTTTCTTCTCGCACGAAGCTGATGGCGGTGTTGAACTCTGATGGTTACAGCAACATCATAACCTGGAGCCCTGACGGAAAGTCCTTCATTTTTACAGACAGCAACTCTTTTGAAAGGATCTTGTTACCGAAAATTTTCAAGGTTGCCAAGTTTGATAGTTTTCTTCGAAAGGTGTGTCAATTTGGTTGGCACTTTTTCGATGTACATGTATTTCCTTCTTTTGCAGTGCGTCGCTTACCGCTCACTCACCGTTCACACTCTTTTCTAATTCTACCTGATAGCTTTATCGTTGGGGATTTTCCAAGTGTCAATTGCATAGTAGAGTTGGATGCCCTGCATATAAGCATGAGGTAAGACTTTCCTAAAATCGTCATCATGCACTCATCGGACGGAACCTCTCTACTCCTGCGACTCACTATGTTTCTTTCCTTCTTTCTTTCAGAAATTTAACCGCGACCAGCCCAATCTCATGGGTGAAATGGAGTGTAGAAGTAAACCCAAAACACAGTATGGTAATGCCGCACCAATGACTTTGACTTCGTTTCATCAGAGTGCGCCCCAATTGCGCGGAAGATCCAGCGCTGCGACCTTTCAAAATAGTCTTTCAAATGCTGCTTGGGATCAAGGACAAGTTTTCAATCCTCCAGTCTCCCCGTTCGAGAATTCTGACGCAAGTATGGCTGATGAAGACTCAAGCATGGCAGATATGACGACGGAACATGGCAATCAGAATCATGCGTTAGGGAACGTAGCAACTCATGCATCCGCTATGCCTCCTCTGTTAGAAACGAGTCACGCTTTAGACAATTTATTCAATGGCGGTACTACACAGGCGTCGGTTGATCAAATGATGGCACAACAACTGATATTGAATCAACATGCAGCAGCTAGAGGTCGCAATTTGATGGGGAATCACACCACTGCGTCTGGGGTATTACTTGATCGGCAACAGCCGTCGCAAGTGGAAACAGAAACGGCTCGTCCTTTTTCAGCTCGTTCGAAAACTACTCCTTTCAACATGAAATTCATGGAGACCACAGAATCTCAACCAAATGCTTCTTTTAGCAATAATGCACAGGCTCCATTCTTTCCACCTGCTGGATCTAACGCGGAACCTCATGCAACGAATCCCTTTTTGCAGCAAATGAATTTTAATAATGGTTTCGGGCTTTCTAATCCGCAGTTATCACCGCAACAGGGTTTAATGAATCATTCCTTTGCTGAAATCCAGGCTTTGCGGCTGCAGGAACAACAAGCAATGTTGAGGAACCCACATATTGAAGCATTACAGCTGCTAAGATTATCTGAAGAGCAAAATCGTTTGAACGGGCAACGCCTGAATGATCAGCGATTGAATGACCAAGTTCAAAATCATGTAATGTTTCAACGTCAGCTTGAGCAATTGCAAATGCAGAATGAGGTTGAGCGAAGAATGCAATTGCAGGTAGAAGTTGATCGTCTAACACTGCTCAATGAATCTCAACGGGGGGGTAATGCCAGTGAAGCTGATCGCCAAGTTGAAGCCCGAAGAGCACTAATTGAGAAATTGGCACGAAATAGGACACGATCATCCTTCGGACCGTAACGGGGAGGGGGGGGTTAGTGCCAGAGATGCTGATCGCCAAGTCGAAGCTAGAAGAGCACTAATAGAGAAATTGCCAAGAACTAGGACACGATCCTTCGGACCGTAACCACAAGGGGTTAGTGCCAGAGATGCTGATCGCCAAGTCGAAGCTCGAAGAGCACTAATAGAGAAATTGCCAAGAACTAGGACACGATCCTTCGGACCGTAACCACAATGATAGGCAATGACGATGCCAGAAGTTAATAAAAAAGACTAAAAATAAAATGTCTAGGAAAAATATTTTGTTATTATTCACAGCTATTGCAGAGCCGCTCCAAGCACAACTAATTCCTCTATCAATTCATCTCTAGGCAGAACCAATTTTTCCCCCACAAACTGTTCTCCGGCCAATGAACTAACGGCATCCTTTATAGCCCTTTGAATCAATGGACTCCTAGCACCACCACCGACAATAAGAATAGAATTCAACGCAAATGGAGACTGGCCTGTCTTTTCCATAACTTGCATAATCATTGAAGCAAATAGCGAGGACAAGTCAGAAGGGCTTTGCGCTGATTGAGACAGGACATCTTGCTTCATGGCAAACTTGGGAACAATCTCCTTTGCCACCAAATCCTTAAACTCTGCCTCCAATACCTTAGAACTAACTCCTAGATCTAGATGCCTTGGCTTCATCTTTTCATCCATGGATAAGTATGGAATATTGATCTGAACTCTGCCAAGGTTCTGTTTACTTCCAGACGAGATCTCAAGGACAGCGTCTTTCGCTGCGTCATACATTCTTTGCACTGCAAGTTTATCTGAAACATCTGCATAATTCTGTTTATAGAAGGTCTTGGATAAATAATTCATGAGTGCTTCTACTAATGATTCCCCTCCAAAGCCGCTAAGCTGAGAGTGATAATTCAAATGGTTACCTTCCACGATGGACATAGACGTAGCGCTCGCACCAACATCAATAACCATAACTGGCCCCGGGGCATCACTTGGTAAAAGTGAATGAAATTTAGCTCCGTATACTGCGCATAAAGGTTCTGCTACAAAGGCAGCAATGCTATCGGGAACACTAAGGTTTTTTAGCGCCTCCTTGTATTCATCCAAGATTTCATCATTGTTTGAGCCCGTCTTTGGAGGATAAACAAATACAGGTTGCACATTGTATCCATTACTACTATCAATCGAAAAGAGGTTTTCAGAAGTGATGTTTTTGCGCCCAATAGCTTGTTCTAATGCATCCTTTGCACACGCCGAAATGACTTGCTGAATCATAAGGTTCCGAATAGCAGGATCAGTACCATCTTCGGAATCTCTCAACATTTGGCCAGGGTTAACGACAGGGTTACTAGAGAGAGAACGTTCGTATTTTTTCGCAGATGCTAGCTGTCCAGTGACGAAACTTCCATCGGTCTCAAATAGTATATGATTTGACGTGGCCCTCTTTCCTTCTCTGTTCGCAATGACACTAGGTTTTGAGTCAGCGTTAGAAGGCTTATGTGCAATTCTAACATTAAGCGTTCCTAGATCAATTCCCAAGGTTCCTCCTCTGAAAGTATTTGCTTTATTAAAAGTTGTATTTTGGCGCTTTGCAGCCTTGGTAGAGGTGGTAGTTGTGGTATCATCACTGTGCGCATTGCTATCTTTATCGTTGTCGTCCTGAATTCCATGTTCAAGATTGTATTCTCTGAGATTTTCTTGATACTCATCCCATTCTGTATCCATTCTTCTTAGAGCTTTGAAAGAGTAAACACCTATAACTCCAACGCCAACTGCAATGAGCGGCAGAATCTCCTGTTTAGTGGTAGCATGGTACTTTCTATAGGATAGCAATTGCAAGGACGATTTGGAGTGCTGGGGCCCCTGCTGATGAATAGCTGCCTCATTTGGTGTCTTGTGTTCTTTCCAGTTCACTCCTAGACTAATTGAACGAAAGCATCTTTGAAGGATCTTTACGTTCTGCGAGCGTTTGTAAGCGGTGGAGAGTTGTGTTGCCATTTCGACACGTTCGATTTTGTACCCAAAGATTCAAGACTGCGAGAACCACACACCTTACGTTTTCTTTTTTCTTCTTTGGATTTCGGGGTTCGTGGTGGTTCTGACCTCTGGTCTACTCCTCTCTCTTCTTCTATTAATCTTGGCGGCGGCGGGCGGGTGGGTGTACCGGTACCGGTATGATGTCAAAGCAAGATGCATAACGATAAGAAAATAGCCAAACCAAGCGACCAAACTATCTACTTTAGCCTTTTAACCACAGCTTTTGAAACACCCGCGAAAAGTTAAAAATCGGACAATAATTAATTCCTGGTTTACGGGACTGCGAGCCTCTACGGTCTACGGTACAATTGTTTGCCTGGCTTCCTTCTTCCTTCTTATCCACTCACATACAGACGACCACCATAACTGTACAACAATACATAACAAGCGAAAGAAATTAAAATCACAATGAGTAAAGCAGAAGAACCCGAACTACATACTGTAAAGAAAGTGATGGATGATGATGCGGCATCTGCACTAATGGCTTTGGCAAGCACCGCAGAGAAGAAAGCAGGTGAAGCCCCTGAAGACGAAGCGGCGGATGTTCCTAAACAGCCCGCTGCTGTTTGCACGTCGCCGGCAACACCTCGCAGCCCTACCATATCAACCAAGTTTCCTTCGAAGGTGAGTGGAATATATTAAATCCGAATTTATGATCTGTGGTTTTAAAAGTGAATTGACTTCATTTGCATATTAAACATGTCTAACCAATTACGTCATCAATCGTCTATATAGCTAATGAGCGTTCTGAACGATCCAGCGAATGCGCACGTTGTCACCTGGAGTGCAGACGGCAAGTCTTTCATATTTCTTGATCGTAAGGGGTTTGAGAGCACGGTATTGCCTATTGCATTCAAGGATTCAAAGTTTGAAAGTTTTCTCCGTAAGGTAAGAAATGATCAATCGTCAATGAAATCGTCATTAGTCAATGAAATCGTCAATGAAATCGTCAATGACTTTTTTATCGACGTTTTCCAAATACATTCTTCTCATCGACAACCCATTCCTATTATAGCTATACCGGTGGGGATTTTCCAAATGTCAAGCACACAGTAAATCTGGTCTCCCTGCTTACAAACATGAGGTGAGTACGGTACCGTATTGAATCTGCGATGACTGCGATGACCTGCTGGATCTTGACTATATATTCCGATAATTTAACCTCTGACATTTCTCTTTTCACGAATTCAAATATCAATTAGCTATTTCATCGTGACTTCCCCATTCACTGCAAAACTATTGAATGCAAGAGCAAGGGAAGAGCCCAGATTCCTTCAATGATGATGGCACAACAGAATGCCCTTCATGGTGCATACCTGCCTCATGCTCCAATGGCCCAGGCGCAGGGAAAGGGTTCCGGAATGCCTTTTGTTCCTGGTCCAAATTCGTACATGGGACCTCCTCCTGGACAATTCAATATGTACGACGGGCGTGCACCTTCGGGTCCTCCAGGACCTTTCCATGATTATTTCAAAGGCCATCGTGACCAACATAATCGAGTTATGAACTATATGAACCCGTCTACGCAGCCAGATGGGAGGAACTCAAATTCAAATATGAACATGAATTCTTATCCCCCAATGGGAATGTACCATCCTATGAATGCGATGGGGATGTATATGCATAATATGCCTCCCGCACCATATCAAGAAGGAATGATGGGCAATGGATATATGATGAACAGAGACAACGGATTTCAAGGAGGACAGCCTATCTCATCAGGACAGCCTCTCTCATCATCAATAGAAAAGGGCCCAGAGAAGCAGCAGAATGATCAAAGTCAAATAAGTCACGTTTAAGGAACGTTCTTATTACGCTTGCATGTTTGGATATAAATTGGGGTTTCATAGCATTCTAATGCACATTTGTGGAGTGTAAACAAATTAGAAATCCACTAAACTACACTACACTACACTCGTACATAATCAAATCGGCCTTGCTATTATTTTATTCTACGATGACAGGAGGCACTACTAACCAATTCGTTCAAATGTCCAAGTGATGACAGCTTTGTCCTTTTCTCCCCCTTGCGGATGAAACTCAGACTCGCAAACCAACCTGTTCCCATCGCCTGTCAGGAACCTTCTACTCTCGAAGTCGCCACCACCATATTTCCTAACCCCTCGAAGCCAAGATCTATGAACTGTTCCATTCTTTTCCCACCACGATTCAGCAACGACATTTTCCTTGTCTGCTGTGACAAGAGGAACTTGTGTGTGTTCAATATCTTCATCGTGGTGTGTATCCACATCAGATCCAGACGCAATAAGAGTTCGTTCCCAAATGCCCCTGAGATTCTTCCCCTTGATACATAGTGCACGGCCGTCGTCCGATTGAATGACTTCTTCAGTCGTCATTTCGACGATTGATACCGCAACCGATCTTACGAGCGAAGGCTGACCAAGATTTTTTAGATAGCCGTCATATTCACTCTTGAATTCATCAGATACAATAATCTTCCACTTTCCTGTGAGGTCAACGTTGGGAGCTGCCACAGCCCACTTTTCACCTTTGGGTAAAGTAACTACCTCCACCTCTACCTCTACCTCTTCCGCCTTTCCGTCTTCGTTGATGGGTGATTCTACGGCATCGGATACCTTATCAGATGCATCTGTGGTGACAGGCTCGACTTCCGTTGGTGCAAACGCTTCCTCTGTTTCCTCCTTTGCAATGTCCCCTACAGGTTCAGTATTCATTTCTTCGTTTTCAATATCTTCTTCGACCTCCTTTGATATGGGAACAATCTCGTCTTTAGGCTCAGTCTCTTCGATAACATCCACCTGTTCAGATATTGCTTCAGGTGTTTCCTCAGCAGATTCGATCTCGTCTTCCACGGAATCTTTGTCTTCGGGAACATCATCTTCCAAGGAGGGCGCACTTATTTCAACCACAGGCTCTTCAACAACATCATCTGCAACTTTTTCATCGGGTGCACTTTTTGTTTCAATCTTTTGTATCCTCCCCAAGGTCTCTTTAGTCCATTCTACGTCTACCTTTGTCAACACCTTTCCCTTCTTTTCATCATCCGTAGCATCGTCTGTCGCGATCTTCGCTTCTTGGACTACATTTAAAATTTCTGGTTCTACCTCATCTGTCTCTTCGCTGCCATCATCTGTTTTATCCTTCTTTGTCAATATTGATTTCAATTGCTTGAAAGGGACTACAAAGATCAATTTCTAGTACCAAGAAGAGGAGAAGTTCCAGATTAGGTAAAGTTTGATTATGCACAAAATCATTTTAGGCTCACTTTTTCATAAACTTACCAATATATATATAAGGATGGCCTTCAATCTCCCCAACGTAGCCCCGCATACCTTTTGAAAAAGAGATTGATCGTCGTCTTCGTTGTTAGGAGAAAGACCAGCTTTAGAAGTGATATCGAAGCTGCATGCCCTTTCTCTCATCCCTCGTGATGAAAATAAATTAGAAGAAGCCATGTGCTGATTTCTCTCGCATCTCTTCACTGCGAACAGATGGGTGCTTGTAGTGCTTGGATGATGCACTCTTGAGTTGATACTCATGAAATTTGAAACATTCGGTTGAACATAACCTAAAGTATTTCTGACGCCTTCTACAAGCAACAGAAGACACAGAGACTTATGCAACAACATGCTTGTTTGAAGATTAGAAGAGATTCAAATGTACGTTACTGTGAAATAGTTGGCGTCAAGATGAAGGTACAAGAACTGAGATCCAACAACACATACATCATCATCAAACGAACTTGCAAGCGAGCGACGAGCGAGTTGCTGGTGCCATCAGGAACCTGTGAAACCGCGCGCGCAGTGTGAGGTCTGTCCGTCCATCCATCAGACAGATACTTCAACTTTTAGTTCGCGGAATTTCGCGTGCCAAATTTTGAGTAGAAACACAACATCCTGCGTGCGGCGCGTGCCTACGAGCTACGTATGATCATAATTTCAAATTCGGACAAACTAACAATTTGAATTTGTTGAGGATTTGTATTGTAGACGGTTGTGCACATCTGATATTGATGGGATTTTAATGAATATAGTATGATTGCCAGGGATTCTTTAGAAACTTTGCGCTGTATTTATGCGATTTACATTCTTGTCACATCTCTTCCAAAAATCTTTACCTTGAACCAGTCAAAGAGAACGAGAAAGCGAGTCTTAGTCGAAACCTGCTTTACAATGTACACCGATCGCCACAAAAGGAAACCTACAGATCCTGCTTGGTTAAAGAGCTTCTTGTCTCCTAATTGAACTTGACTAAGAGCTTCACCACCTCCGGTATAAGCAAGTTGACCAAGGTTCAGGAACTTGAACGGCTTGGCTTTTGCCATTCCACGAAGTTTCCTTCTTTTACCTCCATCAATTTCAGCTTCGTGATTAATAGGAGCTGGAAGAAATAAAGGATTCTCGTTTCCTGAGGTATCGACATCACCATTTTCAAAAGTTGGAGCTCCAGTCAAATCATATCCTCTGTTAAGTAGGCGTGCAACGTATGCACCTTGCTGGGCAGCAACCTGCGAAGTTCCAGATTAGGTAAAGTTTGTTTATGCACAAAATCATTTTAGGCTCACTTCTTCATAAACTTACCTGTGCAGTTTGTGGAAGTAGCTGGTCCGATGTTTCTCTAACTGTGCCAGAAGCATCACCAATTGCAATCATGCTTCCTGGGGGCGCACCCAAAACTCTCTGCCATTGATCAACTGGAATTCTTCCAAACTTCGATAGAGATCCAGGTGTAACGTCAAGGCATTTCTTCTCGCAGGCTCTGTCCAAATTGTGGATCAACTTCTCAGTCAATTGGACAGGCATAGTTCCAGCTGCCCACACAATTATTCCACAATCAATTGTCTCATCTGATCCGTCGGGATTTAATGTGACGATTCGGTCTTTTCCTTCGATCCTAGCTACACGAGTGTTGGTCCTAACATCTACTCCTGAACGTAACAATCCTTCCTTTGCCGAATCGCGGAGGTCTTGGTCAAACATTGGCAGCAAGTCTGAAGCTCCTTGGAGAAGTTTCACATTTGTATATTTTGCAAGTGGTGCAAATGGTGCAGTTTTACGCTTCACAACTGATTTGTTCTTCTTCTCTTCCTTGCCGGTGACATCATTGAGGAAATCTTTGAGTTCGCCACAATATTCAACACCAGTAGGACCACCTCCTACCACCACAAAGGTCAAAAGCTTTCTTCGCTCGTCGTCGCTAAGGCCAGGCCGAGATGCCTTTTCCAATAGAGTAATAACAGCAGTACGCAATCCTCTGGCGTCATCAACAGTCTTGAGAAAATGAACATTTTCCTTTGAGAGCCCTTCTGTGCGTTTTGATGAACTAATTGGCCCTACTCCTGCTGAGTAGACAATGACATCGTATGGGATTTCAATCACTGCCTGATCTTTATCATCAGGGCCGTCGTCAATAATGTTACCCTCTCCTAGTTTGACCGTCATAGTCTTTGCCTCTGCATTGATATCCAGACCTTTGCCCTCAAGGTACTTTACAGTTGGATTTGCGTCCCTTGTACTCTCGACGATACTGCGAATTTCAGTTGTACCGACTGAAGAAGAAGCAAGCATTGGAGTGAAGACAAAATAGTTGGATGGGCTCACTACAAGCACTCTGGATTTCTCGGTGTCAATACACTTGATAAAAGCATGAGAAGCCCATCCTGACCCTATCACGAGAATTCTTGGTTTATGAGCTTGTTTTGGATCATTCCACTCGCTAAGCACATCTGCGTCCAATTCATCCTGACGAAGAAGATTGTCCGTCTCTGCAGTTGCCCTCCTGAACATGAGAGCAGCATCTTCGACTGTGTCAAAAGCTTTTCCAATAAGCTGTTCGATAAGTGCCGAGACGTCAAAGATTTCCTCATGAGGGATACTTCGATCCTTCTCATTAATAATATTAACAAACTCTTTGACACCAATTTCATTTCCGATATTGTACATAATTTCAGCTTCGTCTAGAGTCCCAATCCCATTTATGTCTTTGAAGATACCATCTACATCATCCTGAGCAGGCGCATCTGTTTGTAATTCTTGATCTGTTTCACCCTTCTTTTCATTCTTGCCTTCGTTTTCGGTGCGTGTTTGTTCTGACGTTTGCATTCTGAGGTGATGCCTGTGCAGCTTAGCGAGACTTGGTGCAAAGGCTGAGGCATATCTGCACATTGCTGACAGCACAAAGAGAGATGCAATAATTGGCTTGTACATCATGGTTATGTTGAAAAAGGCTTGGTTTGTTCTTCCTAAAATTTATGAAAAGAAGACTGGAAGTGAGAATTCCTGATTAAAAAAGAAGCCTTCGGAATGATATTCTCCACGCCCACCACCACCATTGGCATGCATGAATTCTCCATCCTTGCCATCCGACATAATTCCATGGGTCTGCACAACTTTTTTCTGTGAAACTTGGTTGCTTCACAAAATTGTCTCACAAAACGTCACTGAGGTACTGTATTTTCATGAAAGTCGCTTGAATGGGAGTGGATAAAGGCTTTTTATATTTTTCATTATAGAGAGGTACAAGTATAGGTTATTAATCCTTTTATTTTCAGCGAAGCAAGCAGTGTTTCGTCGTGTTCTCAGATGTTCCAAGTTCTCAATCCAGCTTCCAGCGTTCTTATTCGCCCCTGCACGCCTCCGAGCCTGTGGCCACCAGGTCATCAGCTTTTTTTAGCAAACAAGAATTCATAAAAAGCATTCAATCACTGAAGACCAATGAACACTGTTCTTCGAATCTGTTACTTTATCTTGAATTTGTTATTAATGATTATGAAGAGACTTCAAGACAGCATCACAAGAGTAGTGTTTGGAAAGGATCCAAAGGTCACCAAGGCCGCATTCGCCCAGCTAATTGACAGAGATATGGCTGGCAAGGAAGTGCCCATGTCTGACTTCTTAGGAAGCGTTGTACTCGTTACAAACGTTGCAAGTGAATGAGGTTTGACCAAACAAAATTATACCGAACTTTCTGCTCTTGCTGATGAGCTAGGGCCAAAAGGGCTGAAGATTCTAGCCTTCCCATGTAACCAATTTGGAAGGCAAGAACCTGGAACCCACGAAGAAATCCTCAAGTTTGTCGAAAAGTTCGACTGCCGTGATAAGCTCACTTTCTTTGAGAAGGGACACGTCAATGGGAGTGATACGAGGGAGGTGTTTGGGTTCTTGAAGAAAGCACTTCCTAGCAGTGATGGCACAACAGATATCCGTTGGAATTTTGCGAAGTTCTTGATAGATCATACTGGGCAGCCATACAAGAGATACTCACCTAAGCAATCGCCCTTTGAGATGAAGACAGATATTGAGGAGCTACTTGAGAAGTTGGAAAAGAGCTCATAGATCCTACTAGATTTGAGAAACTGCGTTCTAAACGTAAGCGTGTGTTGGGCTGGATGTTCACAAAATCATGATTAGAATGAAACCTGCGAATGACAAGTACTGTGAAATTGCAAATTCTGAGGAATTTGCAAGGGCGATACTTTGAAAGATGTCGATCGACCGAGGGAAGAATTTGCATTTTTTTCGGTATAATTTTGGAAGTGCTAATGTTACTTCTTCAGATCGGTTGGCAATGGGAAATCATTTTATTACTATTTGTGCGTTCAGCATGTTCAATGTCGCACGGCTGCAAGATTGAAAACAGTTCAAAGCTCAGAACAATGTGGGTTAAATAGTGGTTGCACAAGTAGAACCTAAAACTTAATCCAAGGTATATGACGCCATACAATACTGAAGTACCTACCTAGATGTCTTTGTTCTTTTTCATACCGTTGTGAAGAAACTAACAATCGTACTCCTGTCTTTTTCGTCCTCTTTGCTGGAGCAGATTGCAAACACCCCAGTTGTTTCGTGCATGAATCCTACTGTTGGAAGATCCTTTGAGATTGTAGCGATGGTTGGCAACTTTTGCTTTGGGTATCCGTGTACCCTGAGTAGTGAAAATGGCAGTAACTTGTGCTCCTTTTGCAAAGAAGGCTTCTACCTAAACGATACGAGAATTGATACCCAGACGCTAGTAACGAAACCCCTTGATTTTTGTTTGGAATGCCGAAACAAAGAAGAAGCGGATTGCAACAGTCCTGGCATAATTCTTGTTGAGCTACCAGTTAAAGAAGGCTTCTGGCGTGATTCAAACGATACAGCAACTTTGTACCCTTGCCACAACAAAGGAGTGTGTGTGGGTTATCAACCACAAAATCGTCGTATTCTGCGAGGAGACGAAGCACCTGCAATCTACTGCGCTGAAAATCACACTGGTCCACTGTGCGAGATATGCATCAATAACAGTACTGATTATTTCGATCCGTCGAAAGGGAGGTGCACCACATGCCCATCACCGTCAAAATTGTTCCTTCGTGCGTTAATAGTACTTGCCATAGTCTTGGTCGCTATTGTGATTAGCTGGTTATTCATGAGACGGCTGTCGACATTCTCTGTCATCCTCACGAGTTTGAGTCTTCAAGCAAAGGTCAAGGTCTTGGTTGGTTTCTGTCAAGTGATATCTTCATTTAGGGCTGTATACGGCGTCTCGGTCGATGACAAGCTCAAAGCTTGGTTCGACTTCTTCACGTTTTTCAGTCTAGATTTCTTGCGAATTCTAAATGTACCAAGAGACTGCTTAGGGAGCAAGACTGTTAATTTTATCTACAATGCATGCTGGCCGTACATCCTTTGCGTCGTACTG
>Ga0209712_10002988_pt1 | contig 13823 bp, 12 predicted proteins | sample ArcOceMetagenome_FD_187443 | JGI IMG/M metagenome (GOLD analysis project Ga0209712, IMG submission 187443) | Marine eukaryotic phytoplankton communities from Arctic Ocean - Arctic Ocean - Greenland ARC118M Metagenome (SPAdes) (version 2) | ecosystem: Environmental > Aquatic > Marine > Oceanic...
CAGACAGATTTTATTAAATGCATATATTCTTGCCTGCGATAGCATAATGTGCGGCTGAATGGTGCATGGGGGTCGTATTAGACCCACATGGATAAAGAAAGAAAACTAAATTGGCTACAGTGACTAACTCCTACTCAGTAAAGGTCGCATAAAGCGAAAATTGTTTGTGTCGAAATGTATTTAGATTAAGTGTGATGTCTGTGGTATAGTAGAAGGTCATCAAGTTCATAAAGATTTATTGGAACCTGATTTGAAATCCAATTTTGGAGGTCATATTGTTCATCAATTGATGGTGGTGGTTTTGATTCTTGCTGTCTGCTGTCAAGGAATTGTATCCATCTTTCTCTTTGTCGTACACGAAGATAAACTTCATTCTTTTTATTTGCTGAGCGGAAGTGTTTGAGATTTGTGAACCTATCAAATGTTGCATTAGAGCCTGAAAAGTAGATTGAAGATCTGTTTACATCTCCGCATCCCAATGTTGTTGCTCGACTCAACCCAGTATATAATAGACCAGGATTAACTGCTTCAAAGTTTGTGGTACCTGGACTGAAAACCATGCTTTCAAAGGGGTGTCCTGGGCCTACTGTACGTCCTTGGAATTTATGTAAAGTTCTTGCGTATGCGATTTCTAGAGGAATTGTTCTCATTTTACAACACGAATATGGTTTGTTGCAGAAAGTGTCCGTGATAGGAATTGGAACATGAGAAGGATTTTCATCATCCCAAATAGGTCCTGTGTAGTCATCCATTTGTACTATGATGTAGGCAGGAAAGTCTCCTGATAATGGTGATGTTTCGTCATACATACGAATGTCAACAATTGTTCCTGTGGCACCATTGTATAATCCAACTTCTTGCCATAAGTTTCGTGTCAGACTTACTCTTGCGTTCCTACATAACCCAACAGGCGCTTTTAATCTGTTCTCCTTGTCAAAATGTGAATAAACACCCTTCCCTTTTGTACTTCCTTCAGTTGGCATAACTTGATACGAAAAGTTCATCAAAGGATTTTGCTTTGAAACAATGTCATGCATTTTGTCCATGTTATGTTCCTTCACTTCAGCGTTTGTAGTGTAAATCCACACTGCGTTGTCCATGAGATATTGTCTTCTGTTGCTTGAAATAAGAGGACTTGATATTTTGAAGGTTAATAATTGAGCAGCTTGATCTGGTGTTAGTCCGTTTCCGCTTCTTATGTGTGCACAGTAATCCTTTAATTGAGTATCTTTGTTTTTTATTCGCATTGATGTTGATAGACTCTGTACATTGCTGGCAAGCTGCTTAAAAATTTGTTGACCAGATTGTTGTAAAACTGTAAACTGTGGGCGTGGACTTTGGAAATGAAATCTATGGTCAGAAGAAGGTTGGTTTTGAATTTATATGAAATCATATAAAGTCATGAATATTACGGACCTGTTACGATTGTTGACTGGGAAAATGTGTGTTGCACCACATCCTTGTGAACCTCGACAGACAGAAGGAAGTTGATAATCATCACCGAAAACTAGAACGATTGGAACTCCTCCCCAAGGTTGATGTGAGTTTTTTCCTCGATGAGTCGAATGTCGACAGTTGCGTTCTGATGCACCTAAAACTTCTTGTGATAAAAGGCTTCTTTCATCTATGATGATCATCAAAAGATGCAAAACATCTTCCATGAGAATTTGGGTTTGTGATTCTGACATTGGCTTGTTTATTGTTCCTGGATTGATTTTGAAAAAACTGTGCAGAGTTTTTCCTCCTATTGCGAAAGCTGCGTTTCCTGTTGGAGCACATGTTGTTGTAACTTGAACTGGGAACAGTTTCTCAACTTCATTAGTAAGGATTTTGATAATATGGCTTTTACCAGTTCCCCCAGCGCCTCTGATTGTCATATGGAGCGGTTCGAACTCGAGAGAATTGTCTTTTTTATGTTTGTCTGGAAATTGTATCCATTCCTTTAACTTTTGGACCACTGTGTATACTATGTCTCTTTGTTCTGCATTGTCACCTATGTCTGATAGGCAATATGGTTTCTTTGTCTGTTGGTTTAAGAGTGGTTGTTTCTGTTTAGACTGAGACTGTGACGCTTCCTCCAATTTTCTGTCCAATAACCAGTTCCCATCCTTGTTGTTTTTATCCATGTGAGAGTATTGATTTTGAAAGTCATACTCGCCATCTTCTCCTTTGTAGAATGTACTGTACCCTGAGTACTTTCTTGAATTTTTGCAAGCTCTTAAGTATTCTGCTAAATCCTCATCTTCAAGGGATTCAAAGTCAACGTTGTCTCTGGCCCCTTCAATTGTGGGTTCTTTGAATCTTTGTCCACGTTTATACATTTCATAAGCTGAAGAGAATGTGTATTGAACTGATATTGGACAATTTTCTGAGTATAAGAAAGAATAAAATTCTGATGTTGCTTTTGAGAAGTTACGCTCACAAAGGAGTTGATTCTGCGGAGACCACGGTTTGTTCATAAGTAGCATAGCTCTTGCATAGGTACCTGTCACTGGATATACTGCATTACAATTCATTCCAATTGGATGAATTACCTCATCCCTGCATTTTTTGTTGATCTTTCTTAACCTTGAATAGTCTGAATCTGATGGTAGCAAACAACTGTTCTGACCCTTCTTTTTACCTAACATCTGAACATACTGTTTGAGAGAAAGTTTGGAATGGTGTACACCTCTTCTGCTGTATTGTGCAATTGTATCTTTGGAAGAGTTTGTTGATGATGTTAGTCTTTGGGTTTTGCTAAGACGGACATGACGAATTGTTTCTGTACACCAGTATAGATCAAGCCCTAACATTTCAACTGATGCTTCTGCCTTAGATATAATTCTTGTGCCCATGAAAGAATTTAAGATCTGTCTGGTCATTTTAATCACCTCTGACGTTTCCATGCCTGCATAATCCGACTTCGTGTTCTCTACAATAGCAGCAATGGTATCCCGTTCTTGTTGGAAAGACACGTTGCCTTTTGTACAATAAGAAACTATATAGTTCGACACCTTAGCAACATCAGTAGGGCTTAGATTCACAGGATCTGTATCATAGACAAGGATAGCAACGTCACAATTGGCTCTCCAAGATTGTAACATAAGAGTTGACGTCTGCTTCATGCGCTGCTCTGTACGTTTGAGTTTGAGGAATTTTATGTCTCGTTTTCTGTCATGACTTATATAGTCGATTTCTGAAACTTCCCATCCTGGCGTTTCACATGACTCATGAGAAGACTCAACACCACAACCTGATCGACATTCTCTGCAGCGATCTTGTTTCTTTTTATTTCTGTCACTTTTGATTTAAATGTGAGCATTTCGATTTTATATGATTTCATATTTAGTTGAGATAAGACACATACCTTTTTCTATACCTCATACAAAAATTGTTACATTTGTGCATATGAGTTTGCTGAACCAGATTCGCCAAGTCATTTTCAATGCTTTTTGTTTCAGAGAATGTTCCTGACAAAGGACACTGATTATTGTCTTCATTTTGATTGATTTTTGGCTTTTCAGCCGTCAATGACAACACATTTCTTGCATAATCTGCATACACTTTTGTGGCCTGTGTCGTTTTGTTTTCGCTTGTTTTGGAATAGTATTCTGCAATGAAATCGTTGTCTGATGTAATTGCAATCATATGAGCATGTATTTGTCCTCTTCCTTTAGTGAATTCAAATCTTAGAAAGTAATGCTCAATGTTGAACACAGATTTTCCAACTGTTTCAAGCCAATTATCCATTCTGTGTTGGAAGAACTGTTGAACAATGGTTGTGTGACGTTCCAAAAGTTTTTGTTTGGCAGTGTTTCTTATCTTTGAACTGTGGTGATAAATCATGTCATGTGCTAGTTGTTCATCTTCAGTGTGCCTACATCTTTTGTATAGCATTGATTCTAGGTCTTTCCACCAATATTCTGCACAAGAGAATGTCATAAAAAGTGTTGGTGGCCCGTGCTGTTTTTCCAAATGATGTGCAATCCAAGAATCCAATTCTGATTTCCGAAGACGCCACCACCCATCTGATCCTCTTATTTTTTCACTGCTGAATTGTTGCAACTTGCTAATAAAACTGTAGTTTCCTCTTGCAATTTGCTCCTTTATATCATCAATTGTGATATCTTTGTCAGTGATATACTGCTTAACAAATGTAACTGCATCCTTGTTGTTCACATGTCTTTGTACAAAGTTCATGATATGGAATGTGAATATTGGATCTCTTGCAAACCTCCCATCATAAAAGTTTAGCAATGTTCTGGTCCACCGTAAAGATTTATCTTTCGATTTTGAGCTTGTTGAAGAAGCATCACCAGATCCACCAGGGAATAACCATGGATAACAATTCGCAAATAGGTTTGGCTCGTGAAATTCATTCAATGGCTTGTCTGATACCTGAGGAAATAGGAGCCGTGGGATTTTTTTTTCTTGGTTTCTTACAGCCTGTGTTAACTCTTCTATAACTTCTCTTGTATCAGAATCTTCAGTTGGTGTTCCAGTATCTTGTGCAATACCAGCAGAGACCATGTCCACTTCGTCTATAATGTTTGTTAAAAAAAGGTTAGCGTTTTTGAATAAATATGATTTCATATAAAGTCGAGAACATACCGGGTGCTTCGCTCATAAAAGGGTCAGTTTGGTACACCGACACTGATTCCTGTTGTTGTTCCGTGATTGTATGTGCGATTTGAACAGAAGATGGAGGCAAGATTCCCTCATTCTTTCCTCCCATCCAGTTCATATTATCCTCTCTGATTGTGATTTCTCTATAACCACTGTGATTTGTTTTGAGCCACATTAAAGCCTGAATGACTTTCGTTTTTCGAATTTTGAATGTGTCTGTTTCATATGACGTGTCATTGTCGGACGAATGTGATGTTTCTCTTATCACTTTTATGACTTCCAGGCGCTGGCGAGGAAGTTCTGTGCATAAATTTGAAAGATTTTTTGGAAACATTACAGTATGTCCTTTGATTCCAAGCTTTCCTTTGAACATATGCACACAGGGTACTAGCGCTGAATTCTTCTGAATTAGTAATTTTTCTCCAAATGTAAGGCCAAGTAGTTGTTGGGGAATTGTAAATTGTTTTTCTCCATTTTGGTCTGACCAGTAAGGCAACATGTTTTCAGCAACGTTTTTCTTTCTGTTATGGTTGTGTTTTTTGCAGTATTCACATCTTGTGGTTCTACATCTTGCATCATTAACAGTTTCTGTTGGGCAAGCTGTGTCCATGATATCTCCAAAGCAACTGACACATGTATGCAAATTGATATTTTTGTTTTTGAATTCGAAGATGACTGTTGCTAGAATTTCCTTTTGTCTTTTACAGTTTGAGGATAGAAACTTTGTGGTCACTTCGTCAGAAACAACAATTGCAGTAACAGTTGACCGTTTTTGTAATGACAATTTTATAATGTCGTCAACTTTTGAAGAAAGGGAATTGTATCGTTTTACAATATCAGTTCTGTTTCTGCCCATCATTGGATCCACAGAAGGTTCTTGAAATACTGCAGCAATTCCGTTTGCTGCCGCAAGGAGGTAAAGGATATATATGGCGACGTAAGGGAATGAACTTGATCGAAACAGATTATGATTGGTTGAGCGGAGGAATGTATTCATTTTGATGTCTGCAAATTCATGATGCTGTTTTGCTGAATACGTTCCATGGTTTTGAGGAGAAAGTGTATGAGATTAGTTGATTTAATATGATTTCATATTTTTTCAAATGGATATACGCACTGTTTTCATTTTCTGCTTTTGTTTGTTTCTTCAAATGGTTTCGTCTCATTGTTTTTCTAATGTTCTGACTTGTTTCTGTTTTTGTAAAAAAATGGTTTATTAGTTATGTCTGGAATAAAATGATGTTAAAAAAGAAACATCGCGTTTCTCGTTGGCCGTTTTGAAAACGTAAGGTCTGTAGACAGGACTGTAATTTCCAAGTAGGACTTGGGTGTAATGAGCAACTTCCTCGTTTAAAAACATCTCATCCAAAGCCAAGTTCGATTTGATTTCTATCTGATTGCTTCCCAATTGGCCCCGTAAGACATTATCTCTATCTTTCAGAAGAATACGATAGATACCTCCAGTATTTGCAGCCTTTTGGAAAGCCAACTCTATGCTTCCCAACTCTATTGTTGCAGTTTCAATTGTATGAAATAGAGTTGGAATATCAGCATTTTGCCCAAGACAATGCTCCCAATATGCTGCGTACTTGTATGCCAAGAAGAAACCATCTGATTTCACAATGTTGTGGATTTCATGTGCTATAGCATCAATCTTGTCAGATGCTTGGAACTTATCATTTGCATCAATTTCAAACACACCTGTGGTCTGCATAATGTCATATGTTCTTCCACTTTTTGCAGGTGAAGTCAAGAGGGGATCATTTTCTGAAGAACCTGGAAATTGCCTGATTTGGTGGACTGAAGTAAATGTTTCAGCAATCTTGTCTGTTATGTCATTCATGGAACCCACATGTAATTCACATGTTAATCCTTTTGTGGCATAGATGAGTTCAAACATCCTTACAACTGTATTAGGCTTCCATTCGATGACTGTACCATCACTATGTCCAGAATTATGCGCACGGATTGACATAACAACTTTGCAGTTGTATGGAGACGAATTGTTATTGGCATTGGAATTCTTCGCGTATTGTACCTGCTTTCCAATATGTATAACTAAGTTTCTATTTGATTGCTTTTGATTTGTTCTTCCATTTTTTCTCGACCTGAATGCATGTTGCTTTGGTCTTTGAGGACTTGGAAATGAAGTTGTTGTTGTACTAGGTTGGGATGAGTTTGTGTTTCTGTTCACTGGAGGTAAATCTTCTTCTGTGCCCAAGTCTTTAGATTTCATTTCTGTTATATAAAGTTAACGGTTAGAATAGTTGTCCAGACTTTATATGAAATCATATTTTTTCAGAATATCGAAAACTTACGGTTGCCGATTGTTGCTGTTGGTGACATTTTTGAAGAATCGTTTGTTGATAATGCTGGTAACTGTAGGTCTGCTGGTTTAATAGATTCAGAATCCTTTGATCTTGAGCGAAAATTTGAACTAGTTTGCTTTTTATTACTGGTGGTGGTATTGTATGGATTTTTCGGATTGAGTGTAGGAACAAGCTGTTTTGGTTCACCACAGAGATTATCAACTTTCAAAGCACAGTTGAAACACCAATTTGTATGCATCCCTGTATTGTTTGTATTTTTGTTAATTTTGTGCTGAGGAATTGCAACACCGCATATTGCATGAATAGGCTTATTGCAGAATGAGAAATCTTGGAATGGACCTGGACATCTGTGAGTTCTTGTCACAGTAGCACCAGACAACATTTTGCACTTAATTCCTGCAGCGCAAATTTCAGATGGACTTTGTTTTGTGTTTTTGAAGTCAATACCTTTTGCACTATCTGTGTTTTGCCCAGTCACTAATGCCTTGTTATTTAACTTCACAACTTCAAGAATATCTGTCGTTGGATTGTTTTGGATCAGTTGTTGCAGTAACTTAAGGTCAACGCTTGATAACTGTAAAAGTTTGTTTTCCAATGGAGACTCTGTGGTAGATTCTTGGTCAACTTCAAGGCCAGAAGGATTAAAACCGATAGCAAAATTCTCGTCTGCCATTGATATACGGTAAATTGAGATGTTTAGTGTGTTACATATGTTTCATATCTTAGAATATAACGGATTGTCTTCAGTCACTACCAATGCTAGGAAAGGTTGTATTTCGAAGAGTTTCCAATCTCCTGGGTTATTCACTTTTTTAAATCGCAGTTTCATTGACTTACGTTGTTTTCTTGAATTGAGCTCATGCTGTTTTGTTTCATTAACATCTCTTGAAATCGGGATCTAAACATGACGACCATTTGAGGTGAGAATCAGACTTTATATGAAATCATATTTTTTCAAATCATTTACTTACCATAGCACTGTCTTTATTCTTGTCCTTGTCATTTCCATCGTTTGTCTTGGTAGTCCTGTCCTTCTTCTTGTCCTTGTGATCTTGAACTGTGGTCTTCAAAGACCCGTTTTCATTGTCTTCATTATTACAAACATACGTACCTCCATTACCAAATGCACTTGTCACTTTCCTTCTTTTCTCATCAGCAACTGGTGTAACAGTTGCAATCGTGCGTTTTACAGTAGACGCACCAGGTGATGCGGGTGAACAGCATTGTTCTTCAGTTTGATTCACATCAACATTTTTCATCAACTGCCAGTTTCCCAAATTGTCATCTTCAAGCTTCTTGTCAAACGTGTCAATAACCTTTTGGAACACTAATTTCAAGTTAGTTACTTCGATAGTTCCACTATTGTGTTCTTCACAACAATCCATAAAGAATTGTGCATGTTCTGGTTTAAACATATGAAAGGCACCTTTTTCTGCACACTTTACAAAGAAAGCAAGATTGCTGGAATAGAATATGTTGTCAACTTTAATGCCTTTTACGACAGTTTTCATCCAGGTTCCAATTGCTTTAGGACCACGCTGGTTTGGGAAGTATTGCTTCTTCATATCAAACGAGTCTGTAAAGACTTCAAGACAAGAATCAACAAGATTTTTAAAATCTACTCCCTCTGCAATCCATGAATTCCTGTCATTTTCATCGTTATAGCAGTGTTTCAAACGGCGAAGAATTGCTTCTTTTACTGCAGAAGTTGGAGAATGTTTCAACACCTCATTTACTTCGCCATTGGTCAACACACAGTACTGTTCATACAACTGTTCTTCATTCATGTTGTCCAAAACAACTGCAATCGCCTTTTTCCTAGAAGTAATACTTTCTGCATCTCCTACGTAGTTAGTAGCGAGTTTGAAAACAGAAGAAGCCTTACCCCAATGAAAACCTTTCTGTGTTGCCTTCAAAACACAACTACGTTTCATGCACTTGAACAGATGACAGGTGGAAGACATTGGAACAATAAGAATTAGACGTCGTTGACGATTTTATATGATTTCATATTTTTTCAAAACAACATCTCCTGACCTGACGCGGATAGACTCTTTGTACTTACACCGTCATGAAGATTCCAGAATGTAGCAGCAAGAGCCAATGACTGATTGATCGAGGTGTTTGATGTCTGCATAATTTGAAGGTTAAAGTTTCAATTTCCAAATGAGTAAAAACAATGTATCAAATGATAATTGTGAGAACATCAAACTACACTTTTTGTTGAATTGTAATTTTTCCAGGTAGGTTCTTTTTTTGTTAGCGATAGAAATTTTGCTTTCCAACAGACTCAGAATATTTTAGATCGATCATGAGGAATACATATATTGTCAAATGCAGTTCATCATATAAATTCCAGAATTTACACGTAGACAGTTTGTTTTTCTTCGATTCAATATGAACACCCATTAATAGTTTGGTAAGACTTGAAATGATAACTGTTCTTTTGGCGACTGTCTTATGTCATTGCATGATATAAATTCATTAATTTTCATTTAGACCGTTAGGATTTGTTCGTGTACCAATATAAACACCCTAAAATTGTTTGGCAAGACTTGGAATTACAGGAGAAAAACAAAATATTTCGGCGAATGCCTTATTTCATTCCATCATATAAATTCAAGAATTATCATGTAGTCCGTATCAATTTCTCCGATTTCCAATTTAAACACCCAATAATTGCTTGATAAGACTTATATCGGCGACTGTCTGAATGATAGCCATCATATAAATCGCAACATTAACAAGTAGACCGTTAGCATTTTTCCGATTTTCAAAATGAACAGCCTATGAGTTTCCGTTAACATTTAAATCGACGTCAGAAGCGTAACTACTTTCGGCGAGCGTTACATATAATTTCAAACGAATTCCTTGGCATAAAAACCCGTCATTTTCTACCTACCACCCATATTTTTGCGGGAAATCGTTTTTTTCAATAACGAACTTTTCACTTCTGACAAAACGTTCAAAACAAGTGTGTCGAGAATTCGAACATTCATCATACACAACAGCACAACGAGAACCAGACCATCAATCAAGAAACCTTCGCACAACCTCATCAAACGTACAACCTTACAACCACTGAACACAAAATCAACAATGCCCCGCACGAAAAAAACAACTGCAATCAATATACCATCAAATGTAACAGATGGGATGATTAATGATTTGTTGGAAGCTTCAGTAAATGTTGCGGATTCGACCAACACACACGAACACACTGCAGCTGCGGGTCCTGTTCCTAATCCAGAAACAGGTCAAACAAACATAGATGAAACTGACGTCACTGATCATAGTACCGAAAATCCCATTCCAGCTAAGTCTGCGGAATGGACCATAAGAAAAAGACAGAAACGAGCAATGATAAACATTATCAACAAAGATCATGGTAAATAAATATGAAATCATATTTTTTCAAGTTCATGATATTATATTTTCACTAACTTCAGATTCTTAGACGCTCCTGGTGCATCATGTAAAGACGATATGGACTGTCTTTCTGAGGTATTCGACATACCTGCAATACCTTTGAAACTTTTTCTTGCCTTACTTGATTATGATGTTGATAGTAATGGGAATTCCACATTGTGGCAACCTACAATAAATCATCATGGTGTCAACGCTAATTCAAAGGGCTACCCTTCACTTGAAAGAGCAGTTTTTAAGTGCCTTGCTGAGGGAAAGAGTACAACATTAAATACTGCAATGTCGTGTATACTGTTTCAAGACATTCAAAACGCAGTTGACAAAGACAAAATCAAAAACGCAACATTCAAATTTCATACTAACACAGCAAAGGCGTCCCATCACAAGTTTTCAAAGAAGGGATACAAAGTTGTTGATCATGGTCTAGCCGTACAGTTTATGAATTCTGTGAAAAATGATGAGCACTTTATGTCTGAAATATTATCATGTTCGACTTTGAATGAGGTTAACGACAAGGTAAGTTATTGTGATTTTATATGAAATCATATTTTTTCAAATATGTTGGTGTTTGTGTGTGTGTGTGTTTGAACGTCATGTGTTTTTGTCTGTGTTCAATCAATGAATGTCTTCTCCTCATAGATGATAAGAATCATCGATTAGGAAACTGCATTTATTGACTGTTGTGAATAACAAATGATAAACCTCAAAGTCCATTGGAATTGCTTCGTCAATCTATTGCGCATGTTATGCGTTTGTGTGTGTGTGTGTGTTTGATTTTTCAATCTTCGACTTTATATGAAATCATATTTTTTCACGACTTCTGTTCTTTCTACCATTCCGATTACAGTTGTCAAAACATGGTTTCTCAAACTTTAAAATTGGTCTCCTTGATGGTTTACACAGATCATTCGCAATGATATCATACCTATCTTCTGAAGAAAAACTTACTGAAGTGTTCAACCATCCATTGAAAATGTCTTTGAAAGTGTTTAACATGAAGCCGTTATGCTCAGAAATCTTTGAAGACAAAATGGTTGTTGCTGATTTTCGAACATTGTGTCAGAAGTTATCGTACGTCATTACAGAAGAAGGTTCAAAAACTATCGGTTTCACATATTCTGACGCAATATTTGACTGCTTTGAATATATGAGACTCAATACGCCGTCTGTCAACATACCAGACATGATCGTGAAAGTTAAATCGACTTCAAAAAAGAATTCAGGACAAGAAACAGATGCATATATTCTTTCTCTTACTGGTAAAGTTCTCAAACCTCTCATGACGAATGCATTTGGGGATCATGTCAGAAATCTTTATCGAATTCTCTGCCGCAGTTCCGAATACTACGACCTTGTTCAACAAAGAAAGATAACCAACCAGGTTTCTAAAGAAGACTTCATTTATTTGTTGGATGATGGAAAAACAAAGGTCTGTACAATCAACAACTGCGTTGATTTTTTTGAAGTAAAATTTACATGATCTCACAATTTCGTGTTAGGTCTCAGATTCATTTTGGTGTTACTTTGCTGCCAAGTTTGAAACCGTTTTGAGTGGAAATTATGAGAATTCAGCATTACGCAACAATTACGACCTCAATACACCGACACATTGTTCGTTAAGACTTGTGCTGTCATCATTTGTATTACACAATGGCTATACACCTATCGCTACCATGACCAGACATCTTACAGACAGATCAATTCTTACACCGCAAAGAGTCCAATACATTGTCACGCTTGCAGACAATATGTCTGTCTCGTTAGTAACTCATCATGCAAACATGCTTGAACTAGGAAAACATATTGCTGAAAAGAAGAAGCTAAATCAGATACTTTCCGATCTTTTTATTGGATTGCTATGTGATTCATATTGTCAAGATAATTATTTCCTTGGAGAAAACGCAAATGATGTCCTTTCTCTGTTTAGACAAGAAGAGGAAAAAGAAGCTATATCTAGACCAATTTCTGACCATGTACATAAAATGTGGTCAATTATGCATCCAGAAACAGATGATAGTGATGAAGAAAATGACGAAGAAACTATCAACATTGGTACGTATCTTATGATACTTTAAAAAATTTCAATTGCAATGTATCAACTCACAAATCAATTTAGTTGAACTGTTTGATCGCTTGATTTATTTCTATAGCCAATACATCATTGACGTGTTACTGGTGAAAGATTTTCGCAAAATCATCATTCCATTCTTTGATACTATTTTCAACAAAGTAGCAAGTACATGGAAAGATATCAGATCAGAGTCCATCAGATTTAACGTTCATCAAGACCTTAAATTTCTGTCATGTCTTCGTGGCAAGAAATATAAAGATAACGTTGCCTCTGAGGGTAAAAAAGGATGGTATGCTCTCAGTACTTTTGGGCTATTAGTGAAACCATTTCCAACTGCTTTCAAGACAAGGTTTGAAGGCCTCACTAAACATTTGGAATTTAATGATGAATACCAAGACAGACAGACAATGCCTTTGACATTTAATCAATGTATCAAGGCCATGCTCCTTTGTGATTCGATTCCGAAAATAACATATACCTCTAAAGACAAGAAAACGGAAGCGCTTTCTTTACAGCCAGAAAATTGTTGGAATTTCTTTGACATTGGTGACTTCGTCCTCCCGATAGATCAATATGCACATGACGCAATATGTTCACGCCACAAAACAGAAGTTTTCGATAGTTCTGATGATGAAGGAGTGCGGCAAACTATAAAAAAGAACATGAAACCAAGCCAAGCATTCCAATTAATTACTGATTGTTTCAAACATACATCGGTTGTGAACAAGAAGATCATGTTTTCTAATTGCATTGCGGAGCTTATGATCGCAACAAATGAAAAAGATGAACAAGACCAAATGCCATTATCGATTCAAACTAAACTCTTTGCTGCACTGCAAAACATAACAGCCGTAGGTGTTGAGAATCCCAGATATTCATTTGATACTACTCGTGAGTCAAGCCGAAAAAGACACGCTTCTTCTGGCGGAGAGTTTTTTCAAGATGATCCATTTAATGTTCCAGAACCAAAGAAAAAGAAAGATAAAAAGTAAATCTCAAAGTAATCTTTTTCCACACAATTATTGAATAAATATGAAATCATATAAACTCTAAACATCTATTCAGTGTTGACATCTGATATATGTAACAGATACTGCTTAATCTATCAGGTTATGAGCTCGATTTCAGGCAGTTCAAAATGGCAACCCCTCTCAATCTCAAATTAATTTATAGATTAGATGGCTTAAACCAACTAATCTAGCCTTCTATTTTACTAATTTCTTCTAAAAAAGTCTGGGAGAAAACTTGATAAAACATCCTCATGAATGTATAAAGTTGGGTATATATTTTGCCTCTTGTAGTGTAGCTTGCCGTCGAATCTGGTGCCTGCGGGCCTTCAAAAATATCTGAGTGGCGACCCCCATGCACAATAACAATATCGATCGTGT
>Ga0209712_10002989_pt1 | contig 13823 bp, 13 predicted proteins | sample ArcOceMetagenome_FD_187443 | JGI IMG/M metagenome (GOLD analysis project Ga0209712, IMG submission 187443) | Marine eukaryotic phytoplankton communities from Arctic Ocean - Arctic Ocean - Greenland ARC118M Metagenome (SPAdes) (version 2) | ecosystem: Environmental > Aquatic > Marine > Oceanic...
CACACATACCCAAACTCCATACGGCTGCATCATTCGACCGCCAGAATTAACCAATGACATTCGAAAAGATGTGGAAGAAATCAAGGAAGCGAAAGGAGCTGATATTGCAGTATCCTATGGCGATAGATATAGTGCAGCCATGTCGCTTCAGGGAAGAGATCATATACAGAATCAAGATCGAGGAATTATCATATCGCCGTTTCAGATACCGGTACCTACAAGTATTGATTCATCTATTGCCAGTACCAGTACAGGTAGTAATACGGGTTCGTCACAGAACGATTTTTTGGTGGCAATCTATGATGGGCACGGTGACGATGGGCACCTAGTTGCGCAGTATCTGCAGGATCATCTTCATGAAAGAATAGCAGATAAGTTATCGAGTTCTCTGGAGACGACACGGGCATTAGCATTGCCATTGCCCGATGATATCATTTCAAGACTCCTAAATGCAACATTTCTCGAAATGGACGAGGAACTGCCTCATAATTTGGGGCAAAGGGGAGGAAGCACCGCATCTGTCATCTTAAGGCTTGGGAGGAAATTATATTTTGCAAATGCAGGCGATAGCCTTTCCTTTCTGGCAAGCTATGATCGCAAAAGCGCCCAAACAACAATTGTGCACAAGAATAGATTTGACAAACCATACCTTCCAGATGAGAAGGAGAGGGTGGAACGGATGGGTGGGAAAGTGCATATTCCACCGCATCCTATCAATGCTCGGGTAGTTGCATTTGATAGATTCCGTCATGAAATGGTGACATTGGGAATGAGTCGGGCGATTGGTGATTGGTATCATGGAGAGGTAGGTGTCATTGCGGAACCGATAGTGGATGTCGTTGATCTTGATGATATAATACGACAAGATTCTGCTGGGGCCGCGAAGGAGTATTTTGTTGTGTCTGCTTGTGATGGGCTTTATGATCATAGAACAAAAGAGTTTGTTGCCGCTCATCTTGCAAAGTGTTTCTTTGCCGAGCAAGAATGTCATCCTGTAGTGGAGAGTGTGAATATAATTGATCTTGCCACACCAACGAAAGTAGCAGGATACCATGATGACATGACATTATCGACGCTGCGGATAATATTATAAATGCTGAATGTAGATGTACATGTAATGTATAAATAGTTTTAGTGAAATTTGTGTGACTATCTTGGAGATGATTATTTAAAATGCAAAAACAGTAAAAGGGCAACTTCATGTTTATATTCTTCCTGTCTACGTGTAGTCCGGTCGTCCAGTACAAGCACCTGGTAGACCCAACCTAGAGTTTTGAACTTATTACATCCCTTCCTATGCGTATACGTAAGCGTATTATAATGCTTATTCGCTTGTAACGGAAATCTTGAAATCAGCCGAAACGTCCTTCAAGAGTTGTATAGTTGCAGAGTACTCGCCAACGGACTTGATATCATGTTTCAACGTGGTTCCCTCTTCATCCTTAACATCTGTAATTTTGATGTATTTTGCACCGAGAGCACCCTTTGGAAAGAGGGTGTTTAATTCAGTCATAATGCACTTATAACTAATTCCTCCAAATAATTTGCCATCTGGTCCAACCTTTCTTGGCATATCAAGCGCAATCTCTGCAAACTTTTCCTTCAAATCATTTGCGAGTGCCTTGGCGTCTGCTTCATTTTCGGCCTTTTCGGCATTACCCTTTTGAACTTCCTCATCTGTGATTTTCACAGCACTACCAGTCTTTTGCAATTTGTTTGCGAAAAACGCTGGGGCGACCATGATGACATCGCCAGCCGAACCTGTTCCTGCAATATGTTTCAATAGTTTGACTTGAATCTTTCCACTTTTTCCTGCAGTCGGGTCTTTCTTCTTCTTTGCAAAGAGAGGAAGACCATTCCTTCCAATCGAAGGTGATGCTCCTTGGACAAAGCGAGGTTTATCAAATCTGTGTGCAGTTGAAGGGGGCTTGGCGTTTGCAGTATTGCATGTGCTTGAAGTGGATGCAGGAGAAACAAAAGCTGATGATGAGCCTAGGATAAGACTCAGCAAGATACTTTGGCGTAGGATAGACTTCATTGTTTGTATATGGAGGGTAATGGCGCTAAGTGGAGGTGGTTGGTGTGGTTTGTGGTTTCACAAAAGATATATTGAATATGGTATCTTTCTGTCGGCTGTTTTTGATGGCTGTGTGACACTTCAACCAAGTCAGTATGACTTGCTTCAACACTTGTCAGCTTCTTGTTGATCTATCGTTACCCCTTCAGGTAAGGAATTAAGGCCCTTTTACTCTATCAAATTTAAAAATAGAATTGTGCCAATTTCAAGTTCAGTTTGAAGAAAACTCGTCTCGATCGATGTCGGTCGTGTTTGTTTGTTACGACCAAAAATGAAGCATACCACCACCGCCGCCGGTACTTTACAGTACATACTTTTACGGACGCTCCCCCCGAAGAAAAGGCGAACCTCGGACTTCAGTCATCTTTTTTTCTTCAAAGTAAATACTTGTTGAGGACGTGACGTGCTAATTTCCGGCCTCAGCAATCAGCAACGCATACTAGATACTAGTTAGATACTACTGTAGCAGTAAAGAACAAGAAACTTAAATCTGGTGAGGAGCAGCAACGTACTGTAAACAAGAAAGACCATGACGAAAAACGTGACAACCTACATGATCAGCAGCAGCACAGCTGCTAGGATAGAAGCAGAATCTTGCCCTCGAGGTGCGTCATATTCTTGTGGCGATTCAATTTATTTGATACTTCAGTGATCATTCCTCTTTTGCCTTTCGTCGTAAGCAACAACTCAATTACTAGTACATCGCATCATCGTGCTTGAATTTGGCTGATGTTTTATCCCTTGCTCGTTATTGTTTCTGAACTCGCTCACATTCTCTTACGTCAAAAAATCACGTACCGCTAGGATTCATTTGCGCTATTACAGATCCGTTACAGGACATTGCAGACCTCAATCAAACTTATAGCTGCGCTCAGCTTCAGCAAGATGCAAGAGACAATGGTTATGGAGACGTTCTTGACGGGATCTATTGTCCTGAGGGAAGCAACTCTATCAAATATTGCCCAATTGGAAATTACTGCGAAGATCCTGCTTCTGACCCGATCATTTGTCCAGCGGGATTCTATTGCCCAGTTATGGTACGTTTGGATATATATGACAATGGTCGTCGTTCCTTCTTCTTCTATTGCTGACACGATTGACTCTTTTTTCACTCAGACCAGAACTCCACTCTTCCAATGTAGACATTGTGGAGAAGGAAGTCAGGAATTTGCCATCATTATACTCCCCTTTATCCTGCTCTGGATCTTCTTTATACTTCTTTACGTGGCTTCAAAATGGCGCAGAGTGTTGAATACTTGTAGGACTCGTGGTGGTGCTGATAAATCTTTTGAGGACTACAGTGATCAAATGATTGACGATTGTGAGGAGAACAATTCATCAGGCGCTCAAATTGATTCTCATTCCAATAATTTAGATAATGAAACTGGCAGGGAGAATGAAACGATTGATAATTGGCAGGAGGATCCATCAGGCGCTCAAATGGATTCTCATTCCTCCAATTCAGATAATGAAAGTGGCAGGGAGAATGCCTGGAATGGTATCGAGATTTCGGCTAGGAATCTCAGTTTAGCTGCTACTGCAAAGAGACAGGAAAAAATTCTTGTGAATGATTTTACTGGTACATTAAAGAAGGGGTCTATGACAGCGGTGATGGGTAAGTTCAAAAAATCAATCTTCGAATAATATGCGTAGTCCTCCGTGCGCTAATGTCGAGCGTTGCTGGTGTTGTATCTTTCTATGCAGGATCTACTGGAGTAGGGAAGACCAGTTTACTGAATGCTCTGAGTGGTCGAGCTCATTATGGTAAAGTGACAGGAAATCTCAAGATTAATGGTAATGAAGTTCATATCAGTGACTTTGCAAATATGATTGGATTTGTGCCGCAAGATGATATATTTGATTCAGAACTGACAGTTAAGGAGAATTTTGTTTATGCAGGTCGCTTTAAGTCTCATCGGTCTACACCAAAGCATGAAATAGATGCTCTCGCTCTCCAAGTGATTACAAGTCTCGGTCTTGAAAAGGTTACCAACAGTATTATCCGCAATGGAGTGAGCGGAGGCGAACGAAAACGGGTCAATGTCGGTGTAGAGTTAATGGGAAAGCCGGGAATTCTGTAAGTATTCTTTTGGAAATGACTCCTTTACTTTTCCAATTTATGTGTATGCTCATACGGCAATTCGTTGTGGCAGCTTTATAGACGAGCCTACTACTAGCCTCGATTCGACCGTTGCCCTTTCACTGATGAAAGTACTGAAGAATCTTCCTAAAGCTCATGGTGTTACTGTGTGCTGTTCAATTCACCAGCCTGGTCCGAGAATTTTTGAACTATTTCATTCTTTAATTCTGCTGAGTATAGGAGGAAGGCTCGCGTATAATGGTCCCACTGAAGGAGTGGTTAACTATTTCAGCAACAGATTGAACTATGATATACCACGTCCTGACCTCGGCGTTGCTGAATGGGTTCTGGATATAAGCGTTGGGATGAAAGATGATTCAACAGAAAATAACAGAAGAAATCAGATCAGGTACGCATTATATGCCTTTTTCGTTGTACAAATATTTTGAATGTATAATTCTCACTTTTGATATCGGCGCTGCTGCATTTCCAGAATCTGCCAGGCTTGGGCTGACAGGGACAACAACAGTCCTGATAACACAGCACAAACGGAGAGTGTTCACCACCCGACGAAGGGAATATTATCGCAAATCTGGCTACAGTTACACCGCAATTCAATATTTTTTATTCGTAATTTTGATACTTTCATTCTAGATACCTTTCAAATCTTACTTGGAATTACGTTGTTCGCGCTCATTGTTGGACCAAAGATATTGTTTTCCGACGACGACCTAAATATGCCGTATGAATACGAAATAATGACATCAATCACCAATGATGGAGGATCCATATTCGGACAGAATTTGAATTATCTCTTTCTAAATTCTCTCAACGGGATCGAAAGAGAAGTAACTGAAACTGCCATTTGTGGAGCTTTGCCTGGAATAGTGATTGCCCTCTCGACAACAAGATATCTCACAGATAAACGTCGGCAGTTCTTTCGGGAAGCGGCGTCTGGTTACAGTGTAACTGCGTATTACATTGCAATCAACATATGGTCCACATTCGAAGTGACTGCGAAGATGCTACTTATTGGTACATCTTACTACACACTTCGTAATTCGGCCGCATCCTGTGGCGCCACATTGATTCCATTTGTGCTTATGGGTTGGATTTCGTCGGGGTGGGGACTGTTCTTTCCCATATTCAGCCCGCCTAATCATGCAAATATTGTCACAGGTGTTTTCGTCACGTTTGGATGCCTTCTTCTCAGCGGATCGACAGCGCCATTTAATTATCCTGGAATCTACGACTCTGAATTTAAAGGATTCCTTGCTGATTCCTTCGGACCTCTTCGATTTTTTATCGAGGCTATTGTTGTCAGTGAGTATATGTCTACCCCTGCCCAATATGGATTCACTGGTCAGTATCCGCACGGCTCCAACTTGTTCGATATTTCGGGTCTAGCACAACTCGGTGACGCTAAAACGAGAACATCACAGTCAACAAGAGGATGGCATTGGGGTATATGGCCTTCTATATGTCACGGCTTGGCTATTCGAGTCCTCTCGCTCATCCTTGTAAGTACAAATAGCTGTGCACTTGTATGATCCCTACTCTTTGTTCATGCTTTCTATCTCACTAATCAATCTCGCGAACAGATACATCTTTGCAACCGACCTCAGCAAGTGAAGAAACCAATCTGGGATGAGATAAAAAGAGGCAGTGTCGTTGTTCGGGTACAGTTTTGTTTCACCATTGCGCTGTTCATATGTTTGGTTTTTTTCAACCTGCATCATTCTCAAGTGATTGGGTAGACATTTGGAGTAGACATCGGGAGGCTTACGCATAACATCAAGAATTATCCTTAGTTTAATACACGTAGCTTCCCTGCATCCTGATTTGATTTTACTGATGAATACTCTGGTAACAACAGATAGTTGACCCTTTCCACACCTTTTCGCTCCAACTGGTGCCCCCACCGTCCAACGTGTGCAGTGTACTTTTGTGTTCTTCCTTTTCCGGTCCCCCAAGGCAGAATGTTCAAGGATGAAGATGAAATAAATGCATTTTCAAATCATTTCGTTCATGCTACACAGTGAACCGTGACCACCCGAATTTTCGTCAACAATGATTGGGTGCTCTCAAATCTTCAAATCTGGTTATTTTAAGATGGGTTATTGCTTATATTACGACTAATGGGGCATCGCCAAGTTCCAATTGGTACGTGTACAGTAATCAATTCATCACTGACAACATGTCGAGTTTCATCATTCACATCGAAACATTAATATTTTTAAACGACGTTCTCGGACTGACCTCAAATCGTCACAAGTACAACTTGAGAACCTTTGAGCAAACCGGACAGAGATTCCTCATCGTGACTTGACGATCTTCGCTACTCGTCCTCTCATAGAACATAATTGTACACTTTGACCATGCGCTTCTCATCACAGCTACTCATTGCATCTACATTCATCGCAGCCCAAGCGAACGACGCCGTGGTCCCGCTTATGGACACAATGCATCGTTCCCTCGAGGCTTTGAATCAACGCGACCTTGAGGACGAGGATGGTGTTTCAGCTGTATGCATGGAGCAGACAATGAAGATTTACAAGGATCTTATCGGCGAAGCTCCGCGTCAAGACTTCGATGGACCACCCCTCGATGATCTACCTCCTCCTTTGCCATTCTTGTCAATCGTCGAGTCCATGCCAGACGAAGAATTTTGCAAAACTCCCTTCCCTTCAGTTATCTGCAACCTGAAGAAGGTTCTCTTTGATATCTCACATCAATGCTTGCACGTTGGCGGCATGCCAGTTCCACTCAATATCAAGATCAAATGCGATGGGATCGAGGGACCTGATATAAAGGTGAAGAACATTCCTTTCTGCGCGGGACGCAGCTGCGACGAAAATCTTGTCCATTTGATGAATAATATGATCAGCGATGCTGGTCTTTTTGGCGACGCTCCTTGCTCTGGAGGTTTGACTGTTGCCCATGATACTATGAGGTGCCTCGAGGTATCTGAAAAAAGGTTCACGATTGAGAGTAACGGCAAGAAGAGGAAGTGCAAGTGGCTTCAGCGTAAACCGTTGGAGACTCGAATGAGGTTGTGTGGTGGATCTCAAGATATTCGAGATGCATGTGGACAGACTTGTTGTCAATGCTCGAATGAAAACGAGAGGAAACTCGACTTTATCAGATCTGTTCCTGACGGAGTCGCGGTACACGTAGTGACCAAGAACTGTGCATGGTTGGCAAGGCAGAGTGATAAGGTGAAGCGCCGTCGTTGTTCCACCAAAAAAGCTAGATTCCCCAGCGATGGCATCGGAGGATACGAACCGGCATGGAAGCAGTGCCCAAGCACCTGTGGTCGCTGCCCAGCACTTGACTGAGGGGCATACAAAAAGATGGTCCTAAGTCCTCACGTCTTTAGAAGTTGCCTGTTTGTGCTTGGACGACAACATTATTCATTGTGTATCGTAACGGATTAGGTGATAAACTAAGTGGTATGTGTCTACTCACAAGTGCGCCCAGTGCGTAGACAAATACCGCGCCATTTATTTAAAAAGGCATTTGGTTGTGCGATGTTTTCTTCATATTGATTCCCACGATAGACAACCTCAACTCGTAAAAAAAGATAAAGAAACCAAACCTAATGTAGCACTGATGGCGGTCGTTTTTGTTTTTATTACAGGTAAGTTTGGTATGCATTTGTTCGTTTAGCTACATTTTCAATTTGCATGTGCTAGAAATACAACTGAGGAAGAGATTGCTGAGAGCTTTCATGTCAAGTGACTGCAACTTCATCACACGTGTCACAAAACATTTTGCAGTTAAAGAAAAACGCGTGCATTCAAATATTAAGAATGCGCATCGTTGTATTCTTTCTTTTCCTCCTCTTCCACCCACGAGGAGTACATTCATTTCCAGAAGTGAGTTTCATGCATGTTTATGGGTCTGTTCATTTTTGCTCAAATCTCATTTATTTTATAAGTAGAGCGAGCTCTTGCATACAAATCCATACTTTGAATTGCAGAGTCGTACCGAGCTTCAAAATGGTAAAAAATTGTGTCTCCAAGGAAATGCTAAGGCTAATCGCATCTCTACGAGCTTCTGCGATAATTCAGAACAACAGAAATGGTTTTTCGACAATGGCGGATCGTTGAGAAGTGCACCTCCTGCCAGCTTGTGCGTTGGCACGATTAAGAAGAAAATTCACTTTGTTGAGTGCGCCAAATTGAAGAAGTCTAGCCGCTTGATTTATTCGAGTGACGATACTCTTAGAATCAACGGGAATGCCATTTTCGCATTGCGTATCAAGCCCACATTTACCAAGGCGTCAAGAATGAAGAAAAAGAATTCAACGCCACTTTCTCTGGCAAAGATTAAAAACAGGGCACCTAAACCACGCGAGAAGTGGAAACTTGTCAAAAGCAAAAGCGAAAACCCCACTGCGATACCATCACTCGATATCCTACCACCTTCCACAAATCCCACTCAAGCTCCAGTAGTGGTCCCAACATCTGTTCCTTCGACAAAAGAGGTGCAATACCCAGTACCGTCCGAGGCTTTATCATCTGTTCCTTCGATGAAGGAATTGGAATTATTGTCAGTGCCACCGTCCGAGGACCGCATTCCCCCCCCTACTAGACACGATGCGCCCAAGTTCAACATTGCGCTAGTTAATATGGGTAACATCACTACTTTTGACGATGTGTTTCAGCGAGCAAAACTGAGATGGGAAGAGCTTGTAGTTGGGGATATTCTTGATCAACCCAAAAGTTCCAACGAAAACTTTGATTGGTTTGCAAATACATGGCCAGGAGTCACAACAAATATCGCCATAGATGATATTTTGATTGGGTACAGTTTTGAAGAGATTGACGGCCTCAATGGAACTTTAGGTTATGCTGGTCCAGTTTATGCTCGGCATGAACAGGATGGATTTGGAGAGACTGTTACAGTAACTTCTTTATCAGCGTAAGTGGCTACATTAGAACATTCCAAAGTGTGTGACATCTTCACACACTCACATTTTGCAAATAGAATTATGAAGTTTGACGAGGAAGACTTTGGAAGGTAAGTTTCTTGTTATAACAAATCATAGCATACACATGATCCAACGCTAATGCCTCTTCAAGCTTAAACCCCACTGATATCGGTCTCATAATTTTACATGAAATGGTGAGATCTTTGTCATGATTTCTTCTCAAAAGGTATTTTTTAAATTGTACTGCTGCTCATAATTCCTTTCGATAGGGACATGCTTTGGGTATTGGAGCATTCTGGAGAAATTTTCGTTGCGGTCTAAATTGCCAACTTGGAGATGGAGCGTATACATGTCCCAAGGCGCCTGAGGAATACCTACGGATGATCCCAACAGGCGACCAGCGTCTTCTAATGGAAACGGCAGAATGCGGTCATTGGGCTGGTGAGTTGCTATATAGTAATTCTGCTTCCGGGCTATTCAGTACTTTTTGATGAGCCTGTCACAAACTTTTATCTTCTCTGGCCGGATAACACACCATTAGAGGCATCATTCAATAGCAGTATATCATCTGAGCTCATGACTCCCTACTTCGAAAGTGGAAAGTATCAGCCAATAAGTCGAGTAACACTTGCCTCCCTTGCTGATCTCGGCTATGAGGTAAACATGGATAGGGCAGACCCTTGGTTACACGATGAAATTGATAACAGTACAGTGGTGCGTCATCTATCAAATAGCGAGGCTATCCTCAGACCGCACCAAACATTCACCCTAGGCAACATCATCCATCCTGATATAATTGCAATTTGACCATGATAGGAACCAGTGGAGTGACACTAATACAAGGTTAGGAAGGCCATTTCATCTCGGTCATTCATGACTGGGCGAACTTATTAACTGTACTACGCTGACTTCAAACAAACAAACTCAAAGATTTACTATGGATTAACCTAAGTCGCCATTGACGTGCCACTGCAAAGCTAACGAACAACTGATTTCCAGTCTTTTCAGAAAGATCTGTATACACGTATGACCTGTAACCAGGTGGCATGGAATGGGTTAATCCAATTATCCCGAACCTAAATCTCTGAGTTCATCATCATTAATCATTATCATGGTATTGCAGCAATCGTGCCAACTCTGGGCATATCTTACAGGGTTAGTCACACCAAGAACCCCTAGATAAAATTCAGAATAATCATTGCATTTGTGCAGCAGACACATTTTAATGCTACAAGGTTGCACCTGGCCATCCACGAGACACAGAGACTTGCTAGCTGAGGGTGGGCATCAAAAGTTCTGGGGCTAGGGTTACAGGTTTAAGCTCGTAGGATTAACACCCACATACCATCTCAACAGAATTGATACATCAGTAATGATGTTTCCTTTCGACTTCATGTAATATAGACTCCTCAATCAACGTGATGATATTGCTGATCTCCCAGCAGAGTCATGAAAAGTAAAGAGAATGTGATAGTACCTGGTGATTAATCGTTCCTCCCTGGTAAAATGGTAATCTATTCATTGGCTCATTGGATCTCCTCGTCATAGACACGCTCCATAAAAACGAATGTTTGCCCAGCGAATAGCTGCTTCCACTAGCCCGTGTTCGTCATTGGATTGGCGTAGAAAAATGTAATGAACTCTTCTGTTCAACATATGTCAAATTTCAAATGTGAGGCGCGATATGATACCTACCCATAACCTATAGTGTGATACATTTGTTTTGAATTTGTACAGACCGCAGTAGTAGTCTACTACCCTTGTTCTCTCTCATTGTCAGGCGGCCGTTCCCCACCCGTTGTCCGCGCCCACTAGAGTTAGGAATTCTCTGGAACTCATCATGAATACAGGGTCTATGCTTGTCATTGCCAAGCATTTTTCTCCTCCACGCATCTTTCACAATTTGTTTGAAAGCTTGCTTCAAGCGTTTCCGTATTCACTCGTTCCTTCTCCAAAAGAGGCATCCTGCCTCCTCGATCAAAAAACTCCGATACAGCATTTTCAGTTTGCAAGACTCAAATTGAAAATATTTTTCTTGAGTCTTGCAAACTGAAAAACTTTTAACTGTTTGCATAAAGTCAAAAAGTCCATGGCGCATCACGCTTTAGTCATATTGAATACCCCCCTTATTACTACGAAGACTCCGACTGCATAGAGACTACAACCAAGTCCCGATACAACAGCGTGAACGTTCAAGATTGTAGAAATTTGAATCACGCATTTTCCAAACGGGACCATCGCATTCACAGTGTTATTAGACTTTTCCGATGCCAGCATCCCAAGACGATAACTCTACCACCAAGCGGTCACCATGGCGCCGTGCATTGAACAAGCTCACACCTTCTCGTAAAAATGCATCCCCAGATGGTAACATAAAAAAGAGCAGACGAATTTTCTCCTCTCCAACCAAGAAAATGAAGAAAAGGTCCAAAAAGAAAGCTGCACGAAAGAGAGGTTCTTCACAGGAATCAAATCAGGTTGTAATGGTCCAAATTCTCCCAAAGTCTCCAATGCGCTATGAAGACTCCAGCGTCGCCAGCTGTACGGAGAACATAAGAGTGGCCCGCCTCGAACCCGAATCTCCTCCAAGAATTCTAAAGCCTAGCGACGTTTCATTTGAAACTGAAATCATATTCAATGAAATATTTCAAGCCTATATTAGGAAATTCCACAACCATCATGGAGGATCTTCTGAGAATACCGAAGGGTGCACTCTTTGCAGCAAAGGAAAGGAAATAATGACTCCCATGGTTATTAGTGTCGAAAAAGAGCAGTTAACGTCTGCAACGATTATAGTAGCTACGTCGAGAAACGATGATTCAATGAGCATAGTATCCAGTGCTTTGAGTGAGTTAACCATTCCAGTGTCTATTCGGCGGCCGTTGTCAGCGGGGCATTTTTTCAATCGGTTTACCACGTCTGTGTCAATGTCTGTATCAAAAGCTGCCGATGCTCTCATCTGCCCTTGCGCCACAATGCCCCCGCCAAGAGAACAGGAAGAGGATTCATACCAGTACGGCGATAATATAGATGATGACGGTGTCGATTATGATGATGACGATGAATCATCTGGTGACGAATCATCTAGAACTTCTTCTTCTGAGAATGATACTAATTCACAGGATGAAACTTGTGAAACTAGTCCATCAGTGAAGTTGAAGTCAAAGTGAAACACGAAGCAGAACATTCACAGTGCATATAATTCCAGAGAATTTGTCATTTGTTTGTGTGAAATAAAGTGGATGCATTAAAGTTGAGTCCCTGCACATTGTGAGCTACAGAAGCATCAGGTTCGTGTTTACCATCGCGGTAGATAACTGCGTGTATCATGAGTAATATGCCAAGAAACATGATGTAAACTTTATAATAAACTGCAACACGTACAGTAGTACAGTACACTACTCTACTTTAGAATGAAATGAAAGATATTAAAGTTCATCAGTAATGAGGAGGTCCTTTCTTGACATCTTCGCAGGTTCTCCTACGGTAACAGACAAACTTCTCGTTGAAGCGTACAACTGATTCGTCATGTAGGCCAAGATACCATCGGTATTCAGATTGAAATTGTCTATCGCCTGCTTTAAGACCTCAGTTTCTTTCAAGAACGCAAATTCAGTTTCCTTTTTTGTAGAGAGGACGAAATAGTACGAAGTATTGTTAGTAGCTAGCAAGAACGAAGGAATATGGACGAACAAATGCATACCAAACTCACCTGTGCCTTGAGATCTGCTTCAATTAATGTAACATTCCCAGTGTTATACGCCGAGTCGCGAATCTTTCTGGCTTCCTCTTCTGCAGCTAGCTTTTCGGTATTGGCTTTAGTTGTTTCTTGAGTACGCTGGTTCTTTGCAAGAGCAATGTCTTCTTCGGCCCGCTGTTTGCTAGCAATCGCATCTGTGTATTGAGAGGGCAAAATTACGTTCCTGAGTTGAAGCGAGCTCGCTAGAGCATATACACCTTCATCAGTGGTGCCATTGAGAGACCCTCTATGAGGGGCCGCTATATTTGTCTGCATGGCATCTTGAATTAGAGTTCGAACGGTTTGAAAGTCTGTGACATTGAAGTCACTGCATGTGTGTTGAACGGCGGAATTGCCCGCAGCTTCGACGACAGTTGACCAAGTCTTGAAATCTCTGTACTGTTCAATTGCATCGACGATCCTGTCTTCTGGCATTTGATATTGGAAAGTTACATCAAATTGCACTCGTAGGCCATCTCTACTCACGCATGTATCAAGAAGGTCCAAACCAATTTGTGTAGAAGGAAATTTGATGAATGTGTATCCTGGAGGCCCAGCATGTAGTCCACCCGACTTAGCAGCCTCATCTAAAGTCTTGGTCCACTTATCGTACTCAACACCATACTCTACAGAACTGAGTTTCTTCAAGGATACGCCGATCAGCACTGCTGCGACGATGAGAGTTGTAATGGAGCATATCCCCCAGCCCACCCTTACGGGTTTTTCGGAGAAGTCGCAGATGGCTAATCCATCGTTGTCTCTTCTATTGTTATCCCAAGCCATTGTATCTTGTATTCTTGCCAATATGCTATTTTGTTTTGCGTCCTGTGTTCTGTGTTCTCAATACTACATACTACTGACTACAGTATTCTTTTATCTTTTATATCTTTTTTTCACTTATCATACTTGTACCACGATTCATTCCAGATCCACTCACGATAATAGTGCGACAAGACTCATTTTTAGATTTTTAGCCAGACAGATGGTGACG
>Ga0209712_10002990_pt1 | contig 13822 bp, 14 predicted proteins | sample ArcOceMetagenome_FD_187443 | JGI IMG/M metagenome (GOLD analysis project Ga0209712, IMG submission 187443) | Marine eukaryotic phytoplankton communities from Arctic Ocean - Arctic Ocean - Greenland ARC118M Metagenome (SPAdes) (version 2) | ecosystem: Environmental > Aquatic > Marine > Oceanic...
CTGCATTTCATTGGCGATAATATGTGCGAGGGTGGTTTTGCCCAGGCCGGGAGGACCAAAGACTAAGGTGTGATCTAGAGGTTCGCTACGCTTGCGCGCGGCTTCGATAAAGATGCCCAACTGTTCAACTACAACAGGCTGACCCACATAGTCTTCGAGGCTTACCGGACGCAGTGCGCGATCAAAACGCTCTTCGGCAACAGACATCTCGGGGGATATTATGCGGTCGGGCTCTATCATCTGACACCATGGTGGTTTTGCCCCGTAGCATACATTGATGGTTAGAGTTTTTCACTAGCGGGTCGGAGGTTTATTGTGAAAACCCGGCCTTCTATGAGCCCATACTTTTAAGCGCCAGACGAATCAACTCGCCGGCATCGCTGACCGATTCATTGGCCACACGACTGATAATTTTCGCGGCATCTGTGGGCTTATAACCCAAGGCGATCAGGGCACTCTCAGCTTCCTGAGAAATATCTGGCTTGGCCCCATGAGAACCAGCTGCAGAACCCGCGGCGGTAGCATCCACATCGCCGATCTTGTCGCGCATCTCGATAAGCAAACGCTCGGCGGTCTTTTTACCCACACCGGGCAGCTTCACCAAAGTGGCTATATCGTTATTGTGCACACAGATAGCAAAGTCATTAGCGGACATGCCTGACAAAATAGCCAGGGCCATTTTCGGACCTACGCCATTGACCTTTATAAGGTAGCGAAACAGTTGGCGCTCAGACTGGGTAGCAAAACCGTAGAGCTGTTGCACATCCTCGCGCACCACAAAGTGGGTGTGCAAGGTAACCGCCTCACCCACCGCGGGAACACCAAAAAAGGTGTTCAGTGACACCAGTACTTCATAGCCTACACCCTGCACATCGATCAATAGATCCGGCGCCTGCTTTTCGATTACCTTACCCTGAAGTCGTCCAATCATTTTCGCTTAGATCCTGAGTTTGTTTATTTAAGTCGCCCGCGGGCGTAGCCTTTGGCCCCTGTTGCCGCCAGTGCTCGAGAAGTCTGAGCGTGACAGAGAGCAACGGCCAAGGCGTCGGCAGCATCTTCCGCCGGCGCACTAGAGAGCTTTAACAGCTGCACAATCATCATCTGCACCTGGGACTTGTCTGCGGCGCCGGTTCCCACAACCGCCAATTTAATACTGCGGGCAGAGTACTCCCCCACTGAAAGCCCGGCATTGACCCCGGCCACGATTGCGGCACCTCGAGCCTGGCCAAGCTTTAGCGCGGAACTGGCATTGTGGGATAAAAACACTTCTTCGATGCCCATTTCCTCTGGCGCATACTGCTCAACCAGCTGGCTGACACCGTTAAAGATAATCTTTAACCGCTCGGGAAGTGAGCCTTCGGGTAGACGAATAATACCGCTGGTGACATAGGTCATCTTGCCCGCCACGGCGTCGATAATACCGTAGCCGGTGCGGCGCGATCCTGGATCTATGCCAATTATTCGAGTCATATTATTCTATTGCTTGTTTGTTGTGGGGGGAAACGGCGGAGAGTGTTGCAATCCCCTGTCTGGGAGTCAACAACTATAGATCGTCGGGAACGCCGGCACTCTTCTCCAAGGCTCTCTAATCCAAGACTCTCTAATCCAAGGCTCTCTTAATCCAAGCTTCTCTTAACCAAATCTCTCTATTCAGCCCGCAGAGCATCGATGGGAGTCATTTTTGCAGCCCTGGCGGCAGGCTGACTGCCAGCAAGCAGGCCAATCACCATGGATATTCCAAGAGCACCCAGCACTATGGTTGGGCTCAGGGCCACCGGCAAGCCCGGCACAAAGAGAGTTATAAGTAGCAATAAAAAGGCCACCAACAGCACCCCGCAGACCCCACCAATCAAACCCAGCACCAGGGCTTCCCCCAAAAACAGCATACGTACGGTCTGCGTGGTGCCGCCCAGGGCGCGCAATAACCCCACTTCCCCGGTGCGCTCAGTGACTGTGATCATCAGAATAGTGGTGATCCCCACAGCGCCCACCAGCAGGGAGATAGCCCCCAGCCCAGCCCCGGCAAAGGTGAGAATACTGAGAATATTGTCCATGGTGGCCAACACCTGATCCTGAGTGGTCAGAGTAAAGTCCTCAAAACCATGGCGTTCAATTAGCAGTCGGCTGATCCTGTCGGCCATGGCCTCACTGGTGGATCTGGGGTTAAAAAAGATATCGATTTCCATCAGGCTCTGGCGATTGAACAGCTGCAACCCTTTGCCCGCTGGGATAAACACCATATCGTCGAGGTCCGTGCCGAGAAACTCCCCCTTAGGCGCAACCACCCCAATCACCCGATAGCGCTCGCTGCCAATGCGCACAAAACTGCCCACCGGATTGACCGCGGCGAACAGCTCTTCTTTAACTTTACTGCCCAAGACCACCAGCGCTCTGGCCCGCTGCAAATCATCCGCGGGTAAAAATTTGCCCTGGGCTATCTCCAGCTTCCAGGCTTTATCCGCTGCCCCACCGACACCGGCGACGTCGGTGTAGCGGGCACGCTGATGGTATTTAACCTTGGCATTACCCATCACCAGGGGCACCACTTCTTCCACATTGGGCATCTGGCTGATGGCCGTGGCATCGCTCAGGGACAGTGGTCTAGTAGTGTTGAGTAGGCCGCCGATACCAAAGGTTTCAGTCTTACCCGGGTTCACCGCAATAATATGGCTGCCAAATTGAGTGAACTCATTGAGCACAAAAACCCGTAGGCCTTCCCCGAGGGCACTGAGCACCACCATTGCCGCAATACCAATAGAGAAACCGACAATGGTCAGCAAGGTTCTGGTGCGCTGCATCCACAGTGCTCGAAAGACCCAGCTGCTGCTATCACGAAAATTCATTACTGCAGCCCCCGCAATGCGAGTACTGGATCCAATGCTGCGGCGCGTTTCGCCGGCACAATTGAAAACACTAGGCCAGTGCCAAAGGCCACCAGCAGTGCAGCGGGCACTGCCCAGGTGGGTGGCTGCAGGGGAAAGCTCGGCCATAGGCCTGCAAGAATAGCGATCAGGGCAAAGGCAAAACTAATACCCAGGACCGAGCCCATGGAAATCAGCAGCAGGGATTCGCCTATAAACAGCTGTTTAATTTGGCGACTGCTGGCACCTATGGCTTTTAAGAGGCCGATTTCTTGGCGTCGCTGACTCACCGAGATCAAGCTGATATTCATAATTAAAATGCCCGCCACCAGCAGGCTAATGGACGAAATTGCCGCTATGGCCATGGTCAGTGTGGCGAGAATATTGTCGAAGGCGGCAAGCATGGAGTCCTGACTGATCACGGTGATATCTTCTTCACCATCGTGACGACTGCGGATAAGCTTGCGGATTTTTTCTTGAATTTTGTCACTGTCGGCACTGGGGACAATATCCAGCAGGATGCGAAACAGTCCTGGAGAATCAAATAGCTGCTCTGCGGTGCGCACCGGAATCAATAACATATCACGCATATCCAGACCCAGAGATTCACCGCGTTCTTCAAGTACGCCGATAACCCGCATACGCCGATCACCGACCCGCACCCATTCACCCAGAGCACGGCTGCTGCCAAACAGTTCGCGCTTAACTTTGATCCCCAGTACACAGACAGCCAAAGGTTCTGAGCGCGAGCGGGGACTGAGAATTCTGCCGGCACCTACATCCAGCTGGCGCACCGCAAAGAACTTGTCGTTGCTGCCCAAGGTAATAACCTCCCTCGAACGATTGGAATGAGCCACTGTGGTGGTTCCAGCAATAATAGGTGCCACCGCCAAGACCCCTGGGATTCGCTCCAGGGCATTGGCATCTTCAAGGGTTAGATCCCGAGGGGCGGCGCCATAGATAGGCGGGCCGCCGCCAGTGGTTTCCTTGCGTCCCGGGAGCACAATTAAAATGCGATTGCCCAGTGCCGAGAACTCTCGATCCACATAGCCGCGAGCCCCCTCACCCAGACTGGTCAGCAGAATCACCGAAGCCACACCTATGGCCACCGCCAAGAGTAATAATGCTGTGCGCACTTTGTGACGCAAAAATATCTGTCGATTAAAGTTGAACTGGTCAGATAGTCTCATCAGGACTCTTTTGCGCTGTTATATGACTATTTTTTTGAGCATTTGTTTGGCCATTTGTATCAGCAGCCTGATCACTATGGATCGCCCCATCGACCATGCGGATATGCCGTCTGGCTCGATCCCCGAGCTGCTGGTCATGGGTCACTGTGATGAGAGTAATGCCGTCCTGATTGAGTTTTTCCAGCACATCAATAACTTCACCACCTGACTTAGAATCGAGATTACCTGTGGGCTCATCGGCCAGCAGTAGACGTGGCCGCATCACAATGGCCCGAGCTATAGCGACACGTTGCAACTGCCCCCCGGATAATTGATTGGGCTTATGGGAGGCGCGCTCGGAGAGTCCCACCATGGCCAGCACATCGGCCACGGCACTGCGCCGCTGCTTTAGGGGCTGGCCGGCGAGCATCATTGGCAGCTCGACATTTTCAAACGCGCTGAGCCGATTTATCAGGTGAAAGGATTGAAAGATAAAGCCTATATTTTCACCGCGCAAATGGGCGCGACGCTCTTCATTGAGTTCTTCAGTAGCCACCTGATCAAACCAGTAGCGCCCAGAGTCCGGGCGATCAAGCAGGCCAATCATATTTAACAGTGTCGACTTACCTGAACCCGAGGGGCCCATAACACTGAGATACTCACCGGACCCTATCTGCAAGCTTACATCCCGCAAGGCCCGCAGCGGTGAATCCCCAACCTGGTAGGTTTTATTAATCGTCTCAAGTTTTATCATGGCCCGTCTACTACCCTGACCTCGGCGCCCTCAAGCAGTCCCTGAGTGCCTATATTGCCAATAATCTTATCCCCCTGTTGGGCACCACTTATGACCTCACTGAAATGCCAGTTGGACAATCCCAGCACCAACTCTCGACGTTCGATACGATTACTTTGATTCACCAGCAGAACAAATTTCTCATCGACCAACAGTTCTGTGGGGACTCTTAACGCTGAGGTTTTGGCATCCAATACAATTTCCATATCAGCGCTATAACCGGCGAGTAGAAGTGGCATTTGTTGATCCATATCGAGCTCCGCCTCCACCTCAACTGTCCGCGCCTGCTTTTCCAAATCCAATACATAGGTGGAAATGCGGCTGACTGTAGCCGGGAAATTGCGCTCACGAAAAGCGTCCATGGTGACTCGCACAGGCATGCCCACGGCGATCTGGGAGGCATCAACTTCATCTATGGGGGCACTAATGTAATGGCAGTCGTCGGTGAGCAAGTCGATAGCCGGAGGGGTCTGAACCCCAGGGGGTGAGGGGGTGGAAAACTCTCCCAGCTCCCCGGTCACTTCAGCAACCCGCCCGGCAAAGGGCGCGTGGAGATAGGTCTGTGCCAACACCGCTTCGGCCAGTTTGACACTAGCTTTGGCCTGCCCGACCCTGGCCTTGGCTGCCTCGCAGGCCGCGGCGCTGGCATTGGATTTGGCCAGGGCCAGGTCGGCACGCTCGGAGGAAACCAGTTTCTTTTCAACCAGTGCCAGCAGACGCTGGGACTCACGAGCATCCGAAGCGCTGGCTATACAGATGCTCTGTCGCTCTTTGTCCATAGAGCTGGCGGTTGCCTTGGCCTGTTCCACCTGAGCGACGCGATCCTCATTCCACAGTGACATAAGCAACTGCCCTGCTGCTACCTCCTCCCCCTCATCCACATAGAGCTCTGCGATCTGGCCACCAATGGGCAGTGACAGTTTGGAACGCTGGCAAGCTTCGACAGTTCCCGCGCGAGTGTTAGAAACACTGTTCTCCACTAACCCCACCGACAGTTCAACCAGGTGTACTTCTGGTAGTTGCGGTCGTGAAACAACGTAAATAAGGGCGACCAGTAAACTGAGTGCCGCGATCCAAATCCATCTGCTATTCATAGCTCTGCCTTTTTGGGGTTGATGCTATAAACGTAGTGAACGGCGGAGAAAATTTCTAGTGAACTGATGCAGCGGCTTTAAGAGATAGAACTTGAATTAGGTTTGACTGATACAGAACAATTCCAGAGGAAAGAGCACCGGTACTATTACAGGGCAAGGCCTCTATAAAGAGCGGAATTAAAAACTCAAAAATGGACCAAAAAAAAGCCCTCAGGCATCACACCGGAGGGCTTGTCTAGACCGCGAGCTTAGTCGTCAGTTTTAGCGTCTGCTTTGGCTTTTTTCGGTGCAGCTTTGGCTTTCGCCTTTGGAGCGGCCTTGGCTTTTGGCGCAGCTTTAGGAGCCGCTTTGGCCTTCGGTGCGGCCTTGGCTTTAGGGGCAGCTTTTTTTGCTGGTGCTTTTTCTTCCGCTGGAGCTTCTTCAGCAGCTGGCGCTTCAACTTCAGGAGCAGCTTCTTCCACAACTTCGGGAGCTGGCTCTTCAGCTACTTCGGCCGCAGGCTCTTCAACCACTTCAACCGCTTCAGGAGCAGCTTCTACTGTTTCTTCAACCACTGGTGCTGGAGCAGGCGCGGCGGTTTTAACCAGCCCTTCGGCCTGCAAAATAGCGACTTTGTCGTCACCATTAACCCAATTATGTTCGCTGTTCTTAACTGCAAAACGACCAGAGCCCTTTTGATAAACCGTGTATTCTTTTGTTTTTTTAATAACTTTCATCGCTACTTCCTCTTCTGATTACTCGCTTGAGTTTATAGTATTTATTAATCCTACTACTTCTTTAAACCCGATCTATGCGCTCGATCAATTGCTCCAGCACAACATTCGGAATCTCTGCGTTAGTGAAGAACTGCTGCACAGCTCTACACCGTCTTAATCTTCAAAGCATCTTCTGATAACTTTTTTACCAGCCCGCAATATCCTACAGGCTGGCAATCTAAGTCAATAGCGAGACAAAAGCTTCAATCTGTCCAGTCTCTAGTATTACGCACTCGGCTCTTTGGTTCGCAGTTTAATACTCAGATCCCGCAGCTGATTATTATCTACCACTCCTGGCGCATCAGTTAGCAGACAGGCGGCAGACTGAGTTTTCGGGAAGGCAATGACATCGCGAATAGAGTCGGCGCCCGTCATCAGCATCATCAGGCGGTCGAGGCCAAAGGCCAGGCCACCGTGCGGGGGAGCACCATGCTTGAGTGCGTCCAACAGGAAGCCAAACTTCTCACGCTGCTCTTCTGCATTGATGCCGAGCACTTCAAAGACCGTCTGTTGCATCTTCTGATCGTGGATACGAATCGAACCACCACCCAACTCACAGCCATTGAGAACCATATCATAAGCGCGAGAGAGAGCTTCACCCGGGTTGGCCTTGAGTTCTTCTTCGCTGCACGAAGGCGCGGTAAAGGGGTGATGCAACGGCGTCAGTGCACCGGAATCAGTGGTTTCAAACATGGGGAATTCAATCACCCACATCGGTGCCCAAGCACAGGTATAGAGATCCAGATCTGCGCCCACTTTACAGCGCAGCGCACCCAGCGCCTCGGAAACAATCGAAGACTTGTCGGCACCAAAGAAGACGATATCGCCATTCTTGGCATCCAGGCGCTGCATAATATTCATGGTGACTTCATCACCGAGGAATTTAATAATCGGCGACTGCAGCCCTTCTATACCAGTTTCAATGGCATTGACCTTAATCCAGGCCAGACCTTTGGCACCGTAGATACTGACAAACTTAGTGTACTCATCAATCTTCTTGCGAGAAATTTCGGCGCCACCTGGCACTTTCAGTGCGGCAACTCGACAAGCTGGATCGTTGGCTGGACCGGCAAAGACTTTAAATTCAATGTCTTTAAGCAGGTCTTTGATCTCCACTAGCTCCAGGGGAATACGTAAATCAGGCTTATCAGAACCGTATCTATGCATGGCGTCGGCATAGGTCATGCGCGGAAAGCTTTCGAATTCAACGCCCATATGCTCGGAGAAAACACCCCGAATCATAGTTTCGGTGGTGGACATAATGTCCTCTTCATCAACAAAAGAGGCCTCTATATCAATCTGAGTGAATTCCGGCTGCCGATCGGCGCGCAGATCTTCATCGCGAAAACATTTGGCGATCTGATAGTAGCGATCAAATCCGGCAACCATTAACAACTGCTTAAACAGCTGCGGCGATTGCGGCATTGCGAAAAACTGCCCGGGATGAGTTCGCGAAGGAATCAAATAATCACGCGCACCCTCTGGGGTGGCTCTGGTCATAATCGGCGTCTCTATATCTAAAAAGCCATCGTCCACAAGGTAATTGCGAATCGACGAACTGACCTTGGAGCGGAAGCGCAGGCTGTTCTGCATTTCCTTGCGACGCAAATCCATATAGCGATATTTGAGTCTGACATCTTCACCGACGGTGACATGATCGTCTAACTGAAATGGCGGTGTAACGGCGCTATTGAGGATTTCCATGGCGGTGCCATAGACTTCAATTTCACCTGTAGCCATATTGCTATTAACTGTCGCGGCACTGCGGGCACGGACTATACCTGTGACCTTGAGTACATACTCAGAGCGAACACTGTCGGCCTGCTCAAAGAACTCACCGGCATCGGGATCGAATACCACCTGAACAATACCTTCGCGATCGCGCAGATCGACAAAGATAACGCCACCGTGATCACGGCGACGATCTACCCAGCCGCAGAGGGTAACTTCTTGATCAATATGTTCACTGGTGAATAATCCACAATAGTTAGATCGATACATCTGTTGTCTTTCCCTACTCTAATTTGCTTTGGTTAAATTTAAAGGAGCTCTCAGTTAAGTTCTCAGTTAAGTTCTCAGTTAAGTTCTTATTTAAGAGCTACTGGCGTCAGTGGTGGATGTCTTGGAGCCGCTACCACTGTCGCTAAGATTCTTTTTGTTGCCGGTTTTAAAGTCGGTCTCATACCAACCACTGCCACTGAGGCGAAAGCCGGCGGTGGAGAGTTGTTTTTTAAGTTCAGGCTTTTCGCAGGCTGGGCAATCCACCAGTCTGTCATCACTCATTTTTTGTATCGCCTCGAGCTCATGGTCACAGGCCGCGCAGCGATAGTCGTATATGGGCATAGATTTGATTCCTAAAACGCAAGAGCGCAAAGATACGCAGAGCTAAATTCTTGTTTAAACACTTATCCAGCAGCATCAGACCCTCTAGCATAGCTTGGGTTACTTCTGCGGCGAGTAAAAAAGCGCCGCATTATACCTCAGCACTAGCACTTGTAGAATGCCCGCAGATGCGCTGAGCCCGCCGGAGATTAAAAAAAACACGAAAAACATTGCCATTTTTGGCATATCAGGAAAACAGCGGCTATAAATGATTGCGAGGCTCTGTTGGTGGCTCAACGCAATACAGCAGGGATGAAATATGATTTACATTTATAAAGGAAAATGTGATGGCTGTTAAGAAAGGATCTGCGAAAGCAACCTCAACTGCAAAAAAGGCTGAAAAGCCGGTAAAGCAAAAGACTCTATCCGCTGCTAAAAAAATCACCAGTGTTAAACAAGCGGCTGTGAAAAAGGCCCCCAATAAAGTTGCCGTAAAGAAAGTTGCGGTAAAGAAAGCCGCTATAGCCAATACGGCACCCAGCAAAAAAGCCACTGCTGTACGCGAACGCTATAGCAAGACTCAAATCATCAGCGAACTGGCCGCCAACTCGGACCTGACTCGCAAGCAGGTCAATACACTGCTCAGTGAACTGGCCACTCTGGTAGAACGCCATGTTAAAAAGCGCTCAGTGGGTGAATTCGTCCTTGCCGGCCTGATTAAAATTCACACGGTTAAGCGTCCGGCCAAGAAAGCCTACAAGGGAACTAACCCCTTCACAGGCAAAGAGACCACCTTTAAAGCACGCCCTGCATCAGTCGCAGTGAAAGTACATGCCTTAAAAGGCCTAAAAGATATGGCCCAGTAGCAGCCGCCATATCTGACCCCAATCAGGCCTGCTCAGTTTGCAGGCCCAATGGTGCAAGCGCAGCGACAATACGCGCAGCTGTTTCAGTTAACAGCTGCGGCGCATAGGTCGCTGCAGCCACCGCTCCCCAGACAGGTCCGGGCCAGGCAGCATCGCGTTCAAATCGCACCACATGGTGCATATGCAGTTGCGGGACCATATTGCCGAGGGTCGCAACATTTATTTTGTCCGCCGCAAATAGATCGGATAATGTCTCGGCCAGCAGGCAGGACTCATCTAACAGCTGCTGTCGATCGACCTCATTAAGATGATAGATCTCACGTATCTGTTCGCGCTTAGGCACCAAAATACACCAGGGGTAATTGGCGTCTTTACTGAGCAGTAATAAACTCAATGGAAAAGCGCCTAGTAACAGCGTATCCGCTTCTAATCGGGAATCTAATTGAAACATTTTGTCCTCATCTCTGTTTATCTCTGCTTACTCTCTGTACGGCGACAGCTCAGGGCCGTAAAATGGCCGCCTAAACCAACCGACCAGCAGTGTAAGAGAAACCATGCGCGCCAGCCAATACCTGATTTCAACAAAAAAAGAATCTCCCGCCGATGCCGAAGTGATCAGCCATCAATTGATGCTGCGCGCCGGTATGATCCGCAAAGTCGCCTCTGGACTCTACTCTTGGCTGCCTCTTGGTCTCCGCGTATTTCGTAAAGTCGAAGCCATCGTTCGTCAGGAGATGGACAGATCCGGTGCATTAGAAGTGATGATGCCTGTGGTACAGCCTGCGGATCTCTGGGAAGAATCTGGACGCTGGGGCCAATTCGGTCCTGAATTACTGCGTATCAAGGACCGTCATGGTCGCGAGTTCTGCCTCGGCCCCACCCACGAAGAAGTGATCACCGACATTGTTCGCAATGAAATTCGCAGCTACAAACAGCTGCCGGCTAACTTCTATCAAATCCAAACCAAATTTCGCGATGAGCGCCGTCCACGCTTTGGCGTCATGCGCACCAGAGAGTTTTGCATGAAGGATGCCTATTCGTTCCATATAGATAGTGCATCTCTGCAAGAGACCTACGACCTGATGTATCAGACCTACTCGACGATTTTCGATCGCACCGGTCTGGTCTATCGCGCAGTACTGGCCGACACCGGTAGCATCGGTGGCAGTGTCTCCCATGAATTTCATGTGCTCGCAGATTCCGGTGAAGATGCAATCGTGTTTTCCAGCGAGAGTGATTACGCCGCTAACATCGAGAAAGCTGACGCACTGGCACCCAGCGAAGCGGCTCCCTCAGCCACGCAGGAAATGGCCGAATTGGCCACCCCCGGTATACACACGATTAAGCAGCTCTGCGAGTTTATCGACAGCAGTGCCGAGAAAACCCTTAAAGCGCTGATTGTTAGCGCCGAAGACGAAGAGGGGAAAACCCAACTCTATGGTCTGATGATTCGTGGCGACCACGAGCTCAATGAAGTCAAAGCTCAGCGCGCCTTAGGTTTAGAAACTGAAGTGACCTTCGCCACTGAAGAACAGATTAAAAGCACCCTGAACTGCTCACCGGGATCCATTGGACCGGTCAATCTCAACCTACCCATAGTTGTGGATCACTGGGCCGCGCAGCTCAGCGACTTTGTCTGTGGCGCCAATCGCGATGGCTATCATCTCACCGGCGTCAATTGGCAGCGCGACTGCAGCGAATTCACCGTAGCCGATATTCGCAATGTCATCGCCGGCGACCCAAGCCCAGATGGAAAAGGCGTATTAGAAATCAAGCGCGGTATTGAAGTGGGGCATATCTTCCAGCTCGGCACCAAATACAGCGAAGCCATGAAAGCCACAGTGCTCGACGAGAACGGTAAAGACCGCGCTATGTCCATGGGCTGCTATGGTATAGGGGTGAGTCGCATTGTTGCCGCCGCTATAGAACAGAACCACGATGACAACGGCATTATCTGGCCAGAGTCCATCGCACCGTTCCAGGTCGCTATAGTGCCGATCAATATGCACAAATCTGAGCTGGTTGCAGAGACCTGCCTGGCGCTCTATAACCAGCTAGTTAGCGCCGGTTATGAAGTGCTGTTTATGGACGAGCCCAAAGCCCGCCTCGGTGGCATGTTGGCGGATATCGAACTGATCGGTATTCCCCATCGAATCGTTATTGGCGACCGTGGTTTGGCCGATGGCAATGTCGAATACCGCAACCGCCGGGAACCGGAAAATCAACATATAGCTATGGATAAGCTGGATGATTTTATTGCCGAGAAAATTAGTAAATAGTTGTTTGTTATGGCCACAGTGGATTGCTGTGGCCCTGTTTCTGCTGTCTATTTCAGTCACTGCAGTTTCTCAAGAGAAACCTGCTGCCGATCCCGAACTCTTATCCCTGCTTAAACAGGCCGCCGCCGAAGCCGATAGTTTTGATGATCAATACGATGCCCAAGTCTGGCTCGTGGAGAAAGAACCGGCACTGGCCAGGTTAGTTAAAGACCCCGCCCAGCGCATTTCATTACTCAAGCTAATTCACAGCGAAGCCTCCCGCGCGGGCCTCTCCCCTGAAATTATTCTGGCGCTGATTGAAGTGGAAAGTCACTTTGATGGTTATGCCGTCTCCTCTGCCGGCGCTCAGGGCATGATGCAAATAATGCCCTTCTGGAAACACGAAATCGGACGCCCAGAGGACAATCTGATCAATATACAAACCAACCTGCGATATGGCTGCACCATTCTCAAATACTATCTCGACAGAGAGAAAGGCCGTCTTGCAGATGCCCTAGCCCGCTACAATGGCAGCTATGGTCAGTACTGGTATTCCGAGCGGGTCCTCGACAGCTGGGCGAAACACTGGCGCTAGTCTATGATCCTCGTTATCAATACAGCTATTCTATCAATACAGCTATTCTATCAATACAGCTATTCTATCAATCACACTACCACCTCTGGGTTACAGCTAATGAGTTAACCCAGAAGCTTTGTTAGACTCGCCAATCATTAGTTGGAATGTTTATGAAAGAGCTAAATATCAGTGCCGAAGAGATGCTGTCGCCACAGCAACTACGCGAGAAAATTCGCAGCGGCGAGCACAGAGCTAACACCTCTGGATTCTGCAATGGCTATGTACAGTGTAATTTGGTGATTCTGCCCGCTGATTCAGCAGCGGACTTTCTGCAGTTTTGTCAAAGTAATCCCAAGCCCTGCCCCCTGATTGCCACATCAGAACCCGGCGTCTTTAATCTGCCTGCACTGGGTAAAGATATTGATATTCGCACTGATATACCAAGCTATAAGGTCTTTGAACATGGCCAGGTGGTCAGTGAAGTCAACGATATATCCCCCCTGTGGCGGGATGATCTAGTAGTCTTTTTGCTCGGCTGCTCCTTTTCATTTGAAGAAGCCTTGATTGCCGACGGCCTAGACGTGCGCAATGTCAGCGAAGCAGTCAATGTCCCCATGTACAAAACCAATATAGACTGCACCCCCGCCGGCCCATTTGCCGGTGAGATGGTTGTGAGCATGAGACCTTTTGTGCCAGAAGAGGCACTGCGCGCTGCGGAAATTTGTAAGCGTTTTCCCTCAGTGCATGGGGAGCCGATACATTATGCCAATCCAGAACATATAGGGATTGCGGATATTAGTCGCCCAGATTTTGGTGATGCGGTGACGATTAAAGAGGGAGAGTTGCCGCTGTTTTGGGCCTGTGGAGTAACGCCTCAGGTGGCCTTGGAAGCGGCGAAATTACCTTTTTGTATAACCCATAGTCCCGGTTGTATGCTGGTGACTGATTTGAAGAATAGTGATCTTGCGGTGGCTGTTGATTGAGTCAGTGAATCGAAGGGGTTTGCTGCCAGCGGCAGGAGATCCTCCGACTACGCTCAGGATGACACACAACTTTATTATCCTGAGAGAGCGCAGCGAACCGAAGGATCTCCCAGCAGGATGGCAGCGTAAGTAACGAGTTAGTAT
>Ga0209712_10002993_pt1 | contig 13817 bp, 13 predicted proteins | sample ArcOceMetagenome_FD_187443 | JGI IMG/M metagenome (GOLD analysis project Ga0209712, IMG submission 187443) | Marine eukaryotic phytoplankton communities from Arctic Ocean - Arctic Ocean - Greenland ARC118M Metagenome (SPAdes) (version 2) | ecosystem: Environmental > Aquatic > Marine > Oceanic...
AAGGCCATTACGGTGATTGGCAAACACCACAGGAAAACTGGTCACTAAACGATATTAAATCGTCAACGGTTTTTAAGAGTCAGAATCAATGAATATAGTGATTACCTATGGCACCTTTGATCTATTTCATATTGGACATCTTAATATTCTTGAAAGCCTTAGTCATATGGGAGAAAAATTAATTGTTGGCGTGTCTACGGATGAATTTAATTTGCTTAAGGGGAAAAACAGCATACATAGCTTTGAAGAACGTTCGAGAATAATTGCAGCGTTAACTTGTGTCGATGAAGTGATCCCAGAAAATGATTGGGATCAGAAAAGCAGCGACATTAAAAAGTACGGGGTAACTTTATTTGGAATGGGGGAAGACTGGAAAGGTAAGTTTGATGATTTAAGTGCAAGCTGTGAAGTAGTATACCTTCCAAGAACACCAAGCATCTCCACTACCGATTTGAAAAAAGTCCTGTCTAAAATAGATAGCGCCGCCATTCAACAAATAAAAACTGGGTTAGATAGCGTATTAGACCTCGTTAAAGCTATAGAGTAGCCCCTATGGAATACACACTAAATAAAATTTATTCCGATTACGCAAATGTCCATCAGATATGTAGAGAAGTATTAGATGTGTCTAATCAATCAGCAATTGAAGCGGTGTTAATTGGTGGCTCTTTGTTGGGAATGGTCCGTGATGGAGACTTCTTACCTTGGGACAAAGATTTGGACTTTGCTGTTTTTGATGCAGATATCCAAGCGACTCTTGCACTTGAATCTAGTTATCGCAAAATTGGCTATGAATGCAGGGTGCACCATTTGGGGGTGAGACCCCCCACAGAATTAGACGCTGGATTAAATTTGATATTTCAAATAACAAATTTAATCCAAGAGCGCGCTTTAGAGCACTGCCTTATTGGCGGAGCGCTATTAAATTTATACAGAGATAAGTGCCTTTTTGCTGAAACAGATACGCTAGGAATACTAATAAACCCTGACGATAAAGATCACTTAGATAATTTACTAAAAAGCTTAAGTTTACTAGGCGAGGTATCGTTAAGTTACAGTGATAAACAGGTTAAAAGTATTTTGTTGGTAAGTGGCCAATGGCGAGTTAATTTCTTTTTGTATATCGAAAATGAACAAGGTTTTGGTTGGCGTGATTTAAACTGCGAACATTGGTTTGATCAACCCTTATTCCCCGCACAAAACTATGTTATTGGTGATTACTCTTATTTTGGCCCTGCTAATACTAAAGCCTTTTTACAAGCTCGCTTTGGCAGCAATTGGCAAGCTAGGCCTTTAGCTAAGTTCAGTGAAGGTTGGATTGAAGGGTCAATGCAACTATTTAAAGATGGTGTGATGTTTGATTTTATTATGCATTACGTTCGAGGCGAAAAAACCTATTGGTTTGAACCTGCTGCAAATGTGATTAGCACTAAAGGTTTTTTACCTTGTTCATTAAAATCAACTACTGCTGGTGAAATGTTATTTCCCGATTTTCCTGAAATATTTCTCGAAGAGCATTACCCCGACTGGCGTGTACCTGTAAAAACTTGGGATGGGGCTGTGGATAATCCTACTATTATTTCTTCTGAACTTGCTATGCAGGTCATATTGGGCGGTGACAAAGAGTTAAAGTGCGAACGGATGTCGGAACTAAATGGCTGAATTGCATTTTAAAAAGGGGCTATATAAACACTATGCCCCTCTATTGTTCCGTTTTTATAAACTTCGAGCGGCTTTTGATTTATGGCGTTGGGGCAAGGATAAAACTGAAACAGCACAATTGTCTCAAGTATATTGGAACCGTTATTTAGGTAAAAAGTTCGTCGGGGAAGTAAAACGTATCGGTGCACGACCTTACCTTGGTGAAGATCTAATAGGTGATGCTCGAGGTAATGCCTATATATTGGGGTGTGGGCCGAGTATCAATAAGGTTACACCGGCTGAATGGGAAATTATCTCAAAAGGGTTCAGTGTTGGTTTAAACGCTTTTTTTGTGCATGATTTTCAAGCTAATGCATATTTCAGTGAATTTTGCGATGTTGATGAGTTTTATGAATTAATTTATTCCTGTTTATTAAATAATCCTGCCAGAAAAAATGCTCAGGCTTACTTGTCTGCTAAATATATTTTGCTTAAATCGTCTAAGTACCGTAAACCAACAGTACAAAATCCGCTTTGGTACATCGCCAACAGTGTTAAATTGTTGGATGAAGATTTACTGCGTCATATTCTTGCTCCTTATTTCGATGTTAATTCAAAAAATGATGGTTTTAGCCACCATGTATCTAATACCGATACGGCCATCAATTTTTGTGTGCGTAAGGGCTACAAGAAAATTTATTTAGTAGGAATGGATTTAAGCAATGATGGCTATTTTTGGGACTTCGAGGATAATGAAACATACGTAAAAGCTAGGTGTTTTATCGCAAAACTTAATGCTGTGCGAGATTCGATCCCAGATAAACAAGGGCTGCATCTTATCGCTTCAAAATCTATCGCAGAGGTGAGAGGAAATTTTACCATCGTTGAATATTTACAATTTTTGCAAACATCTATACTTGCTCCCTTAGGTGTTCAGTTATATGTTTGTAATCCATCGTCTTTGCTAACGGAAGTGCTTCCTTATATTCCAATACAGGAAGTTGAATAGTGTTTAGTAAAGAAGGCATGTCTAACATTTTAAAAGTTGAATATTGTATCAATGATTAATAAAAAAGTTGTGGTTACTGGCGCTGATGGTTTTATCGGTTCCCATTTGACGGAGTTGTTGGTTAAAAGTGGCTATCAAGTTAAGGCACTGGTGCAATACAATTCTTTCAATCATTGGGGGTGGCTAGAGGACATTGATTGTTTAAGCGAAGTTGAAGTGGTTTTAGGCGATGTTCGAGACCCTTATTTTTGTAAGCAGCTCGTGCAAGGGTGTGATGTTGTTTATCATTTGGCTGCCTTAATTGCTATTCCTTACTCTTATGTGGCCCCGCAAAGCTATTTAGATACAAATGTTACTGGGACGCTTAATATTTGCCAAGCAGCGCTTGAATGTGATGTTCAAAGGCTTATTCATACTTCTACTAGTGAAGTATATGGAACAGCACAGTATGTGCCGATAGATGAAAAACATCCTCTACAAGCTCAGTCACCTTATAGTGCGTCTAAAATCGCGGCAGATGCAATGGCTATGAGCTATTTTAATGCCTTTGATTTACCTGTTAGCATTGTTCGACCTTTTAATACTTTTGGCCCGCGACAGTCAGCTAGAGCTGTAATACCTACTATCATCAGCCAGATTGCCAATGGTGCAAAAGAAATAAAATTGGGAGACATTTCACCTACTCGTGATTTTAATTATGTTACGGATACTTGCCAGGGCTTTTTATCTATAGCTGATTGTGACGCGACGATAGGCCAAACCGTTAATTTGGGTTCAAACTTTGAAATTTCGATAAAAGATACATTGAACTTAATTAAGGAACTTATGGGAAGTGATGTCAAATTTGTTAGTGATGAACAGCGTTTACGTCCGATAAATTCTGAAGTGTTCAGATTATGGTGTGACAATAGAAAATTAATAGAACTTACCGGCTTTGAGCCAAGTTACTCGATTGAATCTGGACTTAAGGAAACGATTAGTTGGTTTTGTGAATCGGATAACCTTAAAAAATACAAATCGGATATTTACAATGTTTAATATATTTAAAGGGGTGGAAAGTGAATTTTAGATTTGAAGAAATTCACTCGTCGGCTCAACTTCTACCTCACAAGGCCTCCATCTTAAATTTGTTTCAGGAAGTATTTGGCAAAACCCTTGATCATGAAGTTTGGGACTGGGCATATTTAAGAAATCCTGCGGGTCCTGCTTTTGTCTCTTTATGTTTTGATGGGCCAGTTCTAGCTGGCCATTACGCCTGTATCCCTTTATCGCTAGAATCTTCAGTCGAGAAGATTAATTGCATGTTATCCATGACCACAATGGTAGAAAAACAATATCAAGGGATGGGGTTATTTACTAATCAAGCGCAACGGGTTTATACCTATGCACAGCAAAAAGGGGTGAAAATTGTACTTGGCTTTCCAAATCAAAACTCAGCACCAGGTTTTATTAAACGGCTGAACTGGAAGATAAATAACCGAGGAACTGTTATCAAGGTTAGTGGCCGCGAAATCAAAGATAATCAGGATATTCAACACGCCTTGTTTTATGGAAGTGATATTAAACTTGCTACAGGGCAAGATTATTTAGCATGGCGTCTGGCGAAACCCAACAGCCATTATATTAAAATTTCGGACAACTTGATTTTAAAGGATTTCGAAACAACTAAAGATATTGTTTTGATCAATCAGAATGGGGTCAACGAATTAGACGATCACACCCAGTATAGTGTATTTGTAAGCTACCCAATCATTAACTCAGACTGTTCCAACTCTTTTGATTATATGTTTGGCGCTCGATCTTTTGATAGTGATATCGATACGAGTCGGATCAAAGTCGATTTGCTAATGTCGGACGTATTTTGATGAAAATACTCGCTTTAACATCAATTCGCTCAGATTACGATTTGATGACTCCCCTATACAGATTATTGCATGATAGCGAAAACATAGAATTAAAGTTACTGGTGTCTGGGGCACATCTTTCGCCTACTTTTGGTTATACGTTAAAGGATATTGAAACAGACGGTTTTGATATTTTACTCAAATTAGAAACCTTACTTGATTCAGATTCTAAAGTTGCAAGGCTTAAGTCAGCTGCATTTTTGATGAGTGGTATTATCGATATAGTTGATCAGTTTCAGGCTGATTTGATCATATATGCAGGTGATCGTGAAGATACTTTGATTGGCGCAATGCTGGGAGCCTATCTACTTATCCCTACAATTCATTTTTATGCAGGGGATCATGCATGCGATGGTTATGTTGATAATCCGGTTAGGCATGCGGCGAGTAAACTGTCTTCCCTTATGTTTGTTTCTGCGGATGAACACAAAAAACGTTTGCTTAGTATCGGTGAAACTGAGAACCGAATACATACCATAGGTAGCATAGCGCTAGATAAATTTGTGAATCAAAAAGCATTATGTAAATCAGAAATATTACCAAAAATTGGACAGAAGGATTTGTCTGTAGATTATGCAATCTTAATTTTTCACCCAATATCTATGGAGCAAGATTGCGCCACGGAATATCTCGAAAATATGATTAAAGCGTTGATAAAAAATAAGATTACACCCTGTGTTAGCTACCCCAATTCAGATTCTGGTAATCGTCGACTTATCGATGTTTTGAAACTATATGCGAGCAGAAATGAAGTCATATTGTATGGCAACCTGCCTCGGGAGCATTTTGTTTCCTTATTTAAACATGCCACTTTTATTATAGGTAACTCGTCTGCAGGAATACTCGAGGCAGCCTCGATTCCGTTACCCGCAATCAACGTTGGGCTCAGGCAGTTAGGCAGGCTACATGGAGAGAATGTTCAATTTTGTGACGGCACATTACAGTCTATAGATGCGGCAATCAAAGTAGCCATGAGTAAGGAGTACCTTGCCAGAATAGACGATATTAAAAATATTTATGGTGATGGTGATAGCGCCCAAAAAGCGTTTGATTTAATTAACCAATTGAATTTAGGTGAATATCTTCAGAAGCCTGAAGATCCTTTAGAGTGTTCGAGTTCTGGAGCTAAATTATGAATAGAGTTTTGATAGTAGCACCACATCCAGATGATGAAACTCTTGGATGCGGTGGCACTTTACTAAAACATAAACATAGAGGTGATGAATTACATTGGTTAATATTCACTGATATGGCGGCTTCAGATCAATACACCGAGGATCAGATTTCAACACGAGCTGAGGAAGTTAAACTAGTAGCTGCCCGATATGGCTTTAAAACAGTATCTCACTTGCATTTTCCTCCTGCGCAATTAGATCATTTACCTAAGAGTGAATTAGTGGCTGAAGTCTCAGGCGTTGTGCAAAACATTCAACCGCAAATCATTTATTTGCCTTATCGTAATGATGTGCATAGTGATCACGAAGTGGTTTTTGATGTCTGTATCGCCGCGACCAAACAATTTCGACTACAAAGTATTAAGGAATTACTGGTTTATGAAACCCTTTCGGAAACAAATTTTTCCTTAAAACCAGATGTTGTTTTCAACCCTAATTATTATGTTGATATTCATGAATACCTGCAGGAAAAATTAAATATCGTTTCAATTTATGCCTCCGAACTCGCAGATTTTCCATTTCCCCGCAGTCTCGAGGCAATTGCTGCTTTAGCTAAATACCGTGGAACTCAAGCGAATGCTAAAGCAGCAGAAGCTTTTATGTTGTTAAAGAAGGTTTGTTGAATATGCCATGTTTAGTGATTGCTGAAGCGGGTGTTAATCATAATGGTAATGAGAAGTTAGCGTTTCAATTGGTTGATGCCGCTAAAGCTGCAGGTGCTGATATCGTAAAGTTTCAAACATTTAAAGCCAAAGATTTAGTGTCGCCAGAAGCAATACAAGCTGATTATCAAATTGCCAATACAGGCAGAATTGAATCTCAATTGGCGATGTTAAGTCGTTTAGAGCTCAGTCATGAATCTCACTATAAATTACGGCAATATTGCGATGAGATAGGTATTGAGTTTTTATCAACTGCTTTTGACCATGACAGCTTAGCGTTTTTAGTTAATAAATTGAGTATTAAACGCCTTAAACTTCCTTCTGGCGAGATAACCAATTTACCCTTAGTTTTGGCTCACGCAAAAACTGGCTTAGATATTATTATGTCAACAGGTATGTCTACCTTAATTGAGATTGAAAGTGCGTTAGGGGCTATCGCTTTTGGTTACCTTTCAAATGACCATATAGAGCCTTCGATTGGTGCTTTTATTGAGGCTTATCAGTCCGAGAGCGGGCAGCGCCAGTTGCGTCAAAAAGTCACTGTTTTGCATTGTACTACCGAGTATCCTGCTCCCATTGAAAGTATCAATCTTAATGCTATTGATACAATTAGAGATGCTTTTGGACTACCGGTTGGTTATTCAGATCATAGCGCTGGTATAATAGTTCCAGCTGCCGCAGCTGCAAAAAATGCCTGTGTGATTGAGAAGCATTTAACTTTAGATAAATCAATGCAAGGACCCGATCATAAAGCTTCCATGGAGCCAGATGAATTTACCAATATGGTACAAGCAATTCGAGAAGTAGAGGTTATGTTAGGTGATGGCATTAAAGAACCTAAAGACTTCGAAATAAACAACAAAGTGGTGGCGCGAAAAAGTTTGATTGCCGCTATCGATGTTGTCAAAGGGGAAGTTTTTCACCATGGAAATTTAGTCGTTATGCGGCCCGGTGATGGTTTATCACCTGAAAATTATTGGACTTACCTTGGTCAAAAAGCAAAGTGCTCATATAAGGCTGGGGACTTAATTAATGAGTAGCAGCATTTTTGTAGCTGTCATCGGGCTCAAATCTAACGGGCGATGGTAGACGTTTATTATGACTAACCAGACTCCCAATATACTAGCGATTATCCCTGCTCGGGCAGGAAGTAAGCGATTAACAGGTAAGAACACTAAAATACTCGCGGGAAAGCCTCTAGTTCAATGGACAATTGAGGCGGCAATGGCATGCCCATTAATAAATAAAGTGCTTGTTAGCACCGATGATCCACAAGTGTTAGGTATTGCAAAAGGTTTAAGCTGTGCTGCACCTTTCACTCGTCCATCGCACTTGGCAATGGATGAAAGCAGTTCAATAGACGTCGTTAAACACGCTATTGAGTATATGTCTTCTGCGGGGCAGAATTTTGATTTCGTTATGTTATTGCAGCCTACTTCGCCTCTGAGAAAACATTTTCATATTACCGAAGCGATTCAAAGACGTAACGAGTTAGATGCCAACGGTATAATATCCGTATGTCAATGTGAGCATACGCCATTATGGTCAAATACATTGCCACACGGTTTTTCCATGGAGGGATTTGTTTCTCCCAAAATTTTAAATAAACGAAGTCAGGATTTACCACAGTATTATAGATTGAATGGTGCGATTTACCTGCTTGCCATTAAGAGTCTTTATCAGGAAAACTCATTTTTAACTGCCAGTAAAACCTACGCTTATGAAATGAGTGCAGATACTTCGGTGGATGTTGACTCCGAACTGGATTTTAGGCTCGCAGAAATACTGTTATCCATGTCTCAAGACTAAGTTTCAACCTAAGCGACAAATCCACATAAAACAAGAGTTTAATATTTGACTGGTTTTGGTCGATATACAGAGTAAGGCACACTATTTAAAATGGCAACATCTATGAAGTATTCGATTTCAAACTGGCGTGACACCTGTGTGAGCGCAGAAACCAGTATTCGACAGACATTGGAGGTTCTTAACCAATCAGCTTTAAAAGTGGTATTAGTTATTGACTCAAATGATGCTTTATTAGGTATTGTTACGGATGGTGATGTAAGACGAACGATTTTGAAAAACATCCCAATGGAAGAGCCAATTTCATTGATAATGAACCAACAACCGATTACTGCCAGTAAGACGCAGTCAAAAGCACAGTTAATCGAATTGATGGAGAAATACTTACTCTTATCTATCCCGATTGTTACCAGTAGCCGTATCGTCATTGGCCTGGTTTCCGTGCATCGTCTTGTAGCGAAAGAGCATCATTCAAATCCGGTATTACTTATGGCGGGTGGATTTGGAACCAGACTAAGCCCGCTAACTAATAACTGTCCCAAACCTTTACTTAAAGTAGGGGAAAGTCCACTGCTAGAGTTAGTTTTAAAGAGCTTTGTCGATGCCGGTTTTAAGCGGTTTTATATTTCAACTCATTATATGCCAGAGAAAATACGGGGATATTTTGGTGATGGAAGTCGGTGGGGGGTTAATATTACCTATGTTCACGAAGTTATCCCACTGGGAACTGCTGGAGCTTTGGGCATGTTACCTAAATCAGATATTGTTGATGACCTTATTGTTATGAACGGCGATATCCTTACTAATATCGATTTTGAAAATTTGTTAACTTTTCATAAAGAAAATCATGCTGATGCCACGATGTGTGTGCGTGAATATATTAGTCAAATCCCATACGGTGTAATTGAAACTGATGGTTATAAAATTACTACAATAAAAGAAAAACCGTCTTCTCAACATTTTGTTAACGCCGGTATTTATGTGATTTCTCCTCACGTGGTCCATAGTCTTAATCCAGGAGAGCACATTGATATGACAACGCTTCTAGAGACTTGTATTAGCAATAAAAGAGATGTCGCAGTTTATCCTATATTGGATTATTGGCTCGATATAGGCCGTTTAGATGATTTTCAACAAGCTCAAATAGATGTTCATACCTTATGATGTTAATTATTAATATTGTCGAACGGTTTCAATTCGTGTTTTTAAGTAAATAGATGAGAAATATTATTTTAGTTGGGGCTGGGCAGATTGGTAGTCGTCATCTTCAGGCATTAGCTTTGGCACAACAGCATCTTCAAGTTACTGTTGTTGACCCAAGTCAAAGATCATTGGACCTAGCAAAATCGAGATTAGAAGAAATTCCCGACCGAAAAATTCAGGTTTCTTTTATTAATAATTTACCGAACGGAAAAGTGTTTGATTTAGCAATAATAGCAACCAGTGCTATGGATCGATTTAATGTATTTCTTGGTTTAATAGAATCAAACAAAGTTAGCTTTATTATTTTCGAGAAAGTATTGTTTCAAACTATAGAACATATAGAGCGGACAGAACTCTTATTAAAGCGATATCGTATAAATGCTTGGGTAAATTGTGCGAGACGATCAAATTCTCAATATAGAAAGTTGCAACAATTGTTAAATATGTCATTGCCTATTTCGATGTCTGTGAGGGGTAATAATTATGGTTTAGCCTGCAATGGGATTCATTTTCTGGATTTATTTGCTTTTTTAATTAATCAAGCTGATATAGACGCCTTAGAACAAGAGTTTGAAAATGAATATGTAGAGACAAAACGGTTGGGATGTTACGAAGTATTTGGCGGTTTAACTGCTATTTCTGGTGAAAATAAGCTCGATATACACTGTTCCAAAGACGGTGATAGAGTAAGTGTGAATGTGGAAATACTAACCAGTAACAGACGCTTTATTATTGATGAAGTGAACCAACAAATGACGGAATTAACTCTTGCAAATAAGCGGGTTGACCAAACCGCATTCACGTTACAACCTCAAAGTCGAATGACGCATATTGTAGTAGAAGCAATATTATCGACTGGACAATGTACGCTGCCAACTTATGCTGAATCTGCTTTGTTGCATCGTCATTATCTTCAAGTATTCGGAGATTATTTTAACACCACTAGTCCAGGTGAATTTTCTGTATGTCCAATTTCTTAATAAGGATGAATAAATGATTTGGTTAATTGGTGCAGGTCCGATGGCGATTGAGTATGGAAGGGTATTACAGGCCCTAGGCCATAAATTCATCTGTATTACCCGTAGTCAGACTTCTGCAACTAGTTTCGTATCGCAGTTTGATCAGCAGGTTTTCGCCGGAGGATTGGAGCAATTTTTAAACACTTCTCCATTGTGCCCGAGCCATGCAATAGTTGCGACTGGTATAGAAACATTGAGCCCGTTAACTTCATTATTGATTTGTTATGGTGTCAAATCAGTTTTAGTTGAAAAACCAGGTGGAATGGGACTGGAGAACATAATTCATTTAGCTGAATTATCGAAAAAGGCAGCCAATAGTTTATTTGTAGCATACAACAGGCGATTTTATGCGTCAGTGATCAAAGCGGAAGAGCTAATAAAAAAAGACGGGAATATTAGTTCTATGAATTATGAGATTACTGAGTGGAGTCATATTATTGAGGGATTGAAGCAATCGCCAGAAATCAAATCAAAGTGCTTCATTGCAAATACCAGCCATGTTGTCGACCTAGCTTTTTATCTTGGTGGTCGCCCCAAACAACTTTCTTGTTTTACCGCAGATAAAACAAGTTGGCATCCTGAAAGTGCAAACTTTGCAGGTGCTGGTGTTACTGAGAAAAAGGCGTTATTTGTCTATCACGGTAACTGGAATGCACCAGGGCGCTGGAGTTTGGAAGTCTTAACGCGTAAACATCGATTTATATTCAGACCGATGGAGAAATTGCAGATCCAACGCATTGGCAGTGTTGCCATTGAGGAAGTTGATATCGATTTACACTATGACAATGAATTTAAACCAGGTTTGTATAAACAAACAGAGGCATTTCTTAATAATGACACTATAAAATTGTGTTCAATTTCGGAACATCTACTCAATATGGACATTTACTACCGAATGGCTGGTTATGAGTGCAATGATGGAATGAACGATTAATGGCAAGTTGTAAAGCGCTACTAGTTTGCGGCCAGATGAGATCTGGTACGTCTTTATTAGCTAATTTTCTAAATGCACAAAAGTCGATTTCAGTTCATAGAGATAGAGCAACAGTGCTATTCAGAGACCAGCATAAAGTAAGTCATCCTCTTGACTTTTGTTGTGACATACCTCTTTCGCAACTCGAAGCCATTCAATTATCTATAGATAAAAATTTGGACAATATTTTTGATGAAAAAGAAGAAGATTTAAAACACTCATTGTCCCATATAAAGAAAAAATACCGGATTCGTATTAATATCAATGGTTCTAGCAACTACCGCGATATTATTCATCAGTGCCTGGACAAAATGGCAAATGCAGGGGATTCTTACGTTGGCACAAAAGTCACATTATGTGAGCACAATGTGCAGCCCTTTTTAAGTCAGTTGGATAGCAAAGTCATTGGTATCGTGCGTAATCCCTTGAATGTTATTAAATCATTGGTTAGTGATAATTTTAGTGATGGTCGAATGGCGCCTCTGGCAAGCACTTATATCCATTCATGGAAGCGAGGGGTTACTAGGTTATTGGACTGTGAAGATAATAATTTTTTGTTAATACGGTTTGAAGATTTTGTTTCTGATAAAACAAAAACGTGTCAATCTATATCTTCATTTTTAGGTCTAAATATTGATACAAATATTGAAGAATTATACGACTACGACTTGCCATGGGGAGGCAACTCAAGTTTTCAAAAAAACTTAACAGCAATAGATGATAGTGTCATTAAACGAACAAGTGAATTACCTAAAAATCTACAAGATGAAATACTGAGTACTTGCAGGGACGAAATGCTTCGCTTGGGGTATGCTGGGTAGAGTTGAAATACAATTAAATGCCTCAATAACCAGGGAAAAGGTGTAATCATAAATCAAGGCGTGACGACCTTTCAAAATGATATGAATCGATTGAGGCTATGTTTTTTTTGCGTAATATTGGCCTTTTGGGCTTTCTCTCACTTCAATTGTTTTACCCCCTTACCTGTGTATAGGCGAATGGCCTTATCAATGCTGGTGAAGTTAATGCATATTTTTAGAAAGAATCAAGTCGAGAACTTTTTGTTTAAAGTCGATGAAGTCAGACTTTGTCATAAGTTGAAGTATTAGATGTTTCATTTTCAATGGCCCAATAATCTTCTTGGGTCTAGTCTCATTATTTGACATTTTTTTGCTTGCTTGAATATTGTTTTTAGAAAATAGACTAATGTGAAATTTACAGTCAAAAGCTATATACCGTTCTTCGAGTGATTTAAATACCTCTTGCTCTCGTTTATTATCATCGTAGGTTCTATATTTGGGTAGTATTAGGTCGCATTTCTGTGTGCTTAAACAGGCTACAATCGCAACCCTAGCCAAAAATATAGGATTATCTAATATCGTTTCTTTTTGAGTGTTAGGACTTTTAAGATAGGTAATTCCGTCATACGAAGAAAAAGGGATTTTGTCATTTTTAATTGTGACAATTGTGTTCTTTTTACCTTTTAAGGGCACATTATTTAAGTTTTCTATGTCATAGATCACGTAATCAGGGAATTCAGTATATGATTTTATTTCCTCAGAACTTACAATGTTAAACTTTTCTAGCCAGGCAAATTGGTTCTCTAAAACAAAAGTTATACTTGCTGAAAATTCCACCGAGTCACATACAATTAACAAAGAACAATTTCCGCAATTGTTTTCTAAACTTTTTATCTCTCTTTTCATTAAACTGAAGGACGATACATCAAAATCTTCTGGTTCTTTTGCAGATATTACTTGTTTTATATGGCTCAAGGTATCTAACCATTTTTCTTTTGCCTGTTGAAAATCCTTTGGGAGAGCTAATTCGTTTGATGACGTTTTAAAATGCAATTTAGTCAAAACTGCATTGGCATAATTCACAGTCCCATACAAATAATAAAATAGTAGTGAATGGCCCTTTTTATATGAAGCAAACAATATTTCTTTCTGCTTGTTGATTATCTTTTCGGCATCGTCTTTGTTGGTGACTTCTTTTTCTAAAAGTGTTTCAAAAGCACTGAGTTCTTCTATCAATAAATCCTGAGAATAATGTTTTTCAAATTTTTTTACATAATTGCCAAGTTGTTTGGTCGAAAAGATTAGCGTCTTTAGCTTTTTAACGATTTGCGTTTTTTGATTTTCAGTGACTACTATTAACAATTCATCCGGTCTTATAGGCAACGCGCCTTGTATTTTTGCTCCATCACTACAATTATAAAATTCCTGCCCTTTAGGTTTTGCGCTGGTCACTTGTTCGATAACTTGTCTAGATACTTTAAACTCGTGCTTGGTATTGACTGTCGGGCGAAAATTCCCTGGAACTATTAGAGAGGTGTTAGCGCTTTTGGTGAAATCGTAAGTTTCTTTTCCGTCTTCTTGGTAATAGCCTGATGACTTTGAATGGTGGTGTTTAACATCGACAA
>Ga0209712_10002994_pt1 | contig 13806 bp, 12 predicted proteins | sample ArcOceMetagenome_FD_187443 | JGI IMG/M metagenome (GOLD analysis project Ga0209712, IMG submission 187443) | Marine eukaryotic phytoplankton communities from Arctic Ocean - Arctic Ocean - Greenland ARC118M Metagenome (SPAdes) (version 2) | ecosystem: Environmental > Aquatic > Marine > Oceanic...
ATTTTAGTGACACGCTCATCTTGAATAGTACCACGGTGTATAGTCACCGACTCACGAATGATGTTGTTGTCACCTATAATCAACTCAGTTGGCTCGCCTGCATATTTTTTATCCTGACAATCTTCGCCAACAGAAGAAAATTGATAAATATGATTAGCTTTACCTATGCTGGTTTTTCCTTTTACTACCACATGAGATTCAAGCACAGTGTCATCACCGATGCTGACATCAGCGTCAATCAAGCAAAATGCACCAACTGAGACATTCTTACCTAATTTGGCAGAGGGATGGATAATGGCAGTAGAATGGATCACCTGCTACAGTTTCCTCATGGCGCACATGAACTCAGCTTCACATGCAGCTTTGCCATCTACGCTAGCCACACCATGAAACTTCCAAATTCCGCGACGCTCTTTAATTAGTGTTACTTCCATGTCCATACGGTCGCCTGGCACTACCGGCATTTTAAAGCGCGCTTTGTCAATACCAGCATACAGATACAGATCGTCAGAATTACCCGCGGTTTTAAAACCTAGTACGCCGGCAACCTGCGCTAATGCTTCTAAGATCATAACGCCAGGAAAAATAGGTTTTCCGGGAAAATGTCCTGTAAAACAAGGCTCATTAAATGTAATATTTTTATAAGCAAATATAGACTCATTCAGAGTGTAATCTGTCACTCTATCTACTAACAAGAAAGGATAACGATGGGGAAGCAACCCCATGATATCTTCTATTTCAAGAGTGTTTATATTATTAGCCAAAAGTGTTCTCCTAAACTAACCAGTCTGTAGCTCAATCACTACTGCTGCTGGTTTTTTCCAATAACTTAACACGCTGATTAAGGCTAGTAATATTTCGCAGCGCTACCATGTTTTTGCGCCACTCTTTGTTGGCAGAAGCGGGGATACCAGACGAGTAAACACCGGGCTGTGAAATACTTTTGGTAACCATACTCATACCTGTAAAAATGACATTGTCACAAATGGTGATGTGGCCATTAATACCCACTAAACCAGCCATGCTGCAATTTTTACCAATAACCGTGCTACCTGCAATCACAGAACAAGCTGCCATTGCTGTATTTTCACCAATTTCAACGTTGTGTGCAATTTGACATTGATTGTCAATAATTACGCCATCAGATAAAATAGTATTGTCCAGCGCACCACGATCAATCGTAGTGCTAGCGCCAATTTCTACCCTATTACCAATAACTACACTGCCAAGTTGCGGAATTTTGAGCCACTTACCATTATCGTTTGCATAGCCAAAACCATCGCTACCAATCACGGTATTAGCTTGTACCAAACAATCGCTGCCTATTACCACATCATGATAAATTGACACATTGGCCCATAATTTTGTATTGGCACCTAAGCGTGCGTCTTTACCCACAAAACATCCTGGGCCAATAACAACATTATCTCCAAGCTTGGCCCCTGCCTCAATAACAGCATGCGCGCCAATTTTAACGTCTTTACCCAGTTCAACATTCTCTCCGATGACAGCTTGAGGTGATATCTCGTGTGCTGGTGCTGGAGTGGTGTCAAGCAATTGTGCTGCCTTTGCAAATCCAACATAAGGATCGCTCATAACGAGGGCGGAACAATTACAATGAGGTAATTCGTCTGGATGCAAAATAACAGCTTGTGCCATTGTATCCTGAAGCTGACCACGATACTTTTTATTCGACAAAAATGAAATCTGACCACTGCCAGCTTTCACTAAAGTAGATAAACCATAAATGATTGTATCTTGTGTATCAGCTTCTGATAGGTGCAGCTGAGCACCTATGCTTTGAGCTAATTGAATAAGACTGATTGCGTGACTCAAAGTACCTCCGTTCGAACCACTAATGTGATTTAGTTGATCTTACCAACTTGCTCTAGAACCAGCTCAGAAATGTCATTTTCTGGGTTGATAAAAGCCACAGAATTTGAATTTAATATCACGTCATATTTTTCTTTAGATGCTACAGCATCAATGCCTTGCTTAATTAATCCTAATAACTTGTTTTGTTCTTCTTGTAACCGCTTTTGGATTTCTTGCTGCAAAGGTTGAGCCTTGGCTGTGTACTCTTCACGTAAAGCAATGATTTTACCTTCGAGTTCAGTTTTTTCTTTAGGACTCATAGTGGCCGCATCACGCTGATTTTTTTCTAGATAATATTTAATATCTTTTTCTAGACGACTTACTTCCTCTGTCTTGTCTTTAAACTGTGCAGAGATTGTCTCTTGGATGCTAGCGGCTTGAGGCATAGACTGAAAAACACCTTGTACATTTACTGCACCAATTTTTTGTTCAGCGAATACAGATGTACTAGCAATAGCTGTGGTTACTAATGCGCCTGCAATTAAATTTTTTGTAAACTTTTTCAAGAGAAACTCCTAGTTCATGATTGTTTTTGGTCGGTTTGCCAACCAGAATTAAAATGTTTGACCAATGTTGAAGGTGAAGAATTTAGAATCATCACCTTCTCTTTCTTGTATTACTTTTGAGAAACTAAAGACCATGGGCCCCATAGGTGATAACCATTGTACAGAAACTCCACCTGAAGCTCTATAGAGGGTTGGATCACTATAATCAATTAACCCATCATCACTATATGAACTAATCAAATTTAAATCTTTGTAGCTGTCGTAATCAAACTCAGTATCCCAAACGTTACCTACATCAACAAATAAGCTGGTACGTACAGAGTTATCAAAGTCGACCTCAACAAAAGGTGTGGGTACGATTAACTCAATTCCACCCAAGATCATGGCATTACCACCTAATGAACGGGAAGAAATAGAGATTGAGTCATTTAATTTATCGCCTAAAATCACTTTACCGTTGGGGTCTGTGACGACTGGTGATGGTGTCACCTGTACGCCACGAGGTCCGACTGTATTATTTTCAAAGCCTCTTAATGAATCTGAACCACCTGCTGTAAAATGTTGAGTAAAAGGTAATATTTGCTCAATGCCACCTACATCACCATAACCATTACCGTAACCCATTTTTAATCGTGCTAAAAATGACCAGCGTTGATTACGTGACAGTGGAAAATACCATTTACCGTCTATCTCCGTCTTAAAATAGTTCACATCGGAGTTAGGTGTGGTAATACCAAAGGAAGCACGCTGTGACGATCCTGCGGTTGGAAACACACCCCGGTTCAAAGTAGTACGTGACCAAGCGACTGAGGCTAAAAGGCTGTCATAATTAATCGGGGCATCTGGATCATTTTCATCTACAAACTGGTTATTAAAGCGCGTAGTTTGCACAAAAGGTTGTCTCTGAAAAAGTTCTACTGTGCTGTAAGTTAATCCAAAATTTATTCGGTTAAATTGATCAATGGGATAACCAATATTACTGCCTAATGAAAACTGTTTACTGTTGTACTGAATGAGGTTAGCTGAGCTACCATCAAATTCACTATAGGACACTGAGCCGCCTAAGCTGATACCATCTATAGTGAAATATGGGTCAGTGTATGACAACTGCACACTCTTTTGATACGAAACCGTACTCACATTAAATGCAATACGTTTACCTGTGCCCAAAAAGTTATCTTGCTGGATTCCCGCATTTAGACTTAGCTTGGTGCGATCGCCGTAACCTATACCTGCATTAAAGGCACCAGAAGGCTGTTCTTTAACCGTGAAGTTCACATCAACTTTATCTATTTCACCAGGTAAACGAACCGTTTCAAAGTCTACATTTTCCATATAAGTTAATCGTGACAAGGTGTTTTTAGACGATTCTAACGAGGCGGTAGATAACCAAGAGCCCTCCATCTGAGAGATCGATTGGCGCAGCACTTCATCAGCCGTACCGTTATTCCCTGCAAAGTTTATTCGTCGCACATATATACGTTTACCAGGATCTACGGATAAGACTAATTTTACGGTTTTGTCTTCTTCGTTGATATCAGGAATAGTAGTAACAGTGGGATAAGCATAACCGTAACGACCTAAGTACTTACTGATAAATTCTTCAGTGTAAGTGACCTCAGCCTGATTGTATAACTCGCCTTTTGTTAACGGTAAGACAAGTTCGATATAATCTTCATAACCCAGCAAATCACCTATCAGCTCTACCTCGGATATAGTGTATTGTTCTCCCTCATCCACATTCAAAGTCACGTAGATGCCTGTTTTTTCGGGTGTCATGGACACTTGGGTAGAGTCGATATTAAAACGTAAATAGCCTCGGTCTTTGTAATGGCTAGTAATAGTTTCCATATCACCAGTCAAGGTTTGTTTCTGGTAACGGGTTTCTGATAAAAAGTCCCACCAAGGTGTGTCAAATTTCAATTCAACCAGTTCCAACAACTCAGGATCACTGAAGGTCTTATTACCCACTATATTAATTTGTTGTAATTTAGCTGAGTCACCTTCTTCGAATAACAATTTTAGATCGACCCGATTTCTGGGCAATGGTGTAATAATCGCAGTCACGTCAGCGTTATATTTACCTATGCTGTAAAAAAAGTCTTTTAAACCATTTTCAATAGAGGTCAAAACGGTTTTATCTAAGGGCTCACCCACAAGAATATTGGCATCGTTTAAGCTTTCTTGTAATTGTTCATCCTTAATATCATCGTTGTCTTCAAATACAATATTACTGATAGTAGGCCTTTCAGAGACACGCACCAGAAGAGTATTCCCATCACGAAATACTTGAATGTTTTCAAAATGACTAGAAGAATACATGGATCGAATAAGCTGCGAGATCCTAAAGCTATTCATCTCATCACCGACTGTAACTGGCAAATAAGTCAAAGCTGCACCTAAAGCAACGCGCTGCAAACCTTCAATTCTAATATCTTTGACGACAAATTCACTACTCGGGGCTGCTTTCGCGAAGCTAGCAATGGATAAAATTAATCCCGCAACAACTAACTGTTTAAACTTCATTTAATAATATTCTTCCTAAACGCACAAAATTTGTTGTGCATGGCCAACTCGACCAATAAAAATTATAATCGCGCAATATCATTTACTATCGCGATGCTCATTAATAGCAGTAATAATACGCCACCAATTTTAAATCCTACTTCTTGTACTGATTCTGGAACAGGCCTACCACTGACCAGCTCTATAAAATAATAGACTAAGTGTCCACCATCAAGCACTGGCAGAGGTAAAAGGTTAATTATGCCTAAATTAACGCTTATTAACGCTAAAAAGCCTAAAAAATACACTAAACCTAAGCTTGCACTTGTGCCTGCACCTTGAGCTATCGAAATAGGACCACTCAAGTTCTTCACAGATACATCACCTGTTATTAACTTACCCAGCATCTCAATACTGAGTGTCATCAAACGCCATGTTTTGTCCATTGCTTTGGACATAGCTTTAACAACACCATATTTATGAACGAACACCACACCTTCTGGCCATGGTTCAAGGGTAGGTGTAAAACCCATATACCCTTTTGTCGTTTGTCCAACGACTTTACTGCCAATGGTTCCATTCAAGTTTATGATTTGCCCATTTCTAAGCACATTAACTTGAATGGTCTGATTGGGTCTTGTGGAAACATAATCCACTATTTGTTCCCAATTTTGCGTACTAGTTCCATCTAAACTGAGAATTTTATCATTTGCTTGAAATCCAATGTTCTGCGCAGCAGAGCCATCTTCTACATAACCCAGTACACTCGTCACTTCAGGGCGATATGGGATAAGCCCCAAGCTATCAAAAACTGATGTTTTATCTGGGTCAAACTCCCATTGACTTAAGTTAATTGTTGCAGAGCGTTCATATGTACTGTTGTCATCAGTCCATTTAACTGACATTTCATTGTTCCCAATAAACGACATAAACTCATAAGCAACATCTTCCCAGTCAACTACTTTACGATCCCCGATTTGTGTTAATACGGCATTTTGAGGAATATTGCTTTGGCTAAAAATACTGTCTGGTACAATATTACCAACAACTGGCTTAATGGTTTGTAAGCCTATTGAGTACATCACGAACAAAGCAAATATTGCAAACAGAAAATTCACACCTGGGCCTGCAGCGATAATAGCAATACGCTTCAATACATGCTGTCGATTAAAGGCGTGGGGTAAGTCTTTTTCGCTTACTTCATCAACTCTCTCGTCAAGCATTTTCACGTAACCACCCAATGGAATAGCCGCGATCACATATTCGGTACCTAGCTTGTCTGTTCTGCGCCACAGGGCTTTACCAAAGCCAATAGAGAATCGTTCGACTTTCACTCCACATCTTCGAGCCACCCAGAAGTGACCCCATTCATGCACAGCGACTAAAATGCCTAAAGCAACAATAAAAGAAGCAAGGCTAATTATAAAACTCACGAACTCATCCCCTGCATAGAAGTCCGGCAAAGCTCACCAATAATATTTGTACTAAGCCTTCGGGCGGAATTATCACTCTCAACTACAGCTTCAATGGTGTTTAGGCTGTGAGATGATGTTTGTTGCAGACATTCTTCATTCACTTGTGCTATTTGCATAAAACCAATTTGTCCTTGTAAAAACGCATCTACTGCCACTTCGTTTGCTGCATTAAGCGTGGTGGTCGCATACTGCCCGGCGATACTTGCTTGCATAGCGAGTACCAGATTAGGATAACGCTCGACTTCTGGCTCAGTAAAAGTGAAGTTTGCCAATTGATTAAAATCTAAAGGAGAAACACCAGATTCGACTCTGTCAGGAAAAGCCAATGCATGGGCAATAGGCGTTCGCATATCCGGATTACCCATTTGAGCCAGCACAGAGCCGTCGATATATTGCACCATAGAATGAATAATACTTTGCGGGTGTAACACAACCTGAATGTCGGATGATTCAAGCCCAAACAACCACTTAGCCTCAATAAATTCTAGGCCTTTGTTCATCATAGTAGCAGAATCGACTGATATTTTCCGACCCATATCCCAGTTAGGATGCGCGCATGCTTGATCTGGCGTGACATATTGCAGCTGACTGAGTGGCAAGGTCAAAAAAGGTCCACCTGAACCCGTTAAAAGAATTTTGCTGATACCTGAGGAGCACAGTTTACCGTATTTAAAATCAGTGGGTAAACATTGAAAAATAGCGTTATGTTCGCTGTCAATAGGCAGAATTTGAGCGTTGTGCTGGTTAGCAGCTTGAATGAATAAATCACCAGACATCACTAAAGACTCTTTGTTAGCGAGTAGCACCTTTTTACCTGCTTTGACTGCAGCAAGAGTAGGCAGCAGCCCAGCTGCTCCCACAATAGCAGCCATTACAATGTCGACTTCTGGTGCACTTGCAACTAGCTTAAGCGCCTCATCACCGGCTAACACTTCGCAGCTTAGTTGATGGTGGTCTGAGAATAATTGTTTTGCTTGTTTGAATTGCTTAGGATCTGCAATCACCACATATTTAGGAGAACATAATTGAGCTTGCTGTAACAACAGCTCAATATTGCTGTTAGCCGTCAACGCGAAGACACAAAATAAATCTGGGTGTCGGCTCAACACATCAATTGTGCTTTTTCCTATAGAGCCTGTTGCTCCCAAAATAGTAATGTTCTGCATTAGGCCATCCAGATGACATAACAAAATGCAAAAACAGGGAAAGCAGCAGTTAAGCTATCGATTCTGTCCATGACACCACCGTGTCCAGGGAGTAATGTTCCACTGTCTTTTATGCCCGCACAGCGTTTGAACATGCTTTCATTTAAATCGCCCAAGGCAGAAACGCCAACAGTTAATGCGCCGACCAATATATGTAACCAGATACGAGATGGATCAACTTGATAATGTAACGCGGCAAACGCAATAATAGCAGAAGAGGCAAAAACACCTCCCATAAGGCCTTCAATAGTTTTACCAGGTGAAACTTTAGGCCGCAACTTATGTTTCCCAAATTTCACACCAACAAAAAAAGCACCTATGTCGGCGGCCCAAACAATACCCAATACATAAAATATTAAAGAAGCACCGTAGTAAGGATCAACATCATATAAACTTGTGCGAAGTGAAACAACCGCAACCCAGGTAGGTATGAGAGTTAAGAATCCAAATATGCCGCGGAGTATTTTGCTGGTGTACCATACAGAACTGTATCTGGGATAGGCAATAATCATTGCCAATGACACGACCCACCATATGGCAGCTATACATAAAATATAGGTATATAAACTATTTAACTGCCCTTGGTACCAAATCAAATCTGAAGGCAGCATAATGGACAATATTAGGCAGACTGCAACGACCATTACGGCATAGGTGCTTTTCGTAAACAAACGAGTCATACCAGACATACTTGACCATTCCCAAGCACCTAAGCCCATCACTAAAGCAATCATGATTTGGAAGCTAAATAGAGGTAAATATAAAATAGCAAACAATGCCAAAGGGGCAAGAATAAGCGCAGTGATAATACGTTGTTTTAACACTTACATCTCTCACATTTATTAATTTTATTTTGACTAGTCATTAACTTATTTGCTCTGAGGTTTTACCGAAACGCCTATGCCGATCATTAAAATCATCCACCGCGGTTTGGAAAATAGCTTCATTAAAATCTGGCCAAAATTCTTCTGAAAAATATAGTTCTGCATAAGCAATTTGCCATAACAAAAAATTACTGATCCTTTGTTCTCCACCAGTACGTATCAGCAAGTCTACAGGGGGTAAACCTGCTGTACAGGTATAACCTGTAAATACTTCTTCATTAATATCTGCTACATCAATCTGACCAGTTTGTACTTGTTTAATCAGCGCTTTAGTCGCATTGACTATATCCCAGCGACCGCCATAGTTAGCGGCAATGTTTAAAACTAAACCATCATTTTTTTCAGTCAGGGCTTCTGCTTCGCTAATTTTATTCATCAGTTTGCTATCAAACCGACTTACATCACCCACGACTTTAAGCCTAACATTATTCTTATGTAGTTTTTTAACTTCACTGCCAAGCACCATTTTAAAAAGTTCTATGAGTACCATAACTTCTTCGGATGGTCGGTTCCAATTTTCACTACTAAAGGCAAATAACGTGAGCACTTTCACACCATTTTTTAATGCATAAGAAACAGAGGCTCGCACCGCTTTCACACCTGCTTTGTGACCGAAAGTGCGAATTTTGCCTTTTTTCTTAGCCCAGCGACCATTACCATCCATAATAATAGCAACATGTTGTGGCATCATAGGTTCAATTAATTGTTTAGATGAATTCATTTATCAGTTACAACTCAATCACACTTCCATTAGGTCTTTTTCTTTCGCTATCAAAATCTCATCAATTTCTTTTACAAAAGAATCAGTTAATTTTTGAATAGCATCTTCACCACGATGGCTATCATCTTCGCTGATTTCTTTTTCTTTCAATAGTTCTTTTATATCGCTATTCGCATCACGACGAATATTACGGACAGCTACTTTACCTTGCTCAGCTTCGCCGCGCACAACACGAATTAAGTCTTTACGGCGCTCTTCAGTCAAAGCAGGCATAGGAATGCGCATAACAGAGCCAGAACTCATAGGGTTAAGCCCTAAATCCGATTGCATAATGGCTTTTTCAACCGCTTTTGCAGAGCTTTTATCAAACACAGTTAATGCTAACGTCCGAGAATCTTCTGCGATGATATTGGCCAACTGTTTAAGTGGTGTATCTGAACCATAATAGGGCACCATAATACTATCTAGCAGGCTAGGATGTGCTCGCCCAGTTCGAATTTTTGAAAGTTGACCTTTTAATACACTGATACTTTTTTCCATACGCTGGCGCGCGTCATCATTAATTTCGTCAATCACGATAGTTTCCCTATTTCTACTTTATTTGTTTTATTTCTTCGGTATGGCAAATTAGCGTACCTACATCTTCACCCATTACAACCGCTCTCATACAGCCGGGTTTATTCATGTTAAACACACGAATAGGCACGTTATGATCGCGAGCGAGAGTAAAGGCTGCCAAGTCCATTACTTTTAATTCTTTTTCTAGCACTTCATCATAAGACAATACTTTATATAATTTTGCTTCTGGGTTTTTAGCTGGATCATCGTCATATACGCCATCTACTTTGGTACCTTTCAATACCGCATCCGCTTCGATTTCAATACCTCGTAAGCAAGCAGCAGAATCAGTAGTAAAAAAGGGATTACCCGTACCAGCAGAAAAAATCACTACGCGACCAGATTTTAATAAACTGATGGCCTCTGCCCAGTTATAATTGTCACACACACCATTTAACGGGATGGCAGACATTAAACGGGCGTTAACAAAAGCACGGTGCAATGCATCGCGCATAGCAAGGCCATTCATAACGGTGGCTAACATACCCATATGGTCGCCGACTACACGGTTCATACCCGCTTTAGCCAAACCTTCTCCTCTAAACAGGTTACCACCACCGATAACTAGACCCACTTCAACACCCAACTCAACTATTTCTTTTATTTCTTGAGCCATACGTTCTAACACTTTTGGATCGATGCCAAAGCCTTCGTCACCCATTAGTGCTTCACCACTGAGTTTTAACAATATTCTTCGATAAGCGGACTTGGGGGCAATACTCATAGATTGATATTTCCTAAAGATGATAAAAGGCTGTGATGTTAGGACTTTAAGGCTATCCTACATATACCTGTATTGTCTTAAAATAACAGATACTAAACAATACAGGTATATATAAAAAAGCACCTCAATTTGAGGTGCTGGTATTATACCCAAACAACTAAAAAATGCATGTCTCAGCATAAATTAAAATTGATATAGGTATCCATGCTTGTGGCATTTCTATTTTTTAACAGCTGCCATTTGAGCAGCTACTTCAGCCGCAAAGTCTTCTTCTTTCTTCTCGATGCCTTCACCAACTTCAAAACGTACAAAGTTAATCACGTCAGCACCTTTTGATTTAAGTAAATCAGCAACCAGGATAGAAGGATCTTTGACGAAAGGCTGACCTGTCAAACTGATTTCGCCGGTGAACTTCTTCATACGGCCAGAAACCATTTTTTCTGCAATCTCAGGTGGTTTGCCAGACTGAAGAGCAATATCAAGCTGAATTTCTTTTTCTTTAGCTACGACTTCAGCAGGTACATCTTCAGGCTTAACAAAAAGTGGGCTAGAAGCTGCAACATGCATAGCGATGTCTTTAGCTAATTCTTCATCACCGCCTTGTAAAATTGCGATAACACCAATACGTGCGCTGTGAACGTAAGCACCAAGGTTATCACCTTCAACAGTAACCACACGACGAGGGCTGATGTTCTCACCAATTTTAGCGACTAGCGTATCACGTAAGTCACTGATTTTAACGCCATCGATCTCAGTGCTATTGAGCGTGTCCATGTCGTTTATTTTATTTGCAAATGCGACTTCAATTAATTTTTGACCGAAGGCTACAAAACCATCGTCACGAGCAACAAAATCAGTTTCACTGTTCACTTCCATCATAGTTGCTACACCTTTAGCAACTTTGGTCAAAATAACACCTTCAGCAGCAATACGGCCTGCCTTTTTAGCGGCTTTAGCTTGACCATTTTTACGCATGTTTTCAATTGCCAGCTCGATATCACCATCAGTTTCAACCAAGGCTTTTTTACAATCAAGCATGCCGGCGGCTGTCCGCTCACGCAATTCTTTTACTAGGGCTGCAGTCACTGCCATTTTTTTTTCCTCACCAAAATAATTTGTATGACTCATTCAAACTAATCAATTAAACAAATCATATGAAATTAAGATTTAAAAACAGGGGCGAAGGCCCCCGTTTAATTTATTCATGTTAGGCAGCAAGATGCTCGCTGCCTAGAGTGTCATTTATTTCTAAACGGGTTACTCAGCAGCTTCTACGAACTCACCTTTTTCAGCTTGCGCTTCTAGGTTTTGCTCACGGCCATTGATGACAGCATCAGCTGCAGCATTCAAATAAAGTTGAACGGCACGGATAGCATCATCATTACCAGGTACGATATAATCAACACCATCTGGGTTTGAATTAGTATCAACAATTGAAACAACAGGAATACCTAAGTTGCCCGCTTCAGTGATAGCAATGTGTTCATGGTCTGCATCAACAACAAATAATACATCTGGTAAACCACCCATGTTTTTGATCCCACCCAGGCTGGTTTCAAGCTTGGTCATTTCGCGCGTAAGCATCAACACTTCTTTTTTGGTCAATTTCTCGAATGTACCGTCTTGGCTTTGCTGTTCAAGCTCTTTTAGACGTTTTATTGACTGGCGAACTGTTTTCCAGTTAGTCAACATACCGCCTAACCAGCGTTTGTTAACATAGAATTGGTCACATTTATCTGCTGCGTCTTTCACGGCATCACTTGCTGCGCGCTTAGTACCAACAAATAGGATTTTACCTTTTTTAGACGCTACGTTGCCAACAAAGTTAAGAGCTTCGTTGAACATAGGGACTGTTTTTTCAAGATTAATGATATGGACTTTATTACGTGAGCCAAAAATGAAAGGTTTCATTTTTGGATTCCAGTAACGAGTTTGGTGTCCAAAGTGTACGCCTGCCTGAAGCATGTCGCGCATAGATACATTTGCCATTATAAAAATTCCTTAATAGGGGTTAGGCCTCCATACATCCCATATTTCGATCCGCTTAGAAAAGCTCTTAGCAGACACCCCGAAAAATGTGTCGATGTATGTGTGATATTTACGCTAATTTTATTAGCTACTTCGCGATAATTACGTGGGGCTCTCACCCTCATTAATTTCAGCGGCGCAATTTATAGCATGAGGATGCTATAAATTCAAGTTAAGTATTAGTAACGGCTTTAAAAGTCAACCAACAAACTCTATCCTTACTACACAGTATTTTATTAAGCAGAAGTCAGTATCCATCATGGATCAAAACAAACGAAAAATATTCACGCAACTGATATCCATTGCTACTTTAGGGAAATTAGCGGACTTACTGATCTCTGCCAAAACGACCCTACCTTGGTTATTGACTAGTTTAGGCGCACCGATATGGACTGTCTCTTTACTGGTACCTATACGAGAGTCTGGATCGTTGATCCCACAATGGGCGCTTAAAAAAAAGACTAAACACCTCCAAAATAGAGTGATTATTTGGAGATGGGGCGTCATTATCCAAGCTTGTTCTCTTTGCCTAATGCTTATTTCAACTATATTCACTAAAACAGCAGCAGTAGGTTTTTTAATTTTACTGTCTTTGTTATGTTTTAGTTTAGGGCGAGCACTAAGCTCTTTGAGTATGAAAGATATACAGGGGTTGAACATTGAAAAAGGTCAGCGAGGCAAACTAGTAGGTATTGCTTCATCCATTTCTGGTCTTTTATCTCTTGCTACTGCGGGGTTACTCATTTTTTCTCCCCAGAATATGAACATCACAGCAATTCAATTATTGATTGCTTTTTCCGCGATCTTATTTTTCAGTAGCTTACTGTTGTCCCATGGGCTGATAGCAAATTTAACCGTTATCAAAAGAAATTCAATTGACGAGAAGAGTCTTTTGACAACAATTAAGCAACAGGCAGATTTAAGACACTTGATCATCAGTCGCTGTCTACTGCTTCACGCAGCTCTGGTCGCTCCTTTCTTTGTAAATACATCTGCAACTAACAACGATTTTTTTCAGTTGCCCTATTTCATAATTGCCAGTGCACTGGCTTCATTTATGAGCTCATATCTATGGGGGAAAATGGCAGATAAAAATGCGATAAAAACCTTGTTTTACGCCACATTTGTGTGTGTGTCAGCCTCAATTATTTTTTACTTTGTAACGCCTTTAAACCATTGGCTGATTGATGTTTTTCTGTTTTTCGTACTCAATCTCGGATATTCAGGAATACGCACTGGGCGCAAGACTTATATGTTAGATATTG
>Ga0209712_10002995_pt1 | contig 13805 bp, 10 predicted proteins | sample ArcOceMetagenome_FD_187443 | JGI IMG/M metagenome (GOLD analysis project Ga0209712, IMG submission 187443) | Marine eukaryotic phytoplankton communities from Arctic Ocean - Arctic Ocean - Greenland ARC118M Metagenome (SPAdes) (version 2) | ecosystem: Environmental > Aquatic > Marine > Oceanic...
CAAGTATAAAACACTCAATGTATCGGGATTAATCGGTGCATCCTGTGAGAACTCACCGACTTGATGGCTTTCACCATTATAAGTATATTCAAACGCCACACCCAAAACATCATCTGGTTGAAGTGTTAAATTCAAAGATACATAACCTAAATCTGGATGGAAAGTAAACTCGGATTGTGATAATTTTCTTGCTCTAACCTTTTGGAAATCTCTGATTTGTGCCATACTAAATGGTGCAGCTTGTAATCCACCAACGGCATTATCCAACGCTCTCAAATTTGGGCGACTCAATAATTCTCGATAAATCGGATTCGCATCATTTGTCGGTAAAGCCGTCCGGCCATCTAATTCAAAATCTTGCTGACTTGTAGTAGGTTGAAAAATCGGATTATCCGAATGCATCTTCGTTGCATCACCTTCCCCTAAATCTGAGAAAACCACGATATCACGAACATCTTGGGTTGAGTTACGAGTATTCGTTACCCAAACTTCCATTTTCGTGATCTTAAATAAAGTATTGATTTGTGGAAGATTCTGTAAAGTCGATTCGTATTTCGAACGGTTATAATGCGATAAGAAGAAGTGACGATTTTCATCATATTGATCTGCCGAAACCTCAAACTTTTGTTGTTGAGCACCACCTTGAATTTGTAGATTTTTACGCCTCGATTTCTGTTGCGAGAGGACACTGGTAACCCTCAATCGACCAAACTGTAATTCGGTTTTGATACCAAATAAACTCTGGCTACCTTGAATCAAAGACGAACGAAGCGGTAAACTCACATTACCGGCTTCAATTTTTTGGATGATTTGATCTTCGTCACCAGTATATTCGAGTTTCATTTGATTCTCAAAATCAAAAGTTGCCTGCGTATTATAGTTTGTTTGCAATTTCATCTTCGAACCAATGGTACCGACCACGTTCATCTGAATTGCCATATCGAAATCGAAACCACCTTGTCGGCGTTGTCTTTCCCTTAAAATCGGATTATCTACTGTTTGAAAATCTCCACCAAATGTTAAATCGATATTACCATTTGGTTGAATATCAATGAGCGTATTTCCTTCATCATCGGCACCAAAAATCCCACGATTTGCAATCGGAGCTTTTAAATCAAAGCGAGATAACGGATCGTTAGAGTTTCCACTTGTACTTTTTGAAAGCTGTTGGAAGTACGTCGTTTGTTGATTTTTCTCTGACCATTTCAGGTATTCCTCAAACGTCATATAAGTCGGCGGACGGTAGAATTTATTACCCACTTTTTCGGTAATAATATACAATCCTGTCGCAGGATCATATTCCACCTTTTTATCAATTACAGACGGATCCTTCAAATCGAAAGGATTATTATTAGGATTAGTAATAAAATCTCCCGTTCTGTCATTAATCGGCTTTAGGGAATCTAAATTAGTCGTAAGGTTGTGATGAGATTTCGGTGAAAAATCCACTTCATTTCCCCAATTCCAGTCGTCATTTGTTGCGTAAGCTGATGTAATCGTAAGTGACACAAAAGCTGCGAGAACAAATAGCATCCGATTCCTAAGAAGTAGTTTTGTCATGGTTGCAGTCGGATTACTCATATAGTTGTTCAAAAAAATTAATGAATGATGTTAGCTATATTTCAATATGTTGGCATTTCAGTATTTCAGATTTTACCTTAACACCTCAAAACCAATAAATCTTAAAATTGGCTATAACACTGTTAAGACAATTGACAATACAAACGTATTATTAATTGTCGCAATGTTAAAAAAATAAACTTGTAAAATAGAAATTCTTTTGCGGTAGGCAATAGAATTTACACAATCCAATTTTGAAGGCATAGACGAATATTGATCTATATTTTCAAAATTGAAAGTTAGGTTTGAATTAATAATGTGCTATGAATTATTTTTACCGTCAGAAATCGTGTCGGTTTTAACAGCCGATTCGGTTTAACGTATTAGTTGGTAGGCATTTTTAGAAATACCTACCAACTAATAATTCATCATAGCTCTTAGCCGTAGTTGAAAGTCGTATTTGTCGGAATGTGACTACGAAATATTTACTTTAAACTACCAACTATTTAATCTCCCAACTTGTTGAAGGCTTTAATTTTTTCTTGTAATAATGTGTATTTACGGAGTGAATCATTTTTTGTATTAATACAAAACGAAAAACAAGTAAGTTTACGCATTTTTGATTGGCAATAAAAAACACCACACATTGATTTTGAGTGTGTTAAGACATGACCAACCCAAAGCTATTAACTACTTTTTTCTTAATAATTCCCCTTAAAGCCAATTCAATAAAACTTTAATTATTGTGTAAACTTATTTTCGATATGTGTAATTTTAATATTGTTTAAATAATTGAAAGTCATTATCTTAACTCACTTAAAGCTAATTTAATGAGCTTTTCTACGGAACTAATTTCTGGTTGAGATTGTAATACTTTATTAAGCACTTTTTGTGCTTGGATTTTCACATAACCTAACGCTACCAAAGCGGATAACGCTTCCTGTCTCAACGTATTACTTACTGACGATACAGCTGGTGACATGATTCCTTCTTCTCCTGATTCTTTTATCAATTTATCTTTCAAATCCAAAATTAAGCGTTTTGCCGTTTTTGGACCAATTCCTTTCACCTTTTTGAATGCGACTACATTTTCACTAATAATTGCACTTCGTAATTCATCCGTAGTCATTCCTGAAAGCATTATTCTCGCAGTACTTGGACCAATTCCTGAAACCGAAATTAGATGAATAAATAGTTGCTTTTCCACATACTCCGCAAAACCATAAAGCGTCTGCTGGTCTTCTTTAACGTAGAAATGCGTCAATAATTTGACTCGCTCCAACTTTTCTATCTGACTATAAGTTTGCAAGCTAATATTAATATGATAACCAATACCATTTGCCTCCACATGTACATAAGTTGGCGTCTTGAATGTAATTTCACCTTTTATATATGCAATCATCTATTTATTTCCTTTTTTTGTATACTCAAAGATACTAAAGTCTTTTGATTTTTGATTTTTGATGCTTATCCCGAATTTTTGGGATAAGCATCAAGCCACTAATTCAAATAAACTTCTGTCGCACCAAAACCATATTTTGGATGATGTTCGTTCGTATACATTCGGACGTAGGCATTTTGAGAAAGTTTCTTTTGAATATCTTTTCGCAAACGACCTTTTCCCATACCATGAATAATATAAACTTTTGGTAAACCAAGACGAATTGCTTGATCGAGGTATTCTTCAAAAACTTGGATTTGCAAATGAAGCATTTCCGCGGGTATCATGGCTTTATGATTCGTCGTTAGTCGCTCAATATGTAAATCAATTTCTTCTGGAAACTCTGCTCTATCCTCGATTTCACTCACTTTGTGAACTCGAACATAATTATAGAATTCCTCTTCTTTTTCATCTTTAATATTCCGTTTCGTGTACGTTTTTAAATCTTCCTCTTTCTTATCATTGAACTTTTTCAGTACTTCGTAGGTATAACACGGAATAGTCGTAAACGAGTGATTTTTAACCTTTTTGAAGAATTGTTTCGGTTTTATTTTAATCGTTTTATCAATTTTATCTCCCGTTCCTTCTGTCGAAATTTGCCACAAACTAAACATCATCGAAGGATTATCACTTAAATCATATTGTGATAATTGTCCGATTTTTTTAGCCATAAAAGGATCAATTAATTCATTCTTTTCTGGTGTGAAATATTCCAAAATTTTGATTTTGAAATTATAAATCACTTTATAAGAAGTATCATTTACCAAGAAAATATCAAATCGATTAATATTTCCTTCATTATCGAAAATTGGTTCGTAAGCAACCATCAAACCTTCATTCTTTGGCGATTGCAATTTTTTTGGTTTTATATCAAGCGGTTTCTTCTTGTCAATCATCTGCTTGTTTGATTGAAGAGGAGCATGAACTGTTTCATTCTTCCAAATCACAATATTCTCAATATCAGCAGGAATCTCATCTCCATCCAATAAAACCATTACCGTTTCACTATCCAAAACCTCAACGATTTCGCCAATATCGCCCGTGTGAATAAACTTCACTGTATTCCCTTCTTTGAAAATCATATTGTCAATTATTTCATGGTTCGCTTATACAGTTTCTTTTCGTCAGAAACCATGTCGGTTTTAAAACGGACAGGGTTTGGTTTCGACGATCAGTTACCAATTCGTTGTAATATAATTAATACCTAATTTGTAATCTTCTGACATCAATTTTAATAATTTATTATAAGTTACATCATCCTTTAAGAAGTCCGCTTTCTCCACATCAATAATTAAAATTGGCATCGACATTTCCGTTCTAAAAAACTCGAAATAAGTATTTTGGAGTTTTTTTAAATAGTCATTCGTAATATCTTTTTCGTATTCTCGCCCACGTTTCTCAATATTTACCTGTAAATTCTCGACCGAACGATGCAAATAAACCAATAAATCTGGTTTTGGAAATGAAGCATTCAAAACCTTGAAAACCCTTGAAAATAAGCGATGCTCTTCATCCGAAAGATTGTTTTTTGCGAATAACAATGTTTTTAGAAAAAAATAATCTGCTATAGTGCCATCCTTAAAAAGCTCCGGCTCTAACAATCCTGCTTGTAATTGTTTATGTCGCTCCGTCATAAAAAATAGCTCAACGGGAAACGCATAGCGTTCAGGATTTTGATAAAACTGCGGCAAAAAAGGATTATCCTCGAAGGACTCCAAAATTATTTGGCAATTAAAATCATCTGCAATACGATTGCAAAATGATGTTTTTCCTGCTCCAATATTTCCCTCTACGGCAATGAAATTATATTTTTTGAAAGGATTCAAATTAGTTAATTAATTGATTAGTAATTCTTTAATTGGTAACCAGACGACGTTTCTAAAATTATAAAATAATACGTTTGAATTTTAAAAATCGGCGTATTTCGGTATTCTCGATGATTTCTACAGATTGTCTCGAATTTTTTTAAAAAAACTCTTTACATTAGTGATATCAACATTTATAGCCTTAAAGTGGTAATAATAAACTAATCCTCCACTATCAAAACCTCCAAAGAATCTTCTGATTTCCAATATAAATCTTCAATTGTTTCTTTTCAGAATTGGATGTTCCATTTCTCCTGCGATTTCCATTAATGGAATCAAAACAAAATTCCGTTGGTGTAAATGTGGATGTGGAATAACCAAATTATCAGTTTTTATGACTTCATCATTATAAAATAAAATATCAATATCAATGATACGAGCAGTCCACTTTTCTGTTCGAATACGGTTGAAATCCTCATTTTCGATTTGAAGTGTTTTTTCTAAAATCGCTTGTGGTTTCAAGTTTGTTTCTACCTTTAACGCTTGATTATAGAAATTTGGTTGATCTGTTACGCCCCAAGCTTCAGTTTCATACAGCCTAGATTCTGTAACGATTTTACCGATAAATTTGGCAATTAAATCATTGACTTTAGAAAGATTTTCCTCTCGGTTTCCGAGGTTACTTCCGGTATGAAGATAAACGATATTTTTTTTTTCCATAGGGATACAAAGGTAGGGAATAGATAGATATTTTCATGCTAAATTAGAATTGTTTATCAAGCGATTTTATAGTTAATCTGTATCGAAACAAAATACTTGATAATTAATATAATAATAGAAAACCTTTCTACTTTTGAGGCGTTATAATGTGCGTAACTTCAAAATGATAGTAATACTATTAATTAAATTAGTTAAACTAAGGTAATTATATTGCAAAACTCCATGACAACAAATAGACTAACAGCCGTTCAGCGTTTTTTCAAAATGTTAGCTGCCGACAAGCAAGATATCATCTACATCTACATTTATTCCATCTTTAGTGGCTTAATCAATTTATCGCTTCCTCTTGGTATTCAGGCGATTATCAGTTTAATTATGGTTGGTCAAAGTTCCACTTCTTGGGGCGTTTTGGTGACTGCGGTTACCATTGGAGTTGCAGTGGTTGGAGGTTTGAAGATTATGCAATTGATTATTACGGAAACCTTGCAACAGCGAATTTTTGCCCGTTCCTCGTTTGAGTTTGCTTATCGAATTCCTCGTTTTAAGACGGAAGCTATCTTTAAAGAATATCCGCCGGAATTGGTAAATCGATTTTTTGACACACTGACCGTTCAGAAAGGTTTGCCAAAAATTTTGATGGACTTTTCGGAAGCTGGATTACAAATTCTCTTTGGTATTATTTTGATTTCATTCTATAATTCAGCGTTTCTTATTTTTGGTTTAGGCTTAATTTTTATCCTTCTAGCAATATTTTGGATAACGGGAGAGCGAGGTTTAGAAACGAGTTTGAAAGAATCAAAATATAAATATCAAGTGGCACATTGGTTGGAAGAAATCGCTCGAACAATGTATTCTTTTAAATTGGCCGGAACAACCAAATTACACCTTGAGAAGGTTGATTTATTAACGGTCAATTATTTAAATGCGAGAAAAAAACACTTCCGTATTTTATTGACGCAGTTTATTAGTATTGTGAGCTTTCGGACGATTATTACTGGAGGTTTATTGATTTTGGGAAGTATTTTGGTGATGGATGGGCGTATTAATATTGGACAATTCGTAGCGGCAGAAATCGTGATTATTCAGGTAATGGGTGCTTCTGAAAAGTTGATTTTGAGCATGGATACGATTTATGATATGTTGACGGCCTTGGAGAAGATTGGAGCAGTAACGGATATAGAATTAGAGGATGATCATGGAATTCCCTTTGAGGAAATCAGTAGTGTCGGTAAAGGAATAAAAATTAAAGCAACAAACCTTAGTTATCAATTTCCGGATGCTCATGAACCGCTTTTGAAGAATTTGAATTTTGAAATTCAAATGGGCGAAAGAATTTGTATTGCTGGTTATAATGCTTCTGGAAAATCGACTTTACTACAAATTATCTCAGGTTTATATGAGAACTTTACTGGTGCATTGACTTATAATGATATTCCTCGTGATAATTTGAATATCAATAGTTTACGTTATCATATTGGAAATTATTCTCCACAAGATGATTTGTTTGATGGTACATTATTAGAAAACATTTCAATGGGTGTGAAAAGCGTTTCACTAAATGATGTCACGGAAGCGATTCGGAAAGTTGGTTTACAAGGATTTGTGGATAATCAATCGAAAGGTTACAATACGATTATTGAGCCGACTGGAGGACGATTGTCCCGAACGGCAATTAAAAAAATTATTTTGGCAAGAGGAATCGTGCATCAGCCACGATTATTGGCAATGGAGGAATTATTAGCAAAATTCGAGCGAACAGAAAGAGAAAATATCATTGAACTTTTGACGAATAAAAAGCAAAAATGGACATTGGTTGTCGTTTCTAATGATCCAGCTTTGGCAGCGAAATGTGATCGAGTTTTTGTGATGAGAAATGGCGAAATTATTAGTGAAGGTTCATTCGAAAAGGTTTCAAAACATACCTGCTTTCAAACGAATTTTTAAGCGGATTATTAGTTCGGTAGGATACAAATTTGCGTATATCAAGTCGTATTGGTTTCTAAAAATAATATGGTTTTTAAACAAAATAAAATGCTCAATATTTCAAATATATCAATTACGGATAATGTCACAAAAGATAAATATGCTTCTTTTGAAGTCGTCCGGAAATTAAAATTCAGCCGAATTATAGCTTATTGGCTGGTTGGAATTATGATTTTATTTATCGCTGCAATGTTTGTTCCGTGGACACAGAATATTCAAGCAAAAGGAAAAATTACGACTTTGAAACCGGAACAACGTCCACAAACGATTAATTCTACGATAGCCGGAAGGGTCGAAAAGTGGTACGTTCAGGAAGGTCAATTTGTGGAAAAAGGGGATACGATTGTTTATTTATCAGAAATTAAGGCAGATTATTTTGATCCTTTTTTGGTTGAAAATGCAGATTTGCAAGTGAAAGCAAAATCTGCGGCAGTACAATCTTATGAGCAGAAAATAGTCGCTTCGGATAATCAGATTATAGCATTGAGAGAAGTTTTAGTTTTGAAGACAAAGCAGTTAAATAATAAAATCAAACAAGGCCGATTGAAAGTAATTTCGGATAGTTTGAACTTAGAAGCGGCTAAAACGGATTTTAAAATTTCGGATGCTCAATTCAAACGATACGAAGATTTGTTTGAACAAGATTTGATTTCGAGAACAGATTTGGAGAAGCGAATGCAGAAATTGCAAGTAACAAAATCAAAAAATATCAATGCTGAAAATAAATTATTAGTAAGTTATAATGATTTATTGAATGCTCAAATTGAATTAAAATCGGCTCAAAGTGATTATGCGAATAAAATAGCGAAGTCGCAATCTGATCGATTTAGTGCGCTATCGAGTCGCTTAGATGCACAGGCGAGTACGAGCAAATTAGAAAGTACATATAATAGTTATGAAGTTCGGGCGCAGTTTTATTATATCATTGCTCCACAAGACTGTTACATTGTGAAAGCGGCTATTTCGGGAATAGGTGAAACGGTAAAAGAAGGCGAAAAAATTGTGAGTATTATGCCATCGAATTATGAATTAGCGGTGGAAATGTACGTTAGACCAATGGATTTTCCATTAATAGAAAAAGGGCAGGAAGTGAATTTTATTTTTGACGGTTGGCCTGCGTTTGCTTTTTCTGGCTGGTCAGAATACAGTATCGGAACATTCAGTGGCGAAATTGTAGCGATTGATAATGTAATTAGTAACAATGATAAATACCGAGTTCTGGTGAGACCGAATGAGGACGAAAAATGGCCAAGTGCATTGCGAGTTGGTTCGGGTGCTCAGGGAATGGCATTATTAAATGATGTTCCGCTTTGGTATGAATTATGGCGACAATTGAATGGCTTTCCACCGAATTTTTATGAAGATAATAAAACGGATAAAGTGAAATTGAAAGCACCTATTAAGTCGGTTAAGTAGAAAATTAAAAAAATGAAAAATACGCTAGTTATATTTTTTTGTATCATAAGTTTAATGCTTTCTGCTCAAGATACGGTTCAATATTTTGCTCAAAATCAATTCTTTGAATTGGTCAAAGCAAATCATCCGATTGCTCAACAGGCTGGTTTGTTGGATAGAATGGCGATTGAAAATTTGAAAGTTGCGAAAGCTGGTTTTGATCCGAAAATAAAATCAGACTGGGAACGGAAACAGTTCAATGATAAACAGTATTTTAATATCTGGAAAAGTGGTGTGAATTTGCCGACCTGGTACGGTTTGGAAGTTAATGCTGGTTATGATGTGGCAAGCGGCGAATTCTTAAATCCTGAGAATTATTTGCCGAAACAAGGTGTTGGTTATTTGGGGATTTCAGCGAATGTTTTGCAAGGGTTGATTATTGATGAACGTCGTGCAAATATGAAATTAGCAAATATCAAAATTGATGTAAATAATGTTCAAGAGCAGTTGATTATCAATGAGTTATTGTATCAATCTGGTCAAGCATATTGGGATTGGGCTTTTGCTTCTAATCAGTTGGTAACTTATCGGGAAGCTTTGGGTTTGGCAGGGCAACGCTATCAAATTATCAAGCAAAATTATCAGATTGGAGAGGTTGCAGGTATTGATACTTTGAAGGCTTTATTGCAAGTGCAAACGAGAGAAATCGAATATAATGAGGCTGAAAACGATTTGCAAAATGCAATTACGAATTTGTCAAATTTTCTTTGGCAAAATGGTAAACCTTCTTCGTTACAATTAAATACAGCCGCACCAAACTTGAAACGATTATCGCCAAATATTCCGAATACGAATTTCAATGAAAATCATCCGGAACTGTTAAAAGTTGAATATAAATTATCTGCGTTGCAAGTGGATGAAAGATTGAAAAAGGAGAAGTTAAAACCGAAGTTGAAAGTTAAATATAACTTATTAGGGCAGGAGTTTGATATTTTGCAAAATGGACAAAATGATGGTGTTGTCGTTGCTCAAAATTACAAAGCTGGGGTTCAGTTTGAAATGAATCCGATTCTTCGTAGCGAAAGAGCGAATTTAGAATTGAATCGCATCAAAATGGAGCAAACGAATTTTGAGATTACTAATAAACGTTTGACGCTTCAAAATAAACTAAATGCGTATTTAAACGATTGGAATAATAATCAGCAACAGTTGAACTTGACTCGAAATATGGTTAATAATTATCAATTGTTATTGAGAGGAGAAATGGAAAAGTTTAAGGTGGGAGAAAGTGATCTCTTCATTGTAAACACAAGAGAAACGCAATTAATTGAAGCCGAAATCAAATTATTGAAACTATTAGCAAAGCAACAAAAAATTGTTTTATCATTGATTTGGATAAATGGTGATTTGAGGTGACGCTAATTTTATGTAAAGACCTTGATAGCTTCTAAAATCTGTCAAGTCTAATTATCAATACTTTACAGAGGTATAATTACTTTTTAGTTAAAACGGTCAAATAATTTTTAGGCTGGAGTTTATCATTACATTGCTTTCGGATTTGGATAGTTATCCGATTCATCTTCGCCCCGCTCATCTAAACAAACAAAGTCTTTTTCTAATAAAAGGGAAAGTATTTCGCCATTTTCTAAAGGCATTTCATATTTAAATCCAACTTGATTATTTCCTGCCCAAGATTTGCAATCTGCAATTGGTAAACACATGATAATCTTATTATTTTCAAAATCAGCCATCAAATTACTGACGCCATAAATTGCCTTTAATGCATATACAAGTGTATTGCCATTAAAAGTCGTTTCTTCAGAATAATAACCTTCTCGACTGAATACCTCAACTTCTGTTTTCGTCAATCTATAACGGATAGAATTTCCTTTGATTCTTATTTTCATGTTTTTGGCGATAGTTGTTTTAATTAAAAATTGGGATTTCTTTTATTTCCTATAATTTACATCATGGTTCTTGTGATGCCGTTCTTGCAGGACTTGAACGCTGATATTGAATGCGAATTTCTTCTATTTTAGTCCTATAAGGACGAAAACGATTAATGAATCATTATCAATTGACCGTTGACAAATCAGCTATTTTCCATTTTACTACTGGTAAACGGCTGCTGATTCTAGAGTATCGAATACTTCTGCATATTTTTTATTATCTAAATATGGATTTGCTTTTCAATCGCACAATCGTAACTTTTACAATTAGGGATGTGAAACAAATATGTATTTATGGTGTAAGTTATTTACTTTTCACCAATTAGGGAAATAGGTTTTCAATCTTGTCAAACAACCTATTTTCTTTTGTCAAAGAATCATAAGCTTAAAAATATTCTTAACTACCAAAAAAGTCTGAAACTATTTCTCCATTTTTTGCCATTTCCACAATCCATAAATTCCTTGGAAAGTGAAAATGATACTTTTGATAATATAAATATAAATTCCTCGATACCAACCGAATATAATACTAAGGAGTTGCTGTAAAATTTGAAAATGCCAACCTTTGATATTGTCTTTGCCTAAAAAAATAGTTTTGCCAAGAATTGCCATCCAAAGTACAAGTTCGCTTAATGATTTGCCATCGAAACCCCTTAAAAAGAAAAGGCTGCCGAAAAAAACGAGTATTGCCAGTCTATCAAATCGTCGATGCCATTTGTGTTTGGGTGTATGAAATAAGACGAAATTTTTAATTCCTAAGACCGCCATCATCGTTTGATTTGTGACGGACATCCAAGAATCTTTAAAAATCAAAACGTAAATTAACATTACAGACGACAAAATATAAAACAGCCAACCGTTTTTATTTTTGTTTGCCAATAACTGATTCATTACAAAAGCGGTGAGTACGCTCAATAATTCCGCAAGGAATAAATCTATGGACGTGTACATTTTCAGGTGGTAGTTTCTGTAATAAATTCAAAAAGAGAATCGTAAGAGGACTTATACTGAACTTGATTCAGTAGTGAAGGTCGGAACGACGATTTCTCTTAGGTTTTAGCTAAAAGAAATCTAATTATCCCATCATCAATTGACCGCTATACACTTCCTCAATTTCATCCAACACACTATGAATATAATCAACTTCCATACTCGTCACCAATTTACTGCGGTACTGTTTTATATCTCGTAAACCTCGAAAGTAATTCGTATAATGACGACGCATTTCGACGATTCCCGTACGTTCGCCTTTCCATTCTAAGGAGTGAAGCAAATGCTGACGAGCGGCTTCGACACGTTCGCTGACCGTAGGAGGAGCGAGGAGTTCGCCCGTTTTTAAGAAATGTCTGATTTCTCTAAAAATCCAAGGGTTTCCGATACTTGCTCGACCAATCATAATACCATCGACCCCGTAACGGTTTTTATATTCCAATGCTTTTTGTGGAGAATTAATATCGCCATTCCCAAAAATCGGAATATGAATTCGTGGATTATCTTTTATTTTACCAATTTTTGTCCAATCCGCTTCCCCTTTATACATCTGCTTACGAGTTCGTCCGTGAATGGATAAAGCTTTGATACCAACATCTTGCAAGCGTTCGGCAACTTCTTCAATGAAAATAGAATTGTCATCCCAACCCAAACGAGTTTTGACGGTCACTGGCAAATTTGTTGAATCTACAATCGCTTTTGTTAAAGCAATCATCCTTGGAATATCTTGTAGAATACCTGCGCCAGCCATTTTACAAACCACTTTTTTCACTGGACAACCAAAGTTTATATCTAAAACTTCTGGTTGTGCTTCCTCTACCATTGCTGCTGCACGTTGCATAGATTCTAACTCTGCACCAAAAATCTGGATACCAATAGGTCGTTCATAATCGTAAATATCCAATTTCTGAAGACTTTTGGTAGCATCTCGAATCAAACCTTCTACTGAAATAAATTCTGTGTACAACATATCCGCACCTTGTTCCTTGCATAATGCACGGAAAGGTGGATCACTCACGTCTTCCATCGGTGCTAATAATAATGGAAATTCTCCTAATTCTATATTTGCTATCTTGACCATTTTCTTTCTAAAAGTAGCACCACTCTCCAGAGTGGCATTCAAAATAAATTATTATTAGATCACTCTGAAGAGTAATTTTATTTACAACAAAGGTACGAAGTAATCGTTAACTGAAAAGTCAAAATATTTGGGTCACCTGCGTTTAAATGTCATTATTGTGTCAATAGGATATTGTAAATTAGCCTTCTACTTTTCAATCGTTTAAAATACTAAACCCAAACTCGTTAGAAAAGTGGAAACAAAATAATTTAACTAATTCTAATACGTTCTTTTTTCTCGATAAGTAAGTTGGTCGGAAAAATAACTTTGCTATAATCGGTCGCTTATTTATTTCCATTTCTTAACCATAAAAATGATAGAAATGCGAATAGAAGTTATTGGTATAATCGCATAGCCTAAATTTTGTAGGGCTTTTCGAGTTTTGCCAATTTTTTTCTAAAAATGAAAATATTAATTGTTGCTAAAACCATAAATAGTAAGTCAATAAGAAACGATATATATTTCATTGAGTCTTCCGATCAAGGGTAAACGTGTCAAAATAGAATTGTGATTTTGGGTTGGCATTTTTGATTTTAATTTTCATTAAATCCTACCGTATCAAGAACGTGCTACCTTTATAAGTCACCACTCGTCCATCTTCAAACTGAACTTCTACTGACCAAATAAACATTCCACTGTTCATTGGTTCTCCTTTGAATGTTCCATCCCAACCGAAATTCGCATCATTTAAAGGTGTATTTTCTGCCAAGAAAATCAATTCTCCCCAACGGTCAAATACTTGGAAAGCGTTGACTTGCGTCGTTCCTTTTCCGCCTTGAATGTATAATACATCATTGTTTCCATCATCATTTGGTGTGAAAGCGTTGGCGACAAAAATCGTC
>Ga0209712_10002998_pt1 | contig 13797 bp, 13 predicted proteins | sample ArcOceMetagenome_FD_187443 | JGI IMG/M metagenome (GOLD analysis project Ga0209712, IMG submission 187443) | Marine eukaryotic phytoplankton communities from Arctic Ocean - Arctic Ocean - Greenland ARC118M Metagenome (SPAdes) (version 2) | ecosystem: Environmental > Aquatic > Marine > Oceanic...
ATATTTTTTATGAGCGAACATAAGCATATGACATGGACAGTTCATCGGCTTTACAGCAAATTCTTTCTTCTCAGAATTAGAGAAAAACATATCATCTTTATAATGTTCGTAGTGACCAGATGTTTTCCAAAGAGCTGTATCAAGAATTTGAGGAGTAATAACTTCTTTGTAATCAAAGATATTATAAATTCTTCTCATAAACTCTATAAGCTCATTATAAACAACAGTTCCTTTTGGTTCAAAGAATGGTGAACCTGGAGCTGCTGGATCAAAGTGAAATAACTCTAATTCTTTACCTAGTTTTCTATGATCTCTCTTTTTAGCTTCTTCTAAGAATCTTAAGTGTTCTTTTAATTTTTTCTTATCATCAAAGCTCGCAGCATATACTCTTTGGAGCATGGGCCTTTTTTCATCACCTCGCCAGTATGCACCAGCAGTATGAAGAAGCTTAAAGCTTGTTTGTAGTCTTCTAGTAGACTCAACATGTGGTCCACGACAAAGATCAATAAACTTATCGCCTTGAGTGTAGTATGATATTGGTTCACCTTCTGGCAGATCATTTATTAGTTCAATCTTATATTTTTGACCCCTTTGAGCGAAAATTTCTAAAGCTTCCTCTCTAGTGCATTCGAATCTTTCAACAGGATCATCTCTTTTAATGATCTCCTTCATTTTATCCTCTATCTTTATAAGGTCTTCATCATGGATTCTAGATTCCATATCAACATCATAGTAAAAACCATGTTCTATTGTTGGACCAATACCTAGTTGAACAGCCTCGGTTGGATACAACTCGCAAATGGCCTGTGCCATAACGTGTGCAGTTGAGTGTCTTAAAGTATCCAAATCAATTTTACTCATTTGAGCTTTCCTTTGTTCTAAACATAGAAATTAATATTAAGAACTTAAAGTAGCATATTACTCAATGTTTAATCAACGTTTTATCAGGTGGTTAGGTTTTTAAAGCTATATATTTGAATGTAAGATTTTCATGCTGTTTTACTAACTAAAAGCAATTTGTTTAAATTTTATATTGTAAGTTTTTTTGTGCTTAATTCGGTAACCCTCCGAAAATAAGAGGTTTTTATTTATGTCTATAGAATTCTTTTGTAAGAAAGTAAGAAAGTTTTAACTAATTTATCTATGTTTTGCCTATAATTGAGGATTTTACATTATGCGAAAGCTGTTGTAAGTTTTGCAAAATTGATGGGGTAACAACAATTAATAGGGATAGGTCTTATGGAAACTGTAAATTTAAACGTAAATTTAAGCAGTACAGAAAAAGAAATGAGAGAGCAGCTACAAGAAAGGTTTATGGCCAGAACATCGCTTTTAGATGAAACGGATAGAACCTATATCGATCTCGGAGATACTGAAAGAACTCTTGGTCAAGGCTATTATAGACTTGGAAAAATCTATTATGACAAAGCTGATTTAGGTAATGCTGAAGATTATTTTTTAAGAGCACTTGATAAAACTGTTTATCCCAGAGATGGATTTGCAATGTTAAAGATCTATGGATTTTTAATACGTATTTATTCAGAGTCGTTACAAGAAACAGAAGCTGGAAGATATATTTCATTTGCTGAAGAACTAGTGGAGAAGTTTGGTAGAGATTTAGGTTCACTTGGATCAGAATACTTCTATAATGTAGGAATGGTTTTCACTTATAAAGGTGATTTTGAAAAAGCTCTTGAGCATTTCAAACTATCTTACCAAAAAGCACAAACAGAAAATGAGCCAGAGCTAATCGCAAAAGCCTTATTTTCAATCGCAAATGCTTCATACCATTTAGAAAGATATACAGAAGCTTTAAATCACTTGGATCAATTAAAGCAACTTTTAAATATTCTTAAGAAAGGATACTTAAAGGGAAGTATGCATATGCTTTATGGGAACATTTATAAAGATATAGCTCGATACGACGAAGCAACTGAAAACTTTGATATTGCTATCACTTTACTACAACAAAAAAACTGCTGGAACCTATTTGGATATATTCTTTTAGGAAAAGGTATCGTTCTTAAGAAAATGGGAGAGTTTAACCAAGCTCTTACATTATTTAAATTAGGACGAAATACAATTAATTCTGATTATAGAAGATTAAGAGAATTATTCTCTTCTCAGGTTGAAGATGTAAATGACTCGAGTGTTGATCTATACCTTGATCGCCACAATAGAGTTATTCATGAGAAATCTCTTGGTACAATCGACTTTAAACATAGATTTGTTCTTTTAGAGATTTTATTCCTATTAGCAAGAAGCCCAGGTGATAGTTTTAATAAAGATGACCTGGCCAGATCTATTTGGAAAGATGAATACAACCCACTAATTCACGATAAATTAATTTATACAAGTATTAGCCGTTTAAGAAAACTTATTGAGCCTAAAGGGGCTTCAAGAAAGTATATTCTTCGTGGTAAAGACGGATATACATTTAATCCAAGAGTTAATGCCCGTTTCCATAAAGAAGATGATTCATCTTCAAGAAAAATTATTGGAAACATTGAAATTAGCTCACCTGTCTAATAGAGTTAAATAATGAAAAACATCAGTTTTATAGTCCTCCTAGTAATATTGGGAGGACTTTTTATTTTTAACGGCAATATCAACGCCAAAACAACAGATAAAAAGATATCTTTTCAAAATGTATTCTTATATAAAATTAATGACTTTGTTTATTCTATGCAAGATTTAATAAAAATAAATAAAGAGCTAAACTCACTAAAATGCTTATATGAAGATTCAATTCTAACAGAAGTGTTCAAAGAAGTTGTTGTTATACAGGGCTCTTCAAAAGTTTTTGCATTTAAAGACTACACTAAAGTAAAGTATTCTAAAAAACAGATTGATACCTATCAACAGTTTATCTTATATTCTAAACTCTATAGTTATGTTGAGTCACACAAAGTATCTATCAAACAGGCCGTGGTTAAGGCATTTTATCTTGCATCAAGAAAGATGAACTGTTCTGATAATATCTTTTTAAGCTCTACAAAATTCACAAAATCATTCAATGAAATTATGCGACTTGAAATCTTTTTGCGAACAAGATTTATTCCAGAGGCAAGGGGAAATAAACGTAATAAAAATACAAAGAAAGATTTTGCCTTGGCCGTTTCAGGTATAAAAACGTTATTGAAAACTATTAATAAACAGATTTCAGAAGAAGTTTATTGGTAATGAATATAAGCTCTTCAAATTGCGATAATTTCAAACTAACAGAAGACTTGAAAACTCAAATTATAAAAATGGATAGAGAGCACTTTCCATATCCTTGGACTAGTTCCCAGTGGGAAAGCCTTTTTAATAAAGATAAAAACTATATAACTTTGTGCACCAACAATGATCTTCTAACTGGTTTTTCGCTGTTTGAAATAAATCCATTTGAAGAAATGGCTCATTTATACAAAATATGTGTTGATCCAGCGTACAGAAATCAGAGTATTGCTAAGAAGATGCTCAATAAATCAGGTGAAGATTTCAACCAGCTAAAACTAAAGAGTATATTTTTAGAAGTTGCAGCTAATAATGATGATGCGGTTAGTCTATATACAGGCTTTGGTTTTAATAAACTTAACATCATAAAGAAGTTTTATTCTGATGGATGTGATGCTGTTGCGATGCAAAAGAGACTTTGAGAAAACTTGTCAAATCTAATCAAACTTGATATGAATTCAAACTGTTATAAAAAGTTAATCGTTAATGTTGGGGTGGTTTATTAATCCATCCTTTTTTTTTATAGGTGTTATGGAATTATTTAAAAAGCGAACAGGGCTAGAAGAGAAGTTTTACCAAGCATGTGAAACTGTAACTGTCGAGCATGACTACGTTATTTACGACATGGATTATATCCAGGGCTCAAGTACTGTTAGGCTTTTCATAATGAATCCAGAAACTAAAACAGCAGTAATCGAAGACTGTATCAAAGTTGATAGAGGCTTGAGTCCATTTTTTGAAGAAGATTGGGTTCCAGAAGATGTTGTTTTAGAAGTGTCTTCTCCTGGTGTTTATAGAACTTTAAAAACCAAAGAAAACTTCGAAGCTGTCGTTGGTGATCTTATCAACTGTACAATTTCTGGAAGTTTAAATGAAGAACTAGTAAAGGATGCGCCTAAAGCTATACAGAATGAAAAGAGCTTCAGAGGTATTTTAAAAGAATTTAATGAAGAAAAAATATTATTAGAAATAGATGGATTTGAATTACCGCTTACAATTGAACAAATTAAAAAAGCAAATTTAGACCCGGAATTATAGAAGAGGAGATTACGTGAATTTTTCAGAACTAGGTAAAGTAATTGAACAACTAGGAAAAGATCGTGGAATACAAAAAGAAGTTGTAATTGGAGCTATTGAACAAGCGTTCATGGTAACTGCTAGAAAAAAGTTTGGTATTCAAGGTGAGTATGAAGCAAGATATAACCAAGAAGATGGCGAAATTGAAATTTTTCAATATAAAAATGTTGTTGAAGGTGATGTAAAAGATCCTATCGTTGAAATCAATCATGATACTGCAAAAGAATTAGATGAAGAATGTGTTATTGGTGACCAGTTAGGTATTAAACTTGATGACCCAAAATTCACAAGAGTAGATATTCAAACTGCTAAGCAAATCATATTCCAAAAAGTTAGAGATGCTGAAAGAGAAATTCTTTTTGCTGAATTTAAGCATAGAGAAGGTGAGCTAATCACTGGAATCGTTAGAAGATATGAAAGAGGTAATGTTATTATCGATTTAGGTAAAGCAGATGCTATCTTAACTAGAAAAGAAATTATCTATGGTGAACAATTTAAAACTGGAGATAGAGTTCAAGCTTATCTTTCAGAAGTTGTTATGACTAATAGAGGACCAGAGATTAGAGTTTCTAGAACAAGTCCTATGTTTTTAGTTAAATTATTTGAAGCAGAAGTTCCTGAGATTCAAGATGGAACAATTGAAATTAAAGCAGCTGCAAGAGAGCCAGGTCATAGAGCTAAGATTGCTGTATCAACTGTAGATAGAGATATTGATCCAGTTGGAGCATGTGTTGGTATGAAAGGATCTAGAGTTCAAAATATTGTAAATGAACTTCAAGGTGAAAAAATTGATATCGTTAAGTGGCATGAAGAAGTAACTGTGTTTGTTAAAAATGCATTAGCTCCTTCTGAGATCACTTCAATAAATATGAATAAAGAAGATCATATCCTTGACGTAATTGTTGAAGAAGATCAGTTGTCTTTAGCAATTGGTAGACGTGGTCAAAATGTTCGTCTCGCTGCAATGTTATCTGGATGGAAAGTAAATATTATTTCTAAATCTAAGTTACAAGAAAAAGTTAGAGTTGCAGTTGAAAACTTAGTTCAACTTGGAACTGTAGCAGAGGCAACAGCTCAAATGTTTGTTCAATCTGGATATATGTCAGTAGTTGATTTAAGTGCAGCAGAAGCAGAAGAAATTCAAAAAGCAGTTGAGTGCACACCGGAAGATGCATTAGCAATAATAGCTGAAGCAGTAGCAGCAATTGAAAACCCTGACATTGAAAATGAGCCAGCGGAAGAAGATGAAATTATTTCAGCTTCAGCTGTACCATCACAAAGAATGGGAATGATTAAGGATTCAGGATCAACAGGTGCTGAAGGTGAAGAAGGCGATAAATTCTCTGATGCTGAAAGAAGATTAAGAGAAGAACTAGCAGCTTTTAAATTAAAATAATTGAATAGTTAATTATAACTGGAGTAGTAAATGCCTAAAAAAGTATTCGAACTGGCAAAAGAAATTGGTGTTGGAGCTATTGATTTAGTTGAGCAGCTGAAAGGCCTAGGACTAAACGTTAGAAACCATATGGTATCTTTATCTGATGAAGAGATAGAGAAAGCTATAGCCGGACTTGCGCCTAAAGAAGATGTGACGAAGAAAAAAGTAACTAAAAAGAAAGTAGCGAAGAAAAAAGCTGCTAAGAAAGTAGTTAAAAAAGTCACAGCTGCAGATGTTGAAGGGCCAGTTGTTACTGAAGTGGATGAAGTCGTTGTAAAGTCTGATAAGCCAAAAACGGTAACAAGAAAGAAAGTTATTAAGAAAAAAATTGATATGTTTGTGGAGGAAAAGCCACAAGGACTTCAAGTTGTTTCTAGACCAGAAGTTGAAGAAGAAGTTGTTGAGGCTGCGGCTACAACAGAAACTAAAACTGAAACGGAACCTGGAAGTGGGATCTTTAAAGAAAAGATGCATACCTTCACACCCATTTTTACACCTGAAGCTAAAAAGAAAGAAGATAAGCCTACGACGACTGCTGGTACAAGTGCAAAACCTGAGCGAACTAGAGTTGCCGGAGCTCCTGATGCAGTTGCTGGAGCAGCTGATCAGAAAAAGAGAATGGGAGACTTAGCTTCTATTGTTGCAAAGAAAGGTAAAGTTAAAGATCTTACTATGGTAAGAGCAGATGAGTCACTTAAGCTAGCTACTGTTGTTACTGGACGCCAGATTTATACTCCTATGAAAAGAAAGAGAATCTTTAGTGGAGCAACTAGGAAAACTGAGATTACAGAAGTAAAAGACTCTAAAAGAGTTGTTCATGTATTTGGAGTAGTTACTGCTTCAGACCTTGCAGATAAATTAGCTCAGAAATTTGATATTTTTCAAAACAATGCTCTGAATTTTAACTTACTTATTAAAAAAGATGATTATATTGGTGTTAAGTTAGCTAGTGAATTATCCGCTCAGTATGGTTATAGAGTTGAAAATAAAGCTTTTGATGAAGATAAAGTAATTGGAATAGAGGCTAAAGAAGAAAAGTCTCACTTACCACTTAGAAACTCAATCATTACAATCATGGGTCACGTTGATCATGGTAAAACAACTCTATTAGATAATATTAGAAAAACAAAAGTAACTGCTGGTGAAGCCGGTGGAATCACTCAGCATATTGGTGCTTATTCAGTTAAAGTTGGCAAGTCGACACTTACTTTCTTAGATACTCCAGGTCATGCGGCTTTTGGATCAATGAGACAAAGAGGTGCTGACGTTACTGATATCGTTGTATTAGTTGTTGCTGCTGATGATGGTGTAATGCCACAAACAAAAGAATCAATTAAATATGCAAAAAAAGCTGGATCTCCAATTATTGTTGCAGTTAACAAAATGGATAAAGACGGTGCGACTCCAGATAGAGTTAAGCAAGAGCTTACTGAATTTGAATTAGTTTCTGAAGACTGGGGAGGGGATACAATGTTTGTTCCAATTTCAGCTCTTACAGGTGACGGTATTGATAACTTATTAGAATCAATTAAACTTCAAGCTGAAATGATGGACCTTCGTGATGATGATAAAGGTAATGCTGAAGGAATGATTATTGAGTCTAAGATAGAAACTGGTCGTGGTCCTGTAGCAACTGTATTAGTTCAAAAAGGTACTCTGAAAAAAGGTGATGCAGTTGTTTGTGGTGAAAACTACGGGCGTGCAAGAAGCTTAATGGATACTACTGGTAAAACTATTCAAAGTGCAGGACCTTCAATTCCTGTTCAAATATTAGGATTTAATACTGTTCCTAGTCCAGGTGACACTTTGAATGTTATTAAAAACGAAAGAGAAGCTAAAAAAGTTGTTGAAAATAGAATTGCTGAAAGACAGAAATTAGAAAATGCTAAGAAGCCTACTGTTGCTTCATTAGAGGATTTCTTTGCAGCGACGCCAATTGGTGATCAAACAGAGAAGAAAATTCTTAACTTAGTTGTAAGATCAGATGTTCAAGGTTCTTTCGAAGCAATTAGAGATGCCATTGAAAGTATTGGAAACGATGAAGTTGGTGTTGAAGTATTAGCTGGTGGAGTTGGAGCAATAACTGATAATGATGTTCAGATGGCAAATAATGCTAATGGATATATTATTGGATTTAATATGCGTCCTGTCACTTCAGCTAGAAAAATGTCTGAGAACTTGGGTGTTGAGATTAGAACTTACTCGATTATCTATGAGCTAATAAATGATGTTACTATGGCCGTAGAAGGAATGCTTGAGCCAGAGAAAATTGAAAAATATATCGGTCGTGCAGAAGTTAGAGATACATTTACTATTCCTAAAATTGGTACCGTTGCAGGTTCTGCAGTTATCGATGGTAAGATTGAAAGAGGATGTAATATTCGTCTTCTTCGTGAAGGTAAAATCATGTATGATGGTAAACTTTCAACTCTTAAGAGATTTAAGGATGAAGTTAAAGAAGTGGCTAACGGATATGAATGTGGTATGGCACTTGAAGGCTATGACGACATTAAAGCTAACGACTTAATTGAAGCGTACTTACTTGAAGAGAAAAAGCGTAAGCTTGAATCTGACCAAGCATTCTAATGGCCAGAAAAAAAAGTAATACAAATTCAAGAGAACTTTATCAAGAAAAAATAAAAAATGAGTTAAATGTACTCCTTAGACGAGAGATATCAGATCCTCGTCTAAGCTTATGTTCTGTTACTCGTGTTGATCTAAATCCTGATTTTTCTACAGCAGATGTCTTTTGGGACACTTTTGATGCAAGTAAAAGAGGAGATATCAAAAAAGCTATTGAAGGTATTAGTGGAAGAATGAGAACTCTTCTAGCTAAAAACCTTGATGTTAGGCATACTCCTATATTAACCTTTCTTTATGATTCACAGTTTGAAGATGAATTAAGAATAACTGCGCTTTTAGAAAAAGCTAAGTCGGATGAAGAGTAAATATCAATCTCCTTTAATTTTCAATGTATTCAAACCACCTCGGATGTCTTCATACGATGTTGTTAGGCATTATAAGCGTAATCTACCTAAAGGTTTTGGGAAGATAGGACACTTTGGAACACTAGATCCATTTGCTAGTGGTGTTTTAATGATAGGAGTTAATGGAGCTGCTAAGCTTAATGACTTTATTCATGAAATACTGCCTAAGACTTACCTAGCAATAGGAAAGCTTGGAGTTGAGACTGATACAGGAGATTTAACCGTTGAGCCATCTCAGCTAGATGATTCAGAGTACTTGAAAAAGGAAATCTCTCAATTCTCAATTCCTTTTATTCAAGACTTTATCGAAAAGAGATTCATAGGCGAGTATATGCAAGCACCTCACAAATATTCGGCAGCAAAATTTGAAGGGAAAGCATTACATAAGTGGGCACGAGAAGGTGTCGAAATAAAGAAAGATCAAAAAAAACGATTCATCCATAAAATAGAAGTTGTTAAGTATAACTTCCCATATCTTACAATAAGATTTGAAGTTAGCTCTGGTACTTATATCCGTACTTTATTCTCAGACTGTGCCAACTCTCTTGGAACAATTGGAACTCTAGTCTCTCTTGTTCGTGAAAAAGTTGGAGGTTGTACCGACAAGAACTATATAAAGAAATCAAACTGGCCTGATGGTGAGGATTGGGATCTAGATCAGTTTGGTCAAAAAGTTGATGATGTATTAGCTCTTGGATCAATTCTCTTTGCAGAAAAAGAAGCTAAGCTTTATTCAAATGGAGTCGTCTTAAAGTCAGATCGTGCGCAAAGTATAGAAAAAGAAGGTATCTCAAAAGAATATTATTGGGTACGAGATTTAGAGAGGAATATTTTGGGTCTAGCAAAAATTGAAGATGGTGTTGTAAAAGTAAAGTTTAATTTATCTTCAAACTAATCTATAAACTATTTGATTTTCTCTTGTAATAAATTACTTTGCATTAAGCTTTGAAGAGCTTGTTTGTTTTCTTCCCAAATACTTTTTAAAGAAATTTTATCATTTAACACAGGACATTCAAAAGTTAAGACTCCTGCACCAAACTTTTCTGGAACATAGCATCCAAGAGATCCTGGAGTTGGATAACCTACATCAGGTGCAGTTTCATATTCATTGTGACTAGAAAGATAGTTGGCGATATCTTCAATGTTTCCATTGAAATTTAATAGCGGTTTCCATGAATGAAATGATAATACTAAACCAGGCTTGAACTTATTAAATAATTTATCTAAAAACTTATTTTCTGGTTCACTTAGAGCTTCTTTCCCAGGGAAATATTTTTCTTTTTTTGCTGTTCCGACCCAATTATTAGAAGGGTAGTTTCTATTCAAGTCTACGGCGTGAGAGTTAACTCTGGAAGAGTTTCTATAACCATCAGGGTTCAAAACGGGAACAACTACAATTGGTAATTCTCCGAGAGCATGTTCATCTTTTAGCCAATCAAATAATTGCTTTAGTACGTATACACCCTCCACTTCATCCCCGTGGGTTCCGGCTAAAAGATAAAGGTATTTATCTGCTTTTACATCAGTTTTAAAAGCAGTTATTTCCATGCCTTCAACAGATTTTCCTGATTCAAGTTCAACAAAAATCATTCTAATTCCTTTTTTCTTTCTTTATGAATATATATTGCTGATTGTCCTGGAGTCTCTTCAACTTCTATTTCTAGTTGAGAGAATTCAAAGTTAAATCTCTCTTTAGTGAGACTTCGTATTCTGTCACAAATATATATTGCTAATCTTTCAGAACTTGTATTTAAAATCGGTAATAATAAAACATCTGCTTTCGGAATACTAAACAGTGATTCATCAGGTGTGATAATTTTATAGTTCATATTGTCTTCATGAATTTGTAAGTCCTTATTATCTTTTGGTATCAAAAGTTTGTGGTCTAGAGAGTCACAAACTTCTCTAACTATTGGTTTGATATCTAAAAAATCAAAAACAACATCTGCTTTTAGTTCAGGAGCTTCACCCTTTAACATCACTCTATAATTATGGCCGTGAAGAGGCTCTCTTGTTCCATCATCAAAAAGTAAAAAATGAGATGAAGCAAAATTAAAGTATTGTTTATAAACTTTGATAGAAAATCTATTATCCAAAATAACTCCATATCTATTACACAAACTAAAAATTTAGTTCCCAAGATTAGTATATTCTAAGAGCCTTTGGAAAGTTTATTTTTACGTTTAACGCAGTGTGAAAACTGTAATCTTTGCCAAAGGCGTGAGTATTAGATATTTTTGAGTCCTGAACACATGGGGATTTAATGAAAAAGAAATTATATAGATATTTAGCCGAAATTAATTTGGCCCTAGGAGACACATCTCCTAAAGACGCAATTAGTCAGCTTGAAGCCGCTATTTCCTCTATTGAGGAGAAAGTGATTAATGAAATGAGCTCAAATAAATTTGAAATACCCAAAGAAATGCAAAATATGGATAATGGTTTTGTCTTATACTCAGATGGTGCTTGTAGGGGAAACCCTGGTCCTGGCTCTTATGGCTGCTTTGTTCAAGATACCTTGGGGAATATTGTATTTGAGCATGCTGAAGTTTTTGAACATACAACAAACAACCGTATGGAGCTTCTTGGTATAATAAGTGGCTTAAAAGTATTAGGGCAAAACCTAAATGAAAAAGGAATGTCTATTGCTGATATAAATGTATTGGCCGTTACTGATTCAAAATACGTAGTCGATGGCATAACGAAATGGGTGGATGGATGGAAGAAAAGAGGCTGGAAAAAAGCTGATAAGAAACCACCTGAAAATGTAGAACTTTGGAAGCAGCTCGACCTTTTAAAAGATAAAGTAGGAATTATAAACTTTGCATGGGTTAAAGGGCATTCTGGACACCCTCAAAATGAGCACTGTGATCAGTTAGCAAATGCAGCATTAGATAATAATGGTTATTAAATTTCTAATTTTATTTTGTATTGTCTTCAAATCTTATTCTTGTGAAATTAATTCAAATAAAAACATTTACTCGCTTTCTTCACCAATAACTCTTCTTTTAGAGGAATTAGAGCTCCTTGGCTCAAAGAGTATATCTGCCATATCAATCTTTCATCCTGTCTTAAATTATTCGGGAAAGAAATTAGCAGGTGGAGTCTTCTTAACTGAGAAAGCCTTTAAAGATAAGACAGATTCAATAATCTTTTTTGATGAAAGCAAAGATTTAAAAAGAAATTTATCAAAACTAGAGAACTCAATCGTTATAGAAGTCATTTCAAGAGACTTGGGATCATTTGAAGCTTATGAGCTATCTAAGAAAATGATTAAACCATATTTAAAGAACTGTAAAACTAAGCTCGCACTGGTCGATAAGAGAGTTAATCTAATTAAGAGAAGCTTAAACAAAATTGATCTAAAACCAATTGTTTTTTACCTTAGCCATTTCTCGAAGTCGTTAAAAAGACCAAATCTTGTTATTGTTAACGATGGTTTCGTTAAATCCTTAATCACTATATCTAAAATCAAGACTTATCCAAGTACTCTGGGCTATGTCAATTGGTCTGGAAGGATTATGAACAACTTAAAAGATAGTCATATTCATGTTGGTGTTGAAGATAATAAAAATGAAAAATTAGAGTTTAAGAAATTATCAAATAATATTTTTAATACTTCTTATAGAGGAGCGTTATCTCCAGGTATAAGACAAATATTCTTTCTAGAGAAGCTAATTCCTAAATTACTTTAATTTTGCCATACAAAAATCTAACACTTACTATAATAGAATATGGAAATTCAATTTAATACAAATTTATCTGTAAATGGCCTTGTGGTTAAAGGCTCTTTAAATCTTAAAAAAGGTTTGAATATTTTAACCGGAAGAAACGGCCTTGGAAAATCAACTCTTTTTCATTTCATCAAAAATAATAAAAATGAATATTTTGGTAAGAATCATTTATCTTTTATGGATCAATTTCCCCTAATGCCCCTTAGTGAATTAAGAGTTAAAGATATTTTTAAAATCCTAAAAGAAGATATCTCTTATTTTGATGAAAAGAGGTTAGAGGTATTAATAAGCCTTTTTCATTTTAATTCGTTATTATCACGCTCTGTTCAACTTCTTAGTGGAGGCGAAAATCAAATATTAAAATTTATTCTTGCTTCATCTCAAAAAACAGACTTTTACTTTTTTGATGAACCTTTGCAGTATCTTGATGGTGATAATCTTAAGCTGATTATCGATCAAATAAAGGCTCTTGCTAGCACATCAACAGTAGTTCTGATTGAGCATAGAAAAGAGCACTTAGCTAGTTTAGATGCTAATTGGATTGAAATGGTTAAAGAGAAAAATGCAATTACTATTGGAGAGCATCTTGGAGTTTGATTTATTAAGAGTCGTTCTATCATTCTTAGTTGGTTTTTTTTTAATGATATCAGGAAGTCTTTCTCAAATCGTAACAAATAACAAACTTGCTTCGCCTTCAACACTAGGCTTTGATGGCTTTTCTGTATTAACAATTCTAATTGCTCAATTTGGAATCACTCTACTTGGTTATAGTTTATCTTTAGAAGTAAGCTCCTTTATTATTTTCATTTTTATCTGGGGATTAGTTAGTTTTAAAGTATTAAATCAATATAAAGAAACACAAAGAGTAACTATTCAAAATAGTATGCAAAAAGTCATTTTAATCGGGATAGGATTTAATTTACTGGTTGGAGCAATCTTTTCAATTATTCAATTTTTATTTATGGCCATGAATATGGATTTTCCAAGTGGGCTATGGTTTGGAAATTTTAGATTTGTTAGTGCAGAAGTCTTAGTCGTTTATTCAATTGTTTTTATTCTCTTACAAATTATAATTTTTAACTTATCCAAAAAACTCCGAATTATTGCTGTTGGAAATGATTTTGCACAAGGACTTGGAGTGGATGTTCTGAAAGTTCAAAAACTTGCTCTTTTAGTATCGTTATTTTTAACGGGATTAGTTATAAGTTTTTTTGGCGTTTTCTCCTTTTTAGCTCTTATATTTCCTCATATTATTAGAATGCTTCCATTTTTTAAGTATAATGTTAAAAATGAATTATATTATGGTCCATACTTAGCCGGATTGTTTTTGTCGGGTTTGGAT
>Ga0209712_10003004_pt1 | contig 13785 bp, 12 predicted proteins | sample ArcOceMetagenome_FD_187443 | JGI IMG/M metagenome (GOLD analysis project Ga0209712, IMG submission 187443) | Marine eukaryotic phytoplankton communities from Arctic Ocean - Arctic Ocean - Greenland ARC118M Metagenome (SPAdes) (version 2) | ecosystem: Environmental > Aquatic > Marine > Oceanic...
TACCCCTTGAGGTACTTTATCGCGTCCAAATAATAAAACCCCTAAAAATGAAGCTTCTAAAAAGAAGGCCGTCAGCACTTCATAACTGAGTACCGGGCCAAGAAAGTTTGCCGTGGCATAGGAGAAGTTGCTCCAATTGGTACCAAATTGAAACGACATAACAATGCCGGAAACAACGCCAATACCAAACACAACAGCAAACACTTGAATCCAGAACTTTGAGAGTTTTAACCATACGGGGTTACCCGTTTTGAAGTGCAGGGCTTCAAAGCCCGCAATGGTACTGGCCAGCCCGATTGTGAAAACGGGAAAGATTGCATGAAAGCAAACAACAAAGGCGAATTGTATTCTAGAGAGTATGAGCGGATCTAATTCCATAGCGGTTCCTGTTCATATTTTAGTAGTTGCACGTGTAATAGCTTAGCGTAATGCATAAACCGCTCCAATTTTTTTAAAGTGAAAGTATTCAAATTATTTTTGGTGAGCGCAGTTAGGTGCTTATTCAGGTAAGGCAATTATATTTGATAATTACCCCTATATATTATGTGTTTAGGCGTTTTATATGGCAGTTTCAGCGATTAAAGTATTAAGCGTCTTTAGTTTTATCATAATAAGATACAGGTAAATGCTGCTGACGGTAGAGAGGAGTAAGATAGGAATACACTGAGTGGCCATCAAGAAAATGTCAGATATGGCATATGTTAGTGTCATATTTGACAGAATTTGGTTTTTCTAACACGACGTTCAGGGCTCTCTTTGCACTATACATGACGCAGGGGTTAAACCTTATAATATGAGGCGCAAAGTCTATTTAGCCCCATATTATGTTGGCCTATAGCAGGCCTTGCGGTTTGGATGTGGGTGTTTTAGTTAGTCTATATCGGAGTAAGCTAAACCAAAGTTAAGTGCTGTTGGTCGAGTGTAACAGGTGGTTTTTTCGGTCGAAATAACTTGCCCGCCTGAAGTGGTTGTTTCAGTTGTGACAATTGTATATGTATCGTCACCGCAGTCTGCTTGAAGAGCGCTACCAAAAAATAATTCGCCATCTTGAATATAGGCAATATCGTACTTAACTGCGTTTTCATCACGATCGTATGTAAAGTTTATTTGATAAGCTTCTGACCCTCCCTCACTTATAATCGATTCATCCAAAATTTCAAAGCTTCCTGAAGACTCATCTAATTGGTAAGTACCATCGTCATTCTGAATGGAAATTAATTCTTTAAAATCATTGCCGCTAAATTCATAAATGATATCTGAGGTTTTATTGCTTTGTGAGTCAATGAACTCTGCCGATTGCCAAGTGCCCTGAAGAAAGGTTGAGTCTTCCTCTTCTGTGGTGCACCCAAATAGGCAAAGAGGAGAGAGTAAGAAAAGCGCTTTTATAAGTTTCATGATACTGCTGCCAATAAAAAAGCCCATTGTAACCTAATGGGCTTTTGAAAAAAGTGAACGTGCTTTAATAACCAGTAATGAAATGTAAAGCCTCTTTAGTGCTTAACCCGGAGGCCACTGCAGCGTACGACCGCCAATCACATGGTAATGCAGATGGAATACACTCTGGCATGCCCCTTTACCATTATTCACCACCAAACGAAAGGCCTCGCCAATGCCTGCATCCTCTGCCACTTGATTGGCCACTAGATTTAAGTGGCCAAGCACGCTTTTATCCGCCTCGGTGGCATCACACAGTCGAGGTATGGGTTTTTTTGGAATCACTAAAATATGCACTGGTGCACAAGGGTTAATATCCTTAAACGCTAAGCACAGGTCGTCTTCGTAGACGATGTCCGCGGGAATCTCTTTGTCGATGATCTTGCTAAAAATCGTCGGGTCACTGGGCATAGGCTTTTGCATCATGCTACTCCTGATAAAGGGTTATTTTGCTTTCGATAAATTATCGCGCAGGCTGGCCATGTCTCTTAATCGATTAAACCAAAAGGGGGCACCAAGTGAGATCAATATACTGCTAAATATAATCCCTAGCCAATGGCCTATAGTTGCAATGTTTAATGAAAAATAATACTCCGGCCACTGCTCAGGGGTAATTTCAAACATTAATGCGCTGAGTTGGGGTTGTATTTGAATATCTAAGGATTCGCTGGATGGCTCGAGATTCAACTGTTGAGATAGGGTGTTGGCTTGTTGTCGAAAGGCACTGTCATGATTGAACTGGTTGAGAAGTGAGAAGCAATTGAGCTGGAAAACAAAGCAAATTAAGAATGCGAGAATAATACTGAGTTGATGCATCCATTGTTTAAATCGCTGGCTCATGATCACTTCAAGGGTTTCAAAGTGATCGAGTATTTTTTGCTTAAGCTGTTCTTTTTCCTCAATGCTCACATCTTTTGTATTACTGATTAATGATATGAGATCTTGTCGGCCGATATTGGTGAGTTTTAACTTGTTGCCAGGTACATCTAAAGGCAAAGCCGTTGCGTACAAGGTGCTAGGAAAGCGTTTATCAAAGTGATCAAGAATGGTTTGAATAACCTTGTGTTCAACAAAGTCCATATTCTGAAAAAACTGAGTGAGTACGGTTTTAAGATTTTTAAAGCGCAAATTGAGTGCAGCTTGAGCGCCTTGCACCAATGCGGTTATCAACAAGCTAAACAGCAGCATAACCGCAATAAAACCAATGAGAATACCCAGTACGTCCATTAACATGGTGATTTCCTTATGATCATAAATGGCGGCAAGTATGCCAGCGTATGGGGTTGCGCACTAGTGATTGCTCACACTGTAAGATGAGGTTGTCTTCGCGGGTCAATATTCTGTGCTAGATTAGCCTTGTTCTGTATTTGTGCGCACATTAGTATCATCCGTCAAATGTATACAGGGTAAAGATTTATGCCAGTCAATGATGCTTGTTTAGAAAGCAGGCCAAACGTAGCGGTTATTGGCGCGGGGTTGGCGGGTTTGTCAGCGGCATGGCTATTAAGTAAGCAATATCATGTCACCTTGTATGAACGCCATGAAAAAGCGGGCATGGGTGTATTTACATCGGATTACTCGTCAAATGGCATCCATAGTCGTATCGATATTCCTTTAAGAATCTTCACACCCAATTATTATCCGAGTTTGTTTGCCTTATACGACTATTTGGATATTGAAATGGAGGCCAGCGACCATGCTGCCGTCTATCAATACTTATTGCCAAACCAAACCATTGAGCCTTTTTTCCAGTATAAAAATAGTAAATGTCTTGGATTTAAATTCAGCTTTCTTGCTCTGAATACTTTGAATTACAAAGGGCTTGTACTGACCTTGGCTCAATATCGTTTTTTTAAGACGATTCAATATGATGTAAAACACAGTGATGATTTATCAAGTATCACGTTCAGTGAATATTTAGGCGAGAAAACTTTTAACCCTCGGTTCATCAATGAAATGCTGATGCCAGCATTAGCGGTGACGCTTACATGCGACTTTGAGTCGGTTGGTCAGTACCCTGCGGATTTAATTTTAGATTATTTAACCTGTGGCGTGATGCAAGAAGGCATCGTTCGAGCAAAGCAAGGTGTTGATGGAATTGTGCCAAAACTCACACAGGGCTATGACGTCAAATGTGCCCATGAAGTGGTTTCGATTCAGTCACAACAAGATACTGTGCTTTTGACAATAAAAAACAACATATTAGATGAGCAGTTCGAGAAAGCATTCGACCATGTGATCGTTGCCAGTCAAGCGGATATCGCCGCTAATATGTTATCGTTTAGTGCTGGGGCGTTTGATCAGCAATCGGCATTGCTAAAGCGTATCCCTATGGAAACTTCCCGCATGGTGTTGCATACGGATACGAATTTAATCAGCAATACTAAACGGGCCAGTCCAGAGAGTTATCTGTTAGCCGATTCTGAATCCCGTGCTGCCACCACTGTGGACTTAACCAAAGCATTTAGTAGCTATCAAGATCAACAGCCCGTTTTTCAAACGTGGCACCCCATTAAACAGCCTGCACCCTCATCTGTCATTGCTCAGGCGGATTTTACACGTCCATTGGTTACCTTAGACAGTCGTGAAGCGGTGGCGGAGTTACAAGCGCTCAATACCCATAGCCGGGTTAAAATATGTGGCTCGTACATGGCGAATCGATTTCCATTATTGGACGCGGCGGTGGAATCCAGTGTCACGATGGCACGCCAGATGGGTGTTGAAATTCCTTGGGAATCTAAGCTTGAAGATACAGGCAATACTGAATCTGCAGCCACAGTATGAAAGGTATTCCCAAACATGAATGGCCTGCCGATTTGGGTGATGAGTTTCATGACTTACAAGAGCTTGCCCTAAATACGGACTTTGAAACGGGTGAATTAAAGGGCAGTTGGGGAAATTTAGGTTATTGGTACAACGAGCAAGGTGACCCTCTTCATGGCTATAGTGATGCTGCGCAACAGTTGGCCCATGCTCTGGGTAAGTTTGCCAATTTATCATCCAATCAAACGGTGCTTGATTTAGGCTATGGCTGTGGTGATCAGGTCATTCATTGGCATCAAGCCTTCTCCGTGTCTTGTGTTTATGGTGTGAATTTGTCGAAGATTCAAACCGAGTATGCGCAGAAAAAAATGCAAGTATGGGGCATTGCAGAAAATGCTCATCTTAAACAAGGTAGCGCTGCCGACCCTCAAGCATGGTATGAATTTCCTCGTGATTTTGATCGAATCATCGCATTGGACTGTGCCTACCATTTTTCCAATAAACTGCAATTCTTCCAATTGTGTGCTCATCAGTTAAAGGACTGTCAGCATCAAGACGCTCAGCTGGTACTGAGTGACTTAGTATTGAGTCAGCCTTTAAAGGGACTGTTTAATAAAACCGTACTGAGTTTGATTTGTTATTTGAGCCGGATACCTAGGCAAAATATTAAAACACGGGCTGAATATGAACGTGAGCTTTGCGATGTGGGTTTAGAGCTGATGGATTACAAAGATGTCTCTGAGCGTGTGATGATACCTTTTGCAGATTGGGTATTTATGAGCAAACGGCATGTGAGCAAAATGTCGGATACCAATGCTAACTTAACGCGTTTAAAGAACTTGCCTTGGAGTAAGTATGTGGGAACAGCGCTGTTTTTACGATGGGCAATGCGACATGATATTTTCCAATACGCATTTCTGCGTATTGGTTTGAAACGCCTTTAGTCTAATGACTTGGGTGAATTTCAAGCGGATGAGCGGGTGCTAAGGTGCTTGCAAACAGGCTGCCTTCGAATAACTCTTTGTCATGTAATGCTTCAATCACTCTTTCGGCAATATCCGTTGCCATGGCTTTTTCAAAGCGCACATCCAGCACATAAGCCTTTATTTTTAGGTGATAATAAAAGTCATCCTGAAAGACGGGGAATACAGTTGCTACGATGGGTTTTTTCAAATACACATAGTAACTGCATTTTGCCGCATCTAACGCAATGTTTTTCAATTTAGCTACCGGAATGCTCACTGGAAAGTGCAAATCAATGGCGACCATCTCATTTAGTTCACCGTTGTTTGAATTGCTAATGGGCATTTTTAAAATATCCGCATTGGGTACGGTGATGACATTATCATCAAAGGTGTGCAATTTCGTGGTGCTTAAATCTAGGCTGATGACTTCGCCATAATGCTCACCCACTTGCACCATATCGCCAATTTTAAAACGTGGAGAAATGGCCATCATGATACCAGCGACGAGATTTTTAGCCGCATCTTGTGAGGCCAAGCCCAGCGCTAAACCTAATGAACCCAAAGATGCATAGATCACAGACTGAGGCGGCTGAATGATGCCAATCACAATATAAGAAATGGCCGCGAACCATAACAGCACCCGTAACACAGGGAAGGTCTGAGCTAATTGAATACGGTATTTAGGGTTGTAATTAACAAGCGTATTAATGGCCCAGCGTATACCGACTAAAACCAGCCAGGTGAACACCAAGGTGCCTAAAATAGAGGCTAAGGTCGTGTAGGAGAATAGATCAACAAACTGCTGAAAAACGTTCTTATCCATGGTTCACCTAGTATAAATAATTCATGCTAATTAAGTTGCGAATCACCACGGCAGAAATGATCAGTTTTAAGCTATAGGCATCACTGCGGGCCAGCTCTTCATTTTTATCTAAAATACCCAAAACACGTAAGTGTTCTAGGATCATTTTACTTTCACTTAAACTGACACGAAAAATAGTGTGATGCTCTTTAATAGAAAGTTGCCCATGGGTGCTAATCTCTGCCAGTGTGAATAACTCCAGTTTGGTCAGTTTTTTAAGTTGTGAGATATCAATCTCTTGCGGCGATAAAATAAAAATACTTTGTGGTTTGGTGCCATAGGTAAGATTATTCAAACAATAAAACAGGCCCAGTTCCACGCACCCTTTGCTGCGTTTGGATATGTCATTTACGGGGCTTTTTTCATTGGCCAGTTGATCAATAGCAATATCATTGATGGTATGAAAACCGCCATAAGAAAACCGTTTAATGAGAAGATCACGTATCTGGCTTTCATTAAAATTAGCAATATGCTGCTGGTGGGAAAATAAGTTACCAAATTGATAGCCATAGCTTAATCGGCGCCAGGCTTGTTCTTCGCCGGCTAATATCCATAAATGATGACCCCGACTGGCGAGGATAATTGCACTAAATGTATCGACCACTACTTGTGCATCAAGAGTACGCTGCACCAAGAAGTGAATGTTATCAACGGTAATAACACAAGCAGGCAATTGATTAAGCGCTTCGATGAAGGTATCTAAATTATATTCTTTTGGCTCAATGGCTAATAAGAGTGCCAAGGTATTGATGACATCTTGTTCGCTAGTGAGGCGTCTTTCTAAATTTAATTGCTTGAACGCTTGGTCCTGTTGCTTGAGTTCAGTAGTGAACATGTTTAATAGGGTCGATAGTCCTGTGCCTTTTTCACCATAGATGCCACAGCTGACATTTCGACCACCTTGCCACAAGCGGCAGCAGTCTAATAAAAAGTCTAGGTCTTTGCGCTCTAGCGTTCGTGAGTCTAGACCGCCTAAAGGGCCATCATAAAAAGCACTTTTTAGCCCGGCATCTAACGAAAGATAAAAATCAGACTGATAGAAACGGCTCACTTGATCCAGTGCCACGGAATTGTCTTCTTTTTCAGGCAGCCAGCGCTGTTTTGTCGCCTGCCATTGTTCGGCAAACCATTCTTGTATCTTAGGCATGTGAGCGGTGTCCTTATTCTTGACTCAGTATGCCAGCGTTTTGGTGCGGGTGTCATTAGGTGTATTCAGCATCCGTGAAGTGGATACTGGATAGGGCTAAAACAGCAACGAAGTTTAAATGATGAGAGATGGACGGCAGTATTCGCTTAGAAAAAGCCGGTCTGCTGGGTATAAAAACAGATGTTTCGCCATCTACCTTATACCCCGCACAGTATTTAATTGGCTACGTTTATACTGGGTTTATATTGAGCGTGTTTTCGCCAGCAGTGACGATCGCACTTGTGCTGCGAGCATCAAGGCGTTGGAATGATGGGGATAGAATTGTATCCACATAATGCCATTGAGCTTTAGCCTCACTGGCGGTGAATGTCACGGTCATAAAACCGCGATCACGCAAGTTACAGTATTTAAGGTTTTCGATTAACCCAACAATGCCTGCCTCATAGGCCGGCGCAGAAGCAGCCGGAATATTCAGGTAATACTCAAGGCCTGGTGATGAAACCGAAGACGTTGCAAATTCAACTCCCACGTTGCCACCGTTTAAATCTTTAAGATCACTTGCCCAACCGTTGTGAGTGTCACCGGCCAATACCACTAAATTTTTACCGTAAGCTTTAGCGGTTTGTAAAATGGTTTCACGTTCTGCGGCATAACCATCCCACGCATCTAAATTATAAGGCACAGCCGGTAACTGCAATTGCGCCATAACTTCATCGGTTAATCTATCTTGGTTAGCGGAAAGATAGGCTTTTTCGCCATCGGTAAGTGTTGGGTCACCCGCTTTCATGCGTCCCGCTAATACCGCAAGCGCCCCCAGTTCGCTGTACTGCTCAAGCGTCATTAACGTCAGTGCGACCGCCGCCGGTAAATACATGCTGCCCATTAAGACTTGTTGGCCCAGTATCTGCCATGTGCCGGTGCTGTTACCCAATTGAGTTTGTAGCCATTGCAGCTGCTCTGAGCCCAGCATGGTGCGGTTCGTATCGCTGATGTCCTGAGTGAATGCTGCGCTATCAAACGCGCCTGTGGTTGGGCTGATGTAGTTGGCGTAATCCAATTGTTTGTCACGAGCCAATACACGGGTGTCGAGCATGTGTAGATCCACTAAGTCGCCAATCTGAAAACTGCGATAAATTTCCAGTTCGTTATCTTGCGCAATAGGGCGAATGGGCAGCCACTCAAAGTAAGCTTGCAGCGCCGCTAGTTTGCGGGTTTCAAAATTGCCTTCCCCTTCGTTGTGGTTTTCTGCACCATCTTTAAAGGTGTCGTTAGAGACCTCATGGTCATCCCAGACTGTAATGAAAGGTACACCAGCGTGTAGCGCTTGTAGATCGGCATCGGTGCGGTATTGAGCATAACGAGTACGATAATCATCTAGGGTGAAGAGTTCACCCACTGGCAGCACTTCACGGTTTAATTGTGCCGCATTATCGCTGGCATAACCGCCGCGAGGGTACTCGTAGATGTAATCCCCTAAATGTAACACCGCATCAAGGTCTTCCATTTGGCTCGCTAGGTTATACACATTAAAGTAACCCGCTGGGTAATTTGCACAGGACATCACCGCCAGTTTGGCAGAAGCAATGGCCCCTTCCGGTAGGGTTTTGGTTTTGCCTGTGGATGCGGTGGTGCCGTTGGCGGTGAAACGATAAAAATATTGCGTGCCCGGGGTTAAATTAATGGCATCGACTTTTACGGTGTAATCACGTTGTTGATTGGTGAGGGTATTACCGCTATTAACAATATTGGTAAAGGCCGCATCGGTGGCAATTTCCCATGCGACATTAATCGACGCGGTTTCTGCAGGGGTGACGCGCGTCCATAAAATGATGGCGCTCTGGGTTGGGTCGCCGCTGGCCACGCCATGATTAAAGCTGACGCTCACATCACGATCGCCGTCTGAGCTGTTACAACCCATTAGTCCAGAGGAGATGACCGCAGCTCCCACACCCTTTGCCGTTAGAATTAAAAAATCACGGCGTGAAATGCTTTTTCTCATTATGAATACTCATCAGATAATGTGGTGAGCGCCCATAGTATGAGTCAATTGTTAAATTATAGTTAAACGGGCATTTAATAAAAATAAGATTGTCCTACCTATGCAACCCAGCGTTCTTAGCCAAATATAGATCAAGGCTTTCATTCCAAGACGATCGGTCATATTCTTACCCAATGAGCAGACCAAGACGCAGCGAACACATACGTGAATCCCTAATCCAGGCGGGCATCGAGCAGTTATCGATCCATGGCTACCATGGCACAGGTATTAAGCAGATCCTCGATGAGGTGAATGTACCCAAGGGCTCGTTCTATAACTTCTTTGCCAGCAAAGAAGCCTTTGTGGCCGAAGTGATTGCACGCTATAGCCAAGATTTAGTTCAACAACTGCAGGGGTTTGTGGCTGGCGATGGCAAACACTTAAGCCCCAAAGCCCAGCTGCAAACCATATATGAGTTCACCCTTAGCAAGATCGCCAACAGCGAATTTAAGCAAGCCTGTTTGATCGGCGCCATGTCCAGTGAAATGGCCAACCAAAGTGATTTATGTCGAGACCAGCTTAAGGCCGCCACTAAGACCTTATCGGTGTTCTTCACTGAGCGTTTTCAGGCGGGGCAACTAGCCGGTGAGTTTCGCCAAGATGTCACCACCAGTGAGTTGGCCAATATGTATTGGACAACTTGGGAAGGGGCGTTGATCACCCTGAAAATGCACAATCGACTCAAACCCGCCAAAGACACCATGGCCTTAATGCTTAACGTGCTCATGGCGTAAATGATGCCAATGAATGTCAATTTTAATCGTTCATTATTTTTTACACCCAATTAAAAGACGATCGGTCTAATAACAATAACGGAGAACCTAATGTCCCATACCGCACAGCAACTCAATGATAAGCACGCTCTTAAATTGACTGACAGCTTCACATTAAAAAGTGGTCAAGTGATTAAAAATCGTTTGTTTAAATCCGCCATGAGCGAGCAGCTGGGGGATAAACAATGCAACCCTCAACCGGGTCTAGCTAAGTTATATGGCCGTTGGGCAAACGGCGGCATCGGCATCGCCATGACAGGTAATGTCATGGTGGATCGCGGCGCACTGGGTGAACCGAAAAACGTGGTACTCGATGAGCAATCAGACCTTGCGTTATTCAAGCAATGGGCACAAGCGGGCAAACAAAACGGCGCGCATATTTGGCCGCAGTTAAATCATCCGGGCAAACAAATTCCAAGCTTTATTGTGAGCGAACCGGTGGCCCCTTCGGCCATTTCATTAGGCCGCGGCCTAGAGAAAGGTTTTAACAAACCCCGCGCACTGACCGAGCCTGAGATTGAAGTCATCATTCAAAAATTTGCAACGGCGGCTAAATTATCAAAAGAAGCGGGCTTTACCGGTGTGCAAATTCACGGCGCCCATGGCTATTTAGTCAGCCAGTTTTTATCCCCCCGTCATAATCAACGGGATGATCAATGGGGCGGCAGCTTAGAAAATCGCATGCGTTTTGTGGTCTCGGTTTACCGCGCTATTCGTAACAAGGTAGGGGAAGACTTTCCGATCGGCATTAAGTTAAACAGCGCTGACTTTATGAAAGGCGGCTTTAGTGAAGAAGACTCCATGCAAGTGGTGCAAACCCTCGCCAACGAAGGCATGGACTTAATTGAAATTTCAGGCGGTACCTATGAAAGCCCATCCATGATGGGCGCCGACCCTAAAAAACAAGTGAAAGAAAGCACCGTAAAACGCGAAGCCTACTTTTTAGATTACATGGAAAAGGTACGCAAACTAGTGGATACACCATTAGTTGTCACCGGTGGCTTTCGCAGCGCCCCCGCAATGACCGAAGCCCTACAAAGCGGTGCCACCGACTTTATTGGTATTGCCCGCACCACCGCCGTCGATGCCGACTTCCCCAATAAACTGCTGGCCGACGACCAATACAGCATGCCACTAGAAAACCCAACCACAGGTAATAAAGGCTTAGATACCATGGGCATGTTAAGCATCACCTGGTATGAACACCAAATGTGGCGCATGGCAAAAGGCAAAAACCCTAAGCCAAGCTTAAGTGCAAAAAGCGTGGTGTTGAAAACCCTACTCAGTGCCGGTATTTATGCGTTTAGAAAGCGCCGTGCTTAATTGATGTTTTGGAAGCTTTGTTACAAGTTCAAAACAAAGGCCCGCGCAAGCGGGCTTTTTTATGACTATTGAAAATACTTATACTATTTGTAAGGTAAGCCAAGTAACGAACAACCTTCGTCATACCCGCGAACGCGGGTATACAGTTTTAGTGCATCATCTGCTATTTAATGGCCAGAGTATTACCCGCGACTCGAAGAGCGGCATAGCCAACGCGGGTATCCACATTTTTAATGATTCACTTCATATACGTCACTCGACAACTATCCAAGAATTTAAGGTTACGTGATGGTGTATTAAGATAAATGGTCTCAAGACGTATATCCCCGAAATTAGGTATGGATAGACTGATAATCAGCAAAAAGTGGTAGTGATAAAAAAGATAGGTAAATAAATGGGTTACAGATGCACAAATGTTCTACCGCGACGCAAAAAAAGGAGAGGTATATTTGCCAACGCGCGCTAGATCCCCCATGATTGCTGCCATATAAAAAATGAGTGACGTGAAATGTCCCGGCAAACACGTCACCGATAAAAAGCGTCATGCGACGTTGAATAAACTGTTAGGCCTCAGGAGTAAAATTTGAACTGGATTAATGAATTTACAGAAATGATCTACCCGCTAAATCAAGGAAGCCTTAATATAGAGGGAGCTTTTCTTTTAAAAACCAGCACCTTCCTAGCTCCATATTTAAATATCGTGAAGTAAATAAAAACTCGCTTAAGAACCTTGAAGACGATACCGTGTGGCTTGCTGATCCAAGTAATTTCAATGATCCATATGACTGCTCACACACTGTAGATTTTAGTCGTATTCAAAAGAGTAGGGGCGCAGAGTTTCTTGAGCAATTTATGGCCTCCAAGGGCGACAGCTTAAAACTTACAAAAGAACAGAAAGAAGCTTTAATCTCTTCTCCGGATCCAATAAATGAATTAGTAGACATTCTCCTAGCTAACGAGCCTCAGGAAAAAAGGGAAGGATTTAAAGCAGTATTAAAATCTGCACAAGAAAAAATGCACGAAGACTTGGCCATTTCAAATTCAGAAAAGATAGCCGGCAGCTTTAAACTTTGCTCTTTTTCGGAAAGAAACGATTCAATGCTAATGTGGGCGCATTATGCATCCTATCATCAGGGATTTTGTATTGAGTATAATCTGGAGAATATACCTTACTCGGATTATCGGAGGCGATTTTTATATCCCACCATATATTCGAATGAAATGTTTGATGCAACCGAACACCTAATGAGAGGTGTAGAAGATGAAAATTTTAATAACCTTCATCTCTCATTAGCTGCACTAGTAAAAGCCCAGGACTGGGAATATGAGAAAGAATGGAGGCTTATTTTTGCAAATGGCATTCTTGAAAAAGAGCAAGCCTATGAAATCGGTAAGCCAAAGATGGTTTACCTCGGGGCTAAGATTAAACCAGAGGATCAAGATACACTTATTAAAATATGTGAAAGAAGAGATATTCCATTTAGCAAAATGAAGGCCCATCATAGTGAATTTAAGTTAGAGCCAACAACAATAAAAGATGCAGAACAGCATTTTTTTAAGGAAAAGGCCTAACAAAAAAAGGCAATCGGACGCACTGACGTGCGCTCGTTGCTTTCGGCGTTATAAGTAATCTCGAATTTGGAGTCAAATTAACGATGAAATGTTCTGTATATATTGCAACAAGTGCAGATGGTTATATTGCAACACCCGAAGGTGATGTCAATTGGCTACATACTGCAGGGAACTCAGAAGCTGATATGAGCAAGAACCCTGATATGGGGTTTAATGAGTTTGTAGCATCTGTTGATTGTATGATCATGGGAAGAAAGTGCATGGATGCAATTTCTAGTTTTAATTTAACTCCTGAACAGTGGCCATATGGAGATACAAAGGTTTACGTGTTAAGTAATTCAATCAATGAGCCACCTGAAAATTTACGTGGCCAAGTTGAAATGTATTCAGGAGATATCTTAAAGTTAATAAGTCACCTTGAAACTGAAGGATATAAACACGCGTACATTGATGGTGGAACAACCATTACGGCTTTTATTAACCTTCAACTCATTAACGAAATAACAATTACCAAAGCACCAATTATTTTAGGTAAAGGTATACCACTTTTTGGTGAAATCAATAGCAGTGTTAAGTTAATTAATTCAGAGGCTATTGCATTTCCAAATGACTTTGTTCAGGTTAAATATGGTGTAAATTACTTATAACAAAACGCTCAAACGGACTCCGTAAACCTGTCATCTTTTTTGTTCCAAAAAAGCCGCCAGTTTTACTGCGCCGTTTAGCTTAGCGCTATATTCACCTGGAATTTGTGGGTAATTTATCTCTTATGTTTCGGACAAGGAAGTGGTGAGTCGATGATGAAGTATTTTAAAATTCCTGAGTTTCTTTTTGACGTGTTCGGGGAGAAACAATCACTATTGGAAGTTGGTTGCACGTTAATTTTTGCTTTAGCTGGTAGCTGGTAG
>Ga0209712_10003005_pt1 | contig 13780 bp, 11 predicted proteins | sample ArcOceMetagenome_FD_187443 | JGI IMG/M metagenome (GOLD analysis project Ga0209712, IMG submission 187443) | Marine eukaryotic phytoplankton communities from Arctic Ocean - Arctic Ocean - Greenland ARC118M Metagenome (SPAdes) (version 2) | ecosystem: Environmental > Aquatic > Marine > Oceanic...
GTTGCCGTAAAAACCGCGTCACCCCAAATAGCCACGCCCCTATTAACCGCATCGCAACAAGCTTTGCCTGCTTGTTCCTTATCCACTATGGGATCAAATCGCCATAACTGTTTACCTGTTCTGGCGTCGAGGGCATGCACGATATTCCAGGTTGATGTGACATACATAATGCCATCATGCACAATGGGCGTTGCTTCAATACCTCGACTTGTTCCAAGATCATAAGACCAATGCAAACCAAGTTCTGCAACACTATCAGTGTTTATTTCGTTAAGCGGTGAATGCCGTTGTTCTGAGTATGTTCGTCCATGAGACAACCATCCAGAAGAGTCTGCTTGAATGATCGTTTCAGCAGTGACTAAACTAGTCTGAGTTGCTTTTTTTGTAACCACAGCAAGCGATTTCGTATCAGAAACTTCACTTCGGTCACAACCAAAGAGAAAAACAAAAGACATGGATAACAGTGTAATTATTTTATGCATTGTAACCTTCCATTTATAAGCGCCAGTATCAGCGACACATCCATTTTCATATCAAACAGAGCTTCTTTTTCGACTTCAACATGACATGGTTGATTGCACTTAGATATTTACTAAGTGTGTTTAATAACCATAAACGCTACTCATAATCTAAGCAATAGGTAAAAAATGGCCCAACCTAGGCTTTGATCATGAAGCAAAACTAAAATAACGAAACACCATTATTATTGGCGAACTTATACAAATTGCTCATTAGTGTCTTACAAAATTTAGTTTTATCGCATAAAGAATCGAGTGTTAGAATACAAAACTCGAAACTTAATTAGGACGAACTATGAAATATATTGTTTTAGCTGTAGTCATTGCATTGGCTATTTTCTACTTCGCTAGAAACGAAATCAATAAAAGGGCAGCAGTTGAAAATATTGCGATAGGAAAAGATTTCTTAGCAAAAAACAAAGCTAACGAAGGTGTCTTAGAAACGGCTTCTGGCTTGCAATATCAAGTGCTACAGAAAGGCCAAGGAAGTGAGCACCCAAGTGCCAGCACAACTGTAAAAGTGCATTACCATGGAATGTTATTAGACGGCACTGTATTTGATAGCTCAGTCGACCGTGGAGAACCTATCAGTTTCCCTTTGAATCAAGTGATAAAAGGCTGGACCGAGGGCGTTCAGTTAATGGTTGTTGGTGACAAATTCAAATTTTTCATTGACTCTGAATTAGGTTATGGCACCAGAGCCACCGGGAAAATCACCTCAGGCTCTTTGCTAATTTTTGAAGTAGAACTTTTAGAAATTCAATAAGAGAATTAGATTCCAGTCAATGTGATGTCGATTTGAATCCTGTACAGGTGACAATTTCGGCATCACTCCTCTATCAACATTCAACAATTCTGGCCGAAACAATCTCCATTTGTTAGAGTTATTAAACAAACTAATAATCATGGAAACTTGCAACGATGTCTGAGCAAAATACTTTTAAAGCTTTACTAGTAGAAGAAACCGTAAACAAACAATTTACTTTGAATATAGTTAATCGTTCGGTAAGTGACCTACCTGACAATGACTTACTTGTTAATGTTCACTATTCATCATTGAATTACAAAGATGCTTTATCAGCTAGTGGTAATAAACGGGTCAGCGCTCATTTCCCTCATACTCCTGGAATAGATGCAGCAGGCGTTGTTGTCCGCGATAAGTCAGGCACTTTTTCGCCCGGTGATGAAGTCGTGATGTTTGGCTATGATTTGGGTATGAATACACCGGGTGGATTAGGTCAGATAATATCTATTCCTGCTAATTGGGCAGTAAAGCGCCCAGAGAATTTGTCTTTAAAAGAGGCGATGAGTTACGGAACAGGCGGTTTAACGGCGGCTCTTTGTGTCCAAAAATTGGAAAAAATGGGTGCTCGCCCTGAAGATGGTCCAGTTGCAGTTACCGGCTCAACTGGTGGTGTCGGTAGTATCAGTATCGCCCTACTCAAGCAATTAGGTTATAGCGTGGTAGCATTTTCAGGTAAGCCAGAACAAACAGAGCATTTAAAGTCTATTGGTGCCGATGAAGTATTGCATCGTGATGTGATCAACGAAGTGGCTGATTTACCAATGGGTAAAGAAAGATGGGCTCATGGAATAGATACCTTAGGTGGTGATTACTTGGGTAACCTATTAAAACAAATTAAATCGGGTGGCGGCGTATCAGCATGCGGACTGGCATCTGGTGATTCATTTTCCTCCACAGTATTTCCCTTTATTATCCGCGGAGTGTCGTTACTGGGTGTGGACTCGGTATATATCCCACTTAGTGATAAACAACATATTTGGAAACGTGTCGCTAGCGATATGAAACTTCCGAACCTTCAAGACTTATGCGAAGAAATCACCTTAGAACAAACCCCAGAATACCTGAAACGTTTTTTTGAAGCTAAGGTGGTGGGTCGTTATTTGGTTAATTTAAAAAGTTAGAATTAAATGTAAAGTGCTCATAGTTGTTTACCGAAGAGCAGAATATTTGCATACAGTGTCTATTCTGCCCTTCTAAAATTATACATTTACAATTATTTTCACAGCTTAAATTGAGGATCCTCTACAAAAACAGAACAGTTCTTAAAACAAAAGACAATTAATACGTAATTGCATTAACAATCACAGAATAATATTCATTATTTTCAACCCCAACCCATTTTTTTACTTTTTAAAGTAAAAAAATGCACTAAAAAGTTATAAATATACATTTTATAACCAATTAATAGCCCCATTACCCAAATTAATACCCAGTGATTCAACTAACCCCATGAGTACAAAAAACCTATTTACGCTTTGTGCTACTTTTGCGTGTCTTTGTAAAACGCTGTTTACCTAAACCAGACAACCCTTTAGGTAATACTTCACGACTTTGTACCACCAGCTCTTTAAGTTGTTGCTCCAGTGGACTCATTAATTTTTTATATTGGCTTCTTCCTTCACTGATAGCAGATAACTCCGCTTCCCAACGGGCAGTCATATCTGGATAAGTGGCGACATCAGGCAAGGCTTCTATTAATCCTCGTCCGCTTGCGGTTGAGGAAATGGTTTTACCCGTTCGTGACAAAAATCCCCGAGAAAATAATAGTTCTATGATCCCTGCTCTGGTGGCCTCAGTGCCTAAACCGTCAGTGTCGCGCAGAATTTTGCGTAATTGAGGATCGCTCACGTGGACACTAATCCCTGTCATCGCGGCTAATAAACTTGCGTCTGTATAAGCTTTGGGTGGTGAGGTGTGTTTTTCTAATACTTCAGCCTGTAATGATTTAAGACTCTGCCCCAGATTTAAACTAGGTAACATCTGTTCTGCTTCATTATCGCTAAGTTGATTTTTTGGTTTACTCCGTTTGGGGAAAATACAACGCCAACCTTCGCTAATCAGCTCTTTTGCGACTGCAACAAATAAACCTGAGGCAATCTCTACTTCCACACGTACCGCATAAAATTCGTGATCGGTCAGAAATTGCGTCAGATAATTTCGGCATATTAATGCATAAACCTTTGCGTCGTTGCCAGATAAGCGATTACTGGTTTTTTTGGTAGGAATAATAGCGTGGTGAGCATCAACCTTTTTGTCATTCCAAGCTTTTGATTTGCGCTTTAAATCAAACTGAGTTTGAGTAAATACACTGCCTTGTAGACCCAAGTGTTGGCTATTGGCCAAAATGGCAGCGTGCACATCTTTAGCCTCAACAAAATGACTAATAGGTAAATAACGACTATCTGAACGGGGATAAGTAATCAGTTTATGGCGTTCATACAAACCCTGGCAAATATCCAACACCTGCTGGGCACTCAAACCGAAAGCTTTACTGGCATCAATTTGCAGAGACGACAAGTTATAAGGCAGTGGCGGCGCTTGTTTTTTATGTTCACGTTTAAGGTTTTTTACTTGAGCGGGTTGCTGACTAACACGTCCCGCAACGTTTTGCGCCAGCGCTTGAGAAAGGTTCCGTCCCTGCTCATCGAGATATTTTGCACATTGCTCGCTGGGTTGCCACTTGGCTTTAAAGCTTTCACCCTTATCTGTTTCTAGGTAGGCCCATACCTCATAGAATGCTTTGCTTAAGAATGCATCAATGGCGTTGTCTCGACGCACAACCAAACCCAGCAGAGGGGTTTGAACTCGCCCCACAGATAACACACCTTTATACCCCACTTTTTGACCTTGAAGCGTGTAGGCCCGAGTTAAGTTTATCCCGTACAACCAATCAGCGCGAGAGCGAGCCAGTGCAGAAGTAGACAAAGGAATAAATTCCCGATTACTGCGCAGTTTACTCAGTGATTTTTTGACTGCAGAAGGGTTTAAATCATTAATCAAACAGCGCTGTATGCTATTTTTTTTGGCTCCAGTTACGCCTAAAAAATTAATCACTTCGTCAACCAACAACTGGCCTTCCCTGTCAGGATCGCCTGCGTGTACCAGTTGTTCAGCTTGTTTAACTAATTTGCGTAAAACACCAAGTTGTTTGGCTGTTTTCTTTTTAGCAGCAAGCTGCCACTGCTGTGGAATAATTGGTAGATGTGCGTGGCTCCATTTTTTAAAGGCCGGATCGTAAGCCTCTGGCTGTTGCTGTTCGAGTAAATGTCCTATGCACCAACTCACTGTGTCGCCATTAGCCGCAGTAATATAACCCTCCCCCTTTTTATGGGGCTTGGGTAATACATCGGCAATGGCACGACCTAAACTGGGTTTCTCGGCAATAAAAAGGCGCATAAAATCAATTGATATGTTTTTATATACAGTAGTTTATTTTTGTTTTTTGGACAAGGTTTTATACTGACTCTGGTCGATGTTTACCCGTTGGTAACTATCTTCTATTCAACATCCAAAAGTAAAAATCTGAGAATATCATCACAAATACAAACAAACGCGCCCCTCAAATAGACTCAAATTATCTACCACAGAGGACCCAGAGCGCTTCGCTGCACAGAGGAACAAACCTTTAAGAATTATTTTCTTTTCCTCTGTGACCTCATTTTCCTCTGTGGTTAATAGTCTTTTAGCTTTAATCGTCTACGTGCTAAAAGCGTTTGAACCACAGAGGACCCAGAGGCTTCGCTGCACAGAGGATAGTAATGGGGTAGATGTTAGAAACTAGACACCAATAAAAGATAGGAAATAGAGAGTCTTAAAAATTTTGGGGTGTTTATTAGTGTGTTCACTGCGTGTAGAACGCAGTGACTCTGTGGTTCAAGCTTTTCGATTTGTAATTAAAGTGTTGGCACTATTGTTACAACACTTTTCTAGTGGGCATCACCACGTTAGCAAAGATTAATCCTGCCACCAATGACATCAAAATAAAGAAGGTTTCCTGACCAATATGATCGGTTTTGATAATGTCCTGACCTGAAATAAACGAATTAAGTCCAATATAGGTTTTTGAACCCGGAACCAACACAATTAAACCGTGCATAGCGACAATGGTAGACGGAGCGTTAGCAATACGTGAAAACATATTGGCAAACACACCTAGTGCAAATGCGCCCACAAAAGCTCCAAGTCCGTTTTCAAGATAACCAGAGCTCCAAGTAGATGCTCCGTAAGCAATAAAAGTGGATGCGATTGCCCAAGGCACATGTTTCATACGAGTACGGAATATAGCGACCAGACCCACGCTAAGCATGAACACACCCAACCAATTGACCCAATAAGGTAAGGTAACTGCCATTGCCAGCTCTTGTTGACCAAATAATTGGTAGCCTAAACTTACGCCTAAAAACGCTCCAAAATACAGTTTGAATAGCTGCATGATGGCATCCATTACCCGAGCGGTTCCCGAAACCAAATTGCGTGACGATAATTCAGCTAACCCCATGGTTAATGACAAACCAGGTACTAAAATGATTAATGAGGAAAGAATGATCAGCCAGATATTAAACCCTGAGGATGAATAATGGTTAATAGCACAGGCCACAAAGCCTACTGAAAACGAAGCCACGGGCTCCAACATCAAACTAACCCGTTTTGAACGACCCGCCCAAAGTGTCCAAAAATACACCATCAAGCCCAACAAACCAGAATAAATAATTTCTGACCAACCAGCCCCCATTAGCATCGCAAATGCGCTGGTGGACAAGCCAAAAGCAACACCTGTTAGGCTTTTGCCATAAGGACTCGGCATAACGTCAATCTCGTCCAAGCGCGTATTAGCTTCTGTAAGTGAGATGTCACCAGACAGCAGCTCGTAAGCTAATTCATCAGTCCGAGACAGGGAATTCATATCCAGATCACCTGGCTGCATCCGCGCAGAATGATTATATTCGTCTTCATGACGGTCACTCCACAGCACGATGGACAAAGTAGTAGGTGTAGAGTTAAAAGACGCATGCAGACCAAAATGTGTAGCAATCTCAGTTAAATACGCTTCCAAACGAAACGATGGCGATCCGTATTTATGCAACATTTTACCTAATTTAAGGATAAAACGACGTATTTGAATAAACTCTATCTTGTCCATTTTTCTACTACTTCAAAATTAAGGTAATGCAGGGAGTTTTAAAACGCCACATGCATATACTAGGGTGTTAAACAGGGCGCGGATTTTAGTGATAGATCAAGTAAGATGCAACGTACATTTTTTGAGCTGTTGGAATTAGAAAAACTAATGCTTATTTTTTACAGATTAAAAAATTTATCACAACAATTTTTAAGGAGAACATCGGCGGCTCTTGCTCTTAGCCGATGTAAATAAGTTATATTTAGCAACAATTAGCATCTGATGACGAACTTAAAATTCAGACTCTTCAAATATTTTAATTTTTTAGTTGCGTATCTTTGACGTGTAAATGGTGCTAAAAATCGATACTTATCATATCTCTAGTATCTAACCAAAACTCACCGCTTTTAGGTAAGCAGGCCGCTGTTGAATTTTTGCCAAATAGGCTATGGTTTTATCCTTACCTTTCAGTAAACCTAGGTTTCCTGCAATTTCCAGCATGATTTGCATCATAATGTCGGCAGCCGTGAATTCAGCACCTGCAAAATATGCTCGCTCAGCCAAAGTGGATTCAATATAACCAAAGTCTAAAGCCACTTCTTTAGCAATATAGCCATCCATTTTTTGGTCGCCACTACGCGTTTCCATGCCCATAAATAAGGTAAACATCACAGGTAATGCCAACGATCCTTCAGCAAAGTGCGACCATTCCATATATTGATAATATTCTTTGGTGCCATTTTCAGGACGTAAGCGTTGTTCAACATCTTGGTCTAAGATGTATTCCATTATCGTACTCGATTCGCACAAGGTATTATCACCATCAACGATAATGGGCGCTTTACTTAGCGGATGCAATGCTTTCAAACTTGCAGGTGCTAAATTGGTTTGAGCATCGCGCTGATGGTCAATTCGTTGATATGGCATTTCAAGCTCTTCTAACAACCACAATACGCGTTTAGAACGAGACTTATTTAAATGATGTACTGTTAACATAAAGTTTCTTCTTAAAGTTCGTTATCAATTAAATTTAGCTTGCACAATATTGCCAGCCTTAGACAAACCTTGCGTTTATGATAATTTTTAAATTATCGTCACTGCAGGTTAGATTTTAATTGGATTGTATTAATAAATAATCTTGGATCATCAATTTTATTCAATATTGCAGGGTCTGGTAAACAATCATCATCAACATAGTCGACAAAATCACCCTGTGGATCAAATACTAAAATATCTAACGCCAATCGGTCTAATCCGTATAAACCGCGGTGGATCATATCTGCCGAAAAAACTAACAAGTCGCCCGCGGCTAACTTAATTTTTTTACCGGTAGAGAGGTCTTCACTACTTACTCTTTTCTTTTCTTCTTGTCGCACGTTAAATTCTTCATCACTATCCCAGCGCTTATGTGTGCCTGGCACTAGCTCCATGCCAAGTTCATCGAATAAAGGCACGCGAAGGTGTAAGACTTGAGTCTCTTGAATCGCCTTTTTTTGCCCCTCAACATCATGGTCATATTGACAATCTCGATGCCAAAAATCTTTTTGCTTTGGATTAACAGGGTTAAAAAATAACTGAGTATTCATAAACGCTGGATTGGTTGGTATAACCGATTCGACAACATTCATCATCTTTTTTGAACTGATGAAATTAAAAAGCGTCACCCTATCTTCACTAGCCAAATACTGACTTCCAGTAATTAAAGAAGAATTAAACGCTTCTTGTTGATAAAATTCTGCGTGGTCTTGTTTCCATAATTCATGAAATTTTAATATGACTGTTCTAAGTGATAAAATTTCAGATGCAGTAAAATAATCTCTCAGCACAAAGTAACCTTGAACGTCATAATTACTATGTAATTGACTTCGTTTGTCTACTGTTAACAATCCTAATATCCTCGTTTTTTCCAAAATTGGATTTCACCATTTCCGTGTTCAACTAATACACTAAAGGTTTTCTCTGCAATGATTTTTCCATCGCACTCTATAACCATTCGCCAATCTCCCACTTTATCCTGAATGGGTGGCCATATTGTGTCACCTAAGTAAAATTCCCAATCATTATTTCTAACATACACTACACCCTCGAATGGCGGCATCGTATGTCCGTTATCATCAGGCACCTCAGGATGAAAAATAGTCCAATCTAATCGTTTTCCTTTAGATTTTTTTGCCTTGAGAATAAAGCCAAATTCAATTTCGATTTGTGTAGGGATATTAGTAGTAAACGTTTTAATTTTTGGAAGGCTTTTACTTTTTTCATCCCATTTTTCATAAATACCGTAACTGCTAATTTCAAAAAACGTACGTAATTTAGACAATACAACTCCTACTACAACGATACTTTTCAGTGTTTTAGAATAAAGGGATAAAATGGGCAGATACTAGATATAATTAAATAGGTTTAAAACCAAAAACATTCTAAATTCGATCTCATTTTTTTCCTCAATGATCTCTGCGTGCGGCAACCGGAATCATCTGAGGTTCAACTTTTTGATTTTGGGTAGAGCACTGTTCCTATTGTTACATCACTTTTCTAGTAGGTATTTACACGTTAGCGAATATTAATCCTGCCAGCAACAACATCAAAATTCAGACGATTTCCTAACCAATATGATCTGTTTTGATAATATCTTTGCCCGAAACAAACACAATTAATACACACCTAATTACCAAGCCACATAATAATACTTTAAAATCGACTTTACCTGCCAAGAAAAAATTCCAAGTAATACCATCACAAATACAAGCCAACGCGATCCTGACTCTTTTATCATTGTGCCAATCAATCGAGATAACAGCCATTAACGGTCGTTCACCGACTTAATATCTTGAAGTAAGCAACGCACAAAAAGACAACAAATAGATGGATTGAAACTATCCCTGTGACATCAAAAAAAGGCAGCGATTAGCTACCTTCTTGATTTAGTTAACGAGTAATCCGTCCTTATAGCTCTCTTTGGTTGACTAGTCGCCAGACTTAATTTCGAAGCTAGTCAAGGAAAGGAACTTCCAGGTATTACCATCTTGCACCAGAGTCTCAATCAACCCCGTGGTTGAACGCTTGCGCTTCATCTCATAGTTTTCGGCCACCGTTACCGAGTTGTAATTAACAACAGCGGTATCTCCCACCACTACCACTGCCACTGGGAATAACTCATAAATAAGGGTCTTGCCATCTTGTTGGTCGAACCTTGACCACTTGGTAACAGAAGCGCTGTCTCTAGGTTGAGGCCAAGATGCGCCCCATGCCACTACATCTTCATGGATATAATTGGATGGCCACTTTCCATTTCCAGCAACTTCATCTCCCCAGGACTCTGTGACTACCGACCAAACTGCTGTCTGATCTTTACTCCAGTCATCGGCCATAACAAAAGTTGTCAAACTTAGTAGAGCCAACATTGAGGTGAGTCGTAATATAATTTTCTTCATCTAATATATCCTTTATATGAGTATGTGCACTAAAACCGCCACATACCGCACGTCGGACGATTCATCACAAATAACGTAGTATATTGGCAAAGTTAAAGCAAGGTGAACACAGAAGGCACAGACATTATTAGATGTATCACTTAGCCAGCCACCAACTCAACCCCAAATCCTTTTTACGATTAATTAAAGCGATTTCTTTTGTCGTATTAAGTTTATATTTTAAAAGCCTATCAAGCAGTTGCCGTTCGGCTCAAAGGTGCCAATTGCCGCTGTTTGCGGCTGACTCCAATTAAACTGGTTTTTGCTACTAAATCGTCACTAAGATTCACATCTAATAAGGCAAATTTGAATACATTGTAGTCATAGGTAATACTAATTTATGCAGATTTATTTCGTAATTTTCGTTAAGCGATGATGAATTATCTAGACTTACAATTGAAAAAAATCATTCAGCTACACTTTGATTCACATCTGAAAGTTCTGACTACTATTTCCCTTTTCATCAACCATACGTTATTCGAATCCCCTCCTTTTACTTTCCGTTTACAGCCGAGACATGTTGCTGATTGCATGCATCAGGGGTAGCGTCTATATTTCTTATGAACTGAATAGTCCGATGCTCACCGGAGAACTTATCTATGTATAAAGTTGAATTGACAGAATCCTACTTTCCAGCCCAGGGAGAGTCAGAATTAGCCCCAATGACCATTGGCAATATGTTGCGTGCATCAGCAGCACGTGCACCAGAGCAACCTGCCCTTAAAGAACTCACTTACTCAGGTAAAATTGCACGGGTCTGGACATATGCAGAGTTACTTGCCGACTGCGAACGTCTTGCTCGTGCGATGGCTAGCCGTCATGCTGAGGGAGCGCGTGTGGCTATTTTCGCTAATAACATCCCCGAATGGGTGCTGCTGGAACTGGCCTGTGGCCTTGCCGGTGTGATACTTGTCACTGTTAATCCAGCCTATCAGATGCGCGAATTGAAATTCGTGCTGGAACAGTCCCGATCTGAAGCAATTTATTATGTTGCTGATTTTCGCGGCAACCCGGTGAAGGAAATTGCAGACACGGTATGTGATGAGATCCCAGGCATCACTAGTCGCATCTTGTTGACTGACCATGCTGCACTTTATGCCGGGGAAGAACATGGCAAACTGCGCAACCCAAAATCCAACGACCCCGTACAGATTCAATATACATCCGGCACCACCGGTTTTCCGAAAGGAGCGCTGTTACACCATCATGGGCTAGTACGAAACGGCGTCGAAGCTATGGCCCGCGGAGGGCTAGAGCTAGGTGACACTTTCATTCACAACATGCCATTATTTCATACAACAGGATGTGCTGTTTCTGTGCTGGGCGGCCTCGGAAACGTTGCCACAATGCTGCTTGCACCGATGTTTGATCCCGTTATGATTGCTGAGGCGACAGAACGCGAACGAACCACATTCATTCTGGGCGTACCTACTATGTTAGTCGCCCTGATTGACGAAGTGCGTCATTCAGGCCGCGATGTTTCCTCAATAAAGCGGATCATGTCTGGCGGATCAATGGTTGCTCCTCAGCTTTGCCGAGAAGCTCAAGCTGTGTTCGGCGCGCCGATTCAAATCGTCTACGGTCAAACAGAAACATCGCCGGTGTTAACGCAAACATGGTTTGAGGACACGCTGCAAGATCTCACCGAGACAATAGGTCAACCCGCGGCCCATACAGAAATTTCAATCCGCGACCCACAATCCAATTCAGTTTTACCCGTTGGTGAGCAAGGTGAAATTTGTGCAAGGGGCTACAGCGTGATGCTGGGCTACAATGACAATCCGCAGGCGACTACCGCAGCAATTGACTGCGAAGGCTGGCTGCATACAGGCGACCTAGGACGTATGGATGCGCGGGGCTACATCAAGATTACTGGCCGCGTCAAAGAAATGATTATTCGCGGCGGAGAGAACCTATTCCCAGCAGAAATTGAGAATGCCATGTTAGAACACGACGCAATTGATGAAGTTGCTGTTGTCGGCATTCCTGACGAAAAATGGGGCGAACAAGTTGCCTGTTTTGTTCGCAGTAACTCTGACGAATTATTGCGAGCCGCCGACTTGAAAGCTTTCATACGTGACCGACTATCACCTCAAAAAACGCCCACTTATTGGGTCAGCGTTTCTGACTGGCCCCTTACGGGCTCAGGCAAAATACAGAAATTCAAGCTGAGTAAAGCATTCGTGGCCGGCAAACATGAAGTATTAGATTAACGTTTTAGTTCATGCCCATGTCAATCTCACCTCGAAAGAAAATGGAGTGGAGTGGAGTGAATTAAAGCACTCTGATGACAATCCCCAATGTGCAAATTGCTGAGATTAGGGTTTACTTTCATTAAGCTGATTTTAACTCAATAATTTGTTTAAGGATTATCTAGGCTAAATATTGTGAAGCCGTTGCAAGATTAAAAAATATTGTTCATCACCTCATCAAATATTACGCCTAGTACAGAAAAATATATCAAATAGATTGCAGATACTTTTCCTATGGTTTGCCACCAGCTCTGCTGATACACCGTTTTAAAAGCCACAAACATATACCACAATAAATATAAGCTAGGAGGAACTTGAAGTACTAGAAATACCAGATGAGATTGCTCCATAGCTTCAAAAGGCGTAATAATCATTAACATTAAATAGACGATGCAATGTAGATGCATGGAAAGAACTAAATTGCCTATAAAAAAACTCTGTCGAAAAAATAGTTTTACAATCAACGCAAACATAGGAAATAGCACAAACATTGCCTTGGAATAATAACTACTCATAGAGTCGGTTAACGGGCGGCTGGGGTCGTAAACTAGAAATACGCTAGGCAAAATGATGAAAAATAGAATACTAATCACCAGATATAAACGCAGCGGAGGCGTATATTTTACCCGTTTCCCTTGATTAAACTCGAGTGTCAGTTGCCCTGGTTTGCTTAACATAGTGCGGATAGTAAGCCAAAGTCTGCCATCAATATCTAATAATTCATGCAGCATATCTTTGCTAACGACAAAAAATGGTCGATTTAGACTTGTTGCGCTTTGCCCACACTGTAAGCAAAAGTGAGCACCTTCCTGAAGTTTTGTCTGACAGTTTTTACAATTCATGTGCCTAGCATAAGGCTAAGGTGGGAGATTATTCAATCCGTTCGTTTTGATTTGAATCGTTTTTATTAAGTTGAAATTTAAAAAGTGATCACTACTGGATTTAAACATTTAAGCTTTTAAACATAACGGAGCTTAATGCGGCGTTTATGGGCTTACATCAAGGTACTCTTTGAGAGAGCCAAACAAGTAGTCCCAAAGCTGTATTTCCATTCATTCATACAACGCTTCAGATTTGATATTACTTTGAGTAACGGTCATCAAACAATCAATAAGAGCTCCCCTTGGCGGGGATGTTCGGTTGTTAGGAGAACATTTAATCAGCAAAGGAGTTGAATGAATAAAATTAGCCCTCGATCGTTTTTTAATAAAAAAACTTGTCCGTCCATCTTTGAACAAAAATAAAATGACAAAATAGCCTTAAATTAATACATGGACTGAATTATGGTGAAATCATAGAGGTGTTTTTAATCACCTTTGCGTCAAGAACGATCACACTCAGTTGTCGAAAAATACTTCATATTATAAGGTAAGTGTTGAGACTATGAGACACCAGCAGAGAGATTTAGCCAATGTGTTGCGTCGGTCGATTGAACTCATAGCTCACTGGAGCCATTCGCTGAGCATCGCAAATGTGCCATAAGCGGTCCTAGCCGAACTCACAGCAGATAACGAACGTAGCTATTTTCTTGTATTTGGCATCGCGAGAGTAAAAATGCGAGACTCTTTCCAATCAGGTTAGTGTGGTTCTAACGACTGTCACAATATTTTTTT